>Ga0105099_10001332_pt1 | contig 15619 bp, 15 predicted proteins | sample PPLLak3cmMay2015_2_FD_79138 | JGI IMG/M metagenome (GOLD analysis project Ga0105099, IMG submission 79138) | Freshwater sediment microbial communities from Prairie Pothole Lake near Jamestown, North Dakota, USA - PPLs Lake P8 Core (1) Depth... | ecosystem: Environmental > Aquatic > Freshwater >... | reverse complement strand
CTACCTGATCGTCGGCACCGGTGCGGTGGGAGGCTACCTCGGCGGCCGGCTGGCGCTCGCAGGCCAGCCGGTAATGTTCGTGGCCCGGCCGAAGCAAGCCGAGTCCCTGCGCCAAACCGGGCTCACCCTGCTGGAGGGTGGCCAGGCTTCGCCCCTCTCCACCGTTCGCCTCGAGACGGATCTGGCCTCGGCCTGCACTGCATTTGACCCGCAGCTGATCCTGCTCGCCGTCAAGACCTACGCCCTCGAGGCGGTCATCCAAGATCTCCAGCGTGTGACCAGGCCGCTGCCTGCGCTGGTGTGCCTGCTCAACGGGCTCGGCAATGAGCAGCAGCTGGCAAAGGCATTTGGCCCCCAGCAGGTGATCGCCGCCAGCTTGACGACCGCCGTGCAGGTTTCGGACCCCGGAACCATCCAGGTCGAAAAGGCGCGCGGCCTGGGCCTGCACGCCGCCCACCCGCTTGCGCCGGCCTTCCTGGAGGAGTTGAGCCGGGCGGGCCTGAACCCCCGCGCCTACGCCAACGCCGATGCCATGAAGTGGTCGAAGCTGCTCACCAACCTGGTCTCGAACGCCAGCTCGGCCATTGTCCATTGGACCCCGGCTCAGGTGTACGCCCACCCGGGGCTCTTCCGGCTGGAGGTCGAGGCGCTGCGCGAAACGGTACGTGTGATGCGGCGGAAGCGCATCCCGGTGATCGATCTGCCCGGCGTCCCCACCACCTGGTTTGCCCGTGTGGTGGGTTGGCCGCCAGCCTTGTCGCGTCCGCTCCTCGCCCGGGTGGTGGCAGCGGGCCGGGGAGACAAGCTGCCTTCCTTCGTTCAGGATCTGGCGCGGCGGCACAGCGAGGTGGAGTGGTTAAACGGCGCCGTGGCGCGTCAGGCCGAGGCGGCGGGGCTGGCCGCGCCAGCCAACCGCGTGCTGTGTGAGGTGCTGATGGCGCTGGTCCGTGGGGCGGAGGATCTGCTTGCCTATCGGCAGCACCCCGAGCGGCTGCTGCAGCGCGCGGCTGCGGGCGGCGTCCCCGGCGTTACGGGGTATAATCCCGCCGGTTAGGCCCCAGCGGCGCCGGCAGGCAAGCTGATCAAGCTGCGGCGCCGCGATCCACAGGAGGCGCGGTGTGAAGCGGTTCGAGGGCAAGGTGGCAGTCGTCACGGGAGGGTCGCGCGGCATTGGTCGTGCTTGCGCCCTCGAACTCGCGGCAGGCGGCGCACGGCTCGTGATCAACTTCCACCAGAACGCCACCGCCGCCGAGGAAGTGGTCGCAATCATCCAGGGCAGCGGGGGTGGGGCCGTCGCCCGCCAGGCGGACGTCAGCCAGTTCTCTGAGGCTGAGGGCTTGGTCAAGTTCGCCATCGAGAGCTTTGGCGACCTGCACATCCTGGTCAACAACGCCGGCATCACCCGCGATGGCCTGATCATGACCATGAGCGAGGCGGACTGGGACATCGTCCAGTCAACCAATCTGAAGTCGACCTTTAACTGCTCACGCGCAGCCGTGCGCCACATGCTGCGCAAGCGCTATGGCCGGATCGTCAACATCACCTCAGTGGCCGGCCAGATGGGCAATGCCGGGCAGACCAACTACTCCGCTTCCAAGGCCGGCCAGATCGGGTTCACCAAGGCCCTGGCGCGAGAAGTTGCCGGGCGCAGCATCACCGTGAACGCGATCGCCGCAGGGTATATCGACACCGACATCTGGTCAACCGTGCCCGAAGCAGCGCGGCAGATGGCGCTCAGCATCATCCCGCTTGGCCGGACGGGCACCGCAGACGAGATCGCCAAGGCGGTGGCCTTTCTGGCCTCCGATGAAGCCGCTTACATCACCGGGCACATCCTGGCGGTGGACGGCGGCATGGCGATGTTTTAGGGGCAGCTCACGCTCGCCTCAAGGAGAGCAGCGCGATGGCCGAAAGCCTGCAGCCGCACAGCGACAAGTCGGTCGGCGCCACCACCATCGCCCCAGGCGTGCTGTTCACGATCGCCCGGCTGACGGCGCTGAGTGTGCCGGGCGTCGTGGCGCTGGCGCCGGTGCCGGGAGTCGGGCGGGTGATGCGCCGTGGCGGGAATGTCGGGGTCCTGCTCGAGGTTCATGATCAGCATGTCACCGTTGAACTGCACCTGATTCTGGCTTCCAACACCAACGTGCGCACGGTGTGCCGCGCCGTACAGAGCGACGTGGCACATGCTATCGAGCAGATGGTCGGTATGCCGGTTGACCGTGTGGATGTGCATGTGCAGGACATCGACTTCAGCGTGCCTGCCGTATAGATCCGGGGCATGAAACGCGAACGCAGGAAGGCGCGCACCCTGGCGCTACAGACACTCTACGAGGTTGACTGCGTCGGGCACTCTGCCGAAGCCGTCATCGCCAGGCATATCGACGAGAACAGTGCCCTCCGCGACGAGGGCGTCACCTTCTTTCGTCAACTGGTGCTGGGGACGCTGCAGCTGGCGACCGGGCTCGACCGGTTGATCGCTGAGTCGGCGCCGGAGTGGCCGGTCGGGGAGTTGGCCGTGATCGACCGCAATATCCTGCGCCTGGCGATCTGGGAATTCGCCTTCTCCGGCCAGACGCCGCTGAAGGTCGCCATCAATGAGGCCGTCGAACTGGCCAAGCTGTTTGGCTCCGACAGCGCGCCGCGCTTTGTCAACGGCGTGCTGGGGACGCTGGCCGAACGCGAAGATGAGATCCGGCGCCAGCTCAGCTTGATGGCGCAGGGGTAGGCGTGGACTTCCTGGGGATCGGCCCGCTCGAGTTGATGTTCGTGATCCTGATCGCGCTGATCGTCATCGGGCCGAAGGACATGACCAAGACCGCCCGCTCAGCCGGGCGCTATCTGAACCGGATGTACCGCTCCGAGACCTGGCGCACTCTGACCCAGGCCTCGCGCACCTTGCAGACCCTGCCCAACCGGTTGGCGCGCGAAGCGCAGTTGGAGGAGCTGGAGGAGATCCGCAAGGATCTGAAAGAGACGGACTCCGCCCTCAAAGAGGAATCGCCACCCAACCCTGTGCTCAAACCCTGGATCACCCCCTACGACACACCCGAACAGTTCAAGACGATCGCCCCGCCGCAGCCGGCCGAGCCGCCCACCGCCCAAGCCCAGGCAGGCAAGCCGACCTCCACCAAGAAGGCCGCTCCCGCCAAGCCGTCGAAAGCCGCTGCCAAGCCGCCGGTCAATGAAGCCAAGAAGCCCAAGCCGACGAAGCCGTCCTCAACCGAAAAGTCCGGAGCCGCCAAACCGTCCAAGGCCGCAGCCAAGCCGTCCTCCGCGGCAAAGAAGAAGAGTCACTCTTCCAACAGCAAGGCGGAAGCCCAGCCCCGAACCGCCAGCAAGTCGTCGAGCAGCGCGCACGCCGACTTGAGCCGCTCCAAGCCGGCCAAGAAGACCAGCCACTGAGCATGCGCAGGCTCGGCGCCGCCCTCAAGAACATCGTCACAGCGCCCATCCGCGTGCTGCTCAGCCCGTTTCGGCGCTTCCTTCGCTGGTTCTCGCATGAGCCGGATGAGACCTCGGCCGCCGAGGCGATTGGCCGAGCGTTCAGCCAGCCCGACCTGCTCATCGAGCACCTGACCGCGCTGCGCGGCCACCTGGTTCGTTCGGTGGTGGTGTTCTTGCTCGCCACTGTGGCCGCCTTCTCCTTTGCCCCCTCGGTGGTCGACTGGATGGCCCAGCCGATCGGAGGCATCGCTGCTTTGCAGGCCATCGAGGTGACCGAATCGGTCAGCGCCTTCATGCGCGTCTCGCTGCTGTGCGGGGCAATCATTGCCTTCCCCTATATCGCCCTCGAACTGTTCGCCTTCATCAACCCGGGGTTGACTCGGCGCGAGCGCACCGTAGTGCTGGTCGCCGTGCCGTTCTCGGTGCTGCTGCTATTGATCGGAATGGCCTTCGCCTACTACGTCATGCTGCCGGCCGCCCTGCCATTCCTGCTCGGCTTCATGGGTATCACCACCATCCCGCGCCCTTCGAACTATCTCCGCTTCGTCACCGGCACGATGTTCTGGATGGGCGTCGCCTTTCAGACCCCGCTGGTCACGTACATCCTGGCAATGCTCGGCATCGTCACAGCCGGCGCCCTGCGGCGCGGCTGGCGTTTCGCCATCGTCGGCATTGCCTTGCTGGCGGCCGCCATCACGCCGACGGTCGATCCGATCAACATGGGGCTGGTGATGGGGCCGATGATCGTGCTCTTCTTCCTCAGCATCGGCATGGCCTCGCTGGCTGAGCGCTCGCGCCGACGGCGGCTCGCCGACAACGCCTGATCCGGCGCTCCACCCGCGCCGCGCTCGAGCCCCCTGCCCGGCGGCACAGCGTCCGGTGGCATGCACACACCCCGGGTAGGCTCGCGAGTCCGGCGGTCGGGCGCATCGACCCGCTGAGGTCCGGGGGAATTGGGCAAGAAGAGCGCGACGCAGACGGTGGCTTCCGCGTTCGGCGTGATCGTGGGGCTCGCCGGGCTGGAACATGGAATCGGCGAGATCCTGCAGGGGCCGGTGGCTCCCCCCGCTGTCATGTTCGAGTCCTGGCCCACCTCCGAACTGCCGCAGGTGATGGCCGGGGAGCCCGCCATGAGCCTGGTCCCCAGCATGCTGCTCAGCGGGACTCTCACCGGGCTGCTCTCCCTGGCTTCGATCGCGTGGTCCGTCGCCTTCCTGGGGACAAAGCATGGCGGCTGGATCTTGATGCTGCTCTCCTCTGCCTTGCTTCTGGTCGGTGGGGGAATCGCCCCGCCGTTGATGGGGCTGATCGTCGGCGGTGCCGCCACCCGCATCCGGAGACCTCTCACCCGCTGGAGCGATCCGGGGCAGTCCGGCTCCCCTCCGCTTCTCGGCAGGTTGTGGCCCTACATGCTGGTGACGAGCGTGCTCGGGTACCTGGCACTCCTGCCTGGGATACCCATCGCCAGCCTGCTGGTGGAGATCGAGGATCCCGTAATCGTCGGTGGCCTGGCGCTGTTCAGTTTTGCGACGCTCCTTCTGGCCGTGGCAGCCGCGTTGGTGGCGGACAGCTATCAAAGCGGGCAGTCGATGGACGTGGTCGTTAGCTCCGCTTGAGTCTCAAGGCGCGCCAGCGTAAGTACTCCCGCTCGGCCGCACCTTTCCCTCACCCCTGCCCGCTCCCCCAAAGGGGGAGCGGGAGTCCGGGGGATTGCATCCCCCGAACCCCTGCAAGCGGCGGTTGGTGGAGTCTTCCCCCGCGCTCCTTCAACCGCCGCTTCGACATTCGGAAGGGCCACGTTGCGCCCCAATGCCAGACCCGGCTTTGGGATACGGCCTTGCTGGCGCAAGCGAATTCAAGGCTGCGCCAATCCGTCGGCACTCGGGCGGCGGATCGTCCCCTTGAACAATGAGCTACTTCAACCGCCGCTTGGAGAGGTAGGGGGAAGGGGGTTTCGGGGGCCTGGGGGGAGGGAATGCAATCCCTCCCCCCGGCCCCCGAACAGCGCAGGTAGGCCCCACACGCCTTGGCTCAACGCGACGCCACACCTGACCCCACTCTAGCGCATTGCCTCAAGCATGCCCAGGCTGTCACCAACCTCACGCACGGGCTCATGCCCAGCCTAGCGAGCGCAGATCATCCGCGACTTGCAGAGCTGGAAGGAGGTCTGCCCACGACAGCAAGATCGCAACCCTCGACCCCGCGCAAGCGGCAGTCCAGGGGGCGTTCCAGTCGCACACGCGACCGGCGCAAAGCCCAGCATGCCGGGTCTGGTTTCGGCCGATTGGGGCCCCCGGGCCACCCGCAACTTGCGTGCAGCTGGGAGGTCTGCGTCTGCGCGGGATTCGTCCCTTCACGGCCGGCGTCCCTTCAACGCAACGCGATGGGCCACCCAGACGACAGGCGGCCACAGCCGGTTCAGGATTAAGGCGAGGGCGGCCAACGAAAACTGGTCGACACGCCATTGACCTCGACTTGATACTCTCCTTCCGGCAGCTCGACGGCATTGATCGGCAGCTGGATGCGGAAGGGCACGCCCAGGGTGTCCGGCGGGCATTGCGGGTCCAACGGCGTGGCGAGCAGCGTGAGCACAATTCGATTCCCATCGACCGATTGACGGACTTCAGCCAGCTGGGCGCACGGCTCTGGCCAGGTCCCGCTCACCAGGATGTCGACCGGGATCGGCGAGCCGACGCCGATCTCCACGCGCACATCCTCGACAATCATGGGGCGCCGGGTGCCGGGGTCATCCCCGCCGGGGACCTCTCCAACTTCCGGCGTACAGCCGGCGATCAACACCAGGCTCGTCAGCAGACCAACGATCCCAAAGTGGGACACGAGAGACTGCGTGCGCATGCTTACCCCTCCTCCCCTCTCAAGCCACAGTGGCCGCCGCATTGTGAAGAATGGGCCGGCCTTGAATCCCGAGGTATGTCAGCACGGAGGCCAACTTGGCGGAGGGTTCTGTGCTACGCCGAGTTGGGTTCAGCCCTGGCGCAGCGCAGCGATGGCACAGCCGGCGAAAGCCACCCCCGTCATTGCCAGGAAAGCGACGTTGATCGCCTGGAACCAGGCAGGGTCAGGCGGCGACACCGCCGCAGCCGCGGTCAGCGAGGCGAAGATCGCCCCGGCCACCCCAACGCCGATCACCATGCCCGTGCTGCGGGCGGTGGCCAGGATGCCGGCGGCGATGCCCTGACGGTCGCGCGGGGCGGAGCCCATCAGCGCACTGCTGTTGGGTGAGATGAAGATCCCCGTCCCTAGCCCGACAACGCCGAGCGAGGCCGCCACCCGCAGGAACGCGGTGTCGGGCTGCAGCCGCGCCAGCAGCAACAGTCCCACACCCATCAGGCCCATCCCCAGGCTGCTTAGCAGGCGGGAGCCAATCCGGTCGGACAAGGCGCCGCTGACCGGCGCCGCCAGCGCCATCACCGCCGGATAGGCCGTCATCACCAGCCCCGCCTGCGCCGGGCTCAGGCCGCGCCCCTGGATCAGGTAGAACGGCATCAGGAAGACGACGCCGAACAAGGCGATGTAGTTCAGCACGGCGCTAATCGTGGCCACCGAGAACGTCCGGCGCCGAAATAGCGAAAGGTCCACCATGGGGCTGACTGCTCGCCTTTCCACCCACAGGAACGCGCCCAACAGGGCTGCCGCCCCACCGAAGAGCACGACAACGTTGGTCGAGCCCCATCCCCAGGCGGGGCCGACGCTCAGGCCATACAGCAGGACGATCAGCCCCAGCGAGAACAATGCCGCGCCCGGGAGATCGAAGCGCTCACGCACCTCTGGCAGCGGCTCGCGCGGAATGAAGACCGCCCCGAGCAGCAGCGCCAGCAGGCCAACCGGCACGTTCACGTAGAACACCGAGCGCCAGCCGAAGCTCGCCGCCAGCCACCCGCCCAGCGAAGGGCCGACGGTCAGGCCCAGGTAGGTCATCATCGACTGAATGCCGAGCGCCTGTCCGCGTTCCTGCGCCGGGAAGCCTTTGGTCAGGATGGCCGGCGAGTTGGCGGCGAGCATGGCGGCCCCCAGTCCCTGCAAGGTGCGGGCGCCGATCAGCCAACCCGTGCTCGGCGAGCGACCGCACAGCAGCGAGCCCAAGATGAACAGACCAAAGCCGCTCAGGTAGACCGGCTTGTTGCCGCGCAGATCTCCCAGGCGCCCGAAGGTCAGCAGCAAGCCTCCGACCGTCAGCAGGTAGATGGTCACCACCCACTCGATGGTCGTGATGCCGGCGTTGAACTCCTGGCGCATGATGGGCAGGATGGTGTTGACGATGCTGCCGTCGAGCGCTCCCATGAACGTGCCTACCCCGACGGCCAGCAGGATCGCCCACTTCCGGTTCACCCCCGCCGAGGAGGACACGGCGCCAGGGGGCACAGCGCCGCGCGAGGCGCTCACCGACGCTCCCCGCTGCACGCCAGAACATGCCCGCCAAGGGCCGAACCCTTAAGCCTCAATGTCGAGGCGAGAGTGAACCCTTCCCTCACAGCAGCCCGCCGTAGCGGAGGATCAGGTAGGCTGCGTGCCCGATCACCGTCAGGGCGGGCACGATGGCGAGCGCATACGCCGTGTGCGGCGCCTCGATCTGCAGTCTGCCGTCCGGCGTGAGGCGCGGAGACCCGGGCAGCGCGTCGAGCATCACCGCGTAGTCGGGCTGGCGGGGATCGTACAGCACCGTCTCGGACTGCTGGTCCTGCAGAAGCTCGGGGTGAGTGGTGCGCGACGACAGCTCGTGCAGCCCCCCGTCGGCATCGGTGAAATCGAAGGTCAGGCGCACCACCAGGCGGTTGTTGACCGTCATCGAGGTCGGTTCGGCCGAGAGCAGGGTTGCCTGCGCCGGCACGCCACCCCGCAGTAGCTGGATGGCCTTGATGCCTTCCATCAGGCTGTAGACGACCATCACCAGGCCGATCAGCGGAAAGACGACGACGAACAAACCAAACAGGGGGATGGGCGCCTGACGCAGCCCAACGATGCGCGAGTTATCCGGATTCGCGGCGGCGTACTCAACCCGCACCGGGTCGCCAGGCTGCAGGTCTGTCCCGACCGAGAACGAAGCGCCCTCCAGCCTCCCACCGCCCGGGCCGGAAAAGCGGTAGACGAGGCGGTAGATCGGCGTGCCGGGCGTCTCGTCATCTCCCCCCTCACGGAGGCTGGTATCCTCGACGGCGATGACCTGGCCACGCGTTTCGATCTGGCGCGTGATCAGGCGCAACGGGCCGCTGAAGTCGACGTTGACTGCGAACGTCCAGACGAAGATCAGCCCAAAGCCAAGGAAGAACCAGCCCATCTGGCTGAACATGCCGCCGAAGAGCGCCCGAAGCCCCAGCGCCAGGGGGACGTCCCTGGGGGGATCTTGGATGGTATCGAGGCGGATCTTGTCCCTTGGCTCGGCCACGCACCAGCCCATCGAGGTTCGGCGAAGGTCAAAGTATCATGCGGAAGACGATGGCGCAACCAGCGGTAGGGAAGCCCCTCCGCTTCCTGGCGCAGGGAGTCGTCAGTCTCCTGTCACAGGCATGGCGCGCCACGGATGGCCCGGCGCCTCCGCCTCGCGCGAGCTGGGCCGCTTAACCTCGCAGCTCGCGCAGGCGCTGCCAGATCAGGTTTGCGCCCACCAAGCACAGGACAATGATGGCGGCAAGCTTCCAGAAGGTGGCCAGCAACACGCCCAGGCCGATAAGCGCCAGGGCCACGCTCAGGCTTCCGAGGCTTGCGGCGAAGGTGCGCCGCAGGATGGCTTCCACCAGGAAGAACACGACCAGGAGCACGAAGAGGCCGAGGAAGAACTGTTGGGGATAGAACCACAGCAGCCCCGCCAGGCCCAGGAACAGGAAGCCAACGCTGAGCGAGGCCCAGGTTTCCAAGGCGCGGCTGACCTGGGCGGTCTCGACAGGCCGTGCCACGTGGCGGATATGCGCCTGGGGCTCGTCCTGCCTGCCTGCGGTGATGGAGGCCAGACGCGCTCGAAAAGCATTGAGCACCAGGCCTTCCTGATCGCGTTGCCTGCGCAAGGCGGAGAGGGATTCCGAGTCGGACTTGACCTTGGCAGCCAGCGTTCCATGGCGCTTGGCAAGGTGCGGGTTACCCTCCATCCCCTTCAGGCGTGCCCCCTCGTCCTGCAGCAGGCCCGATAGCGTCACAATCTGGCGGTCAAGGTCCTTGAGCTCCTTCTCGAGGCGCCCGATTTCCTTACGCAGCACCTGCGGCTCCTGCGGCGGAGGCGGAACCTTCTCCATGCCAGCAAAACCCAGCACGTCGGACCAGGAGGCGCGCGGCGTGCCATCCCGGTTGTACAGCGGACCGCCGGGCGCGTTCTCCCCCGAGAGCGGGTCGCGCGCGAACAGGCCCCACAACCCACGGAAGTCCCGCACCCAGGGCGTCTCGCTGTCGATCAACACCGGCGTCCAGCCATCGGCCTGACCCGGGCCGATAGCCCGGCCATCGCCGCGGGCGAAGTCGACGAAGGGGATGCGGAACGGGCTTCGGGGTGTCTGGTTGCCTCCCGTCAAGCGGCCGAAGAAGCGGTGGGCGCCGCCGATCAGGGCGGACGCCCATCGCGGCAGGGGAAGAGAGACCTCCGCCTGATACTCACCCCGGCGAAAGTACGAGGCGTGCGACCCCGCCCCGGCGTAAACAACCGGATGTCCATCCTCCAGCTCGAGGTCTTGCTGATCATCCCAGCGGCGGCGCAGGTCATCGCCGTGGAAATCGTGCGAGGCGAAGGCCACCCACTCCGGCACCAATCGCCCTCCGGTCTCATAGAGGTAGACCACGATCATCTCCCAGTCCGACTCGTGATCGTTCACCCCATGGAAGCCCGAGCGCCAGTTGTTGTAGTAGTAGAAGAACCAGTACTGCAGCGCTGTCCAGCCGGCGGCCCGGACGACGCGCCCGTAGTACACAAACCGGTCATCCTGCGCCAGAGCTTCCCGATACTTGATCTCGGCTGCCGCAGCCGTCGCCCCCGGGACACTGCCCCGCAGCCACAGGCTGGCGGAGAAGCCAGCATCCATTAGGCGAGGCAGCAGTCCTCCACGCGCCAGCCGACCAGCGCCCGGATGAAATTGATTTCCCTCCCGGCGGTGACGCTGCGCCGTCTTGCTGACTGCACGCGCGCCGCTGGTAAGCGTGAGCGGCGGCACCAGGCGCAGGTAGTGAACACTGCCGAAGACGGCCGACCGCTGCGCCGTCAGGCCATCCAGCTCGAGGGCACCTTCGGGCACAAGACAGGTCTCCTTTCCACCTGGCGTGTTGATCCACATACCGGCGCGCTCGATATAGGCGTCAACGGACGCAGGGAAGAAGGGCTCTCCCTGGGTGTAGCGGATGACCGGCTCAAACTTCCGCAGCAACTGCAGATCAGAGGCAGCAGCTTGGATGCTCGGGCGATCAGAGGGCAGCTTCATCGACCTTCTCCCCGATGCGAAAGGCGCGGCGCACTTCGGGCTGATTCAGCAGCAGGGCATTGATGGCATACACCAGCATCAGAGTGTATTGCGGGTAGCCGATCCACACCCGGGCCAGGTTGAACATCAGTCCGAGTGCCATCAGCAGGCTGAGGAAGACCCAGGCCCAGCGCTTCATGCGCAAGAGTCCGATGACCCCGACAACAGCCAGCACAACGGTGAGCACCATCACGCCCAGCAGGATCCAGTTCAGGGTCAGACTCGATCCAACCTCCAGGCCGGATTCGGACACCAGGTACTCCGCAAACCGGGCTTCGACGGCACTCGTCGCTCGGCCCAGGAGTGCCAGCAGCGACAGGGGAAGGGTAATGGCCGCCACCCACCCGGCAATGGTCACGACCACGGGACGGCGGTCGGGGGCTTCTTTCTTCCTGGCCATGGAACCATCCTTTGCAGGGGGAGAGGGCGGCTTGTCAGCCCACCGTCCTCCGTAGCACTTCGACTTCGGCACGCCGATCCATGTCCCGCTTCGGGCATGCCGGGGAGAAGGCAAGCCGCAAGTGTATGCCTGCCGCCGGCAGGCTGTCAAGACGTCCACGCTTCGAACTTGGCACTTGCCTTCCCTTGGCAATTGCGCCGTCAGACCGGCGATGGGCAAGGGGCGACGCCTGGTCGCGGCCGCGCATTTCCCAATCATCACTCCGGAAGTACAATCGCTTCATCCCTTCCCTGCCAGGAGGTGTGCATGCGCCCGGTGTACGTGGTCTCCGGCGGCGTCTCCAAGTTCGCCAAAGCGCGGCCCGACCGCACGTTCCAAGCGATCGTCAAGGAAGCCTACGACTACGCCATCCAGGACATCGGGCTCGATTTCCCGACGTTCACCCGCGCCGTGGACGGATCGGTGGCCTCGTACTTCTCCGATCACTTCGCCCGGCAATTGATGGCCGCCATCATGGCGCAGGATTATCTCGGGCTGTGCCCCAAGCCAAGCCATCGCGTCGAAGGGGGCGGCGCCACCGGCGGGCTGTGCTTGCAGGAGGCCTGGAAGTCGATTGCCTCCGGGCACATGGACGTGTGCGTGGCCTACGGTTTTGAGACCATGAGCCATGTCGAGACCTGGAAGGGCAATGAGTTCATCGCCCTGGCGTCGGACGTCTCCTGGGACTATCCGGTGGGCGGCTTCTATTCGGGCTACTACGCCATGATGGTCACCCGCCACATGAAGGAGTACGGCACGACCGTCGAGCAGATGGCGCATGTCTCGGTCAAGAATCACATCAACGCCTACCACAATCCCTACGCTCAGAAGCGCAACCGCTATTCGATCGCCGACGTGCGGGCGGCGCCGATGGTCGCCTGGCCGCTGACGCGCCTTGACATCTGCGTGATGTCGGATGGCGCCGCCGCCACGATCCTGGCCTCAGACGACGGCCTGAGACGCCTGCAGGCGGCCGGGGCCAGCCTGCCTCAGCCGCTGGTGAAGCTGACCGGCATCGGCCGGGGCACCGACGCCATGCGCATGGCCGACCGGCCGCACTTCGACTTCGAGACCTTCATGGCCGAGTACGCCACAGAACAGGAGCGCGGTTCCGACGAAACGCGCCGCTACTACCAGAAGCTGTGGGATCACGGCACGCGCTACCCCGGCGTGCATTCTTTCCGCGCCGGCCGCACCGCCGGCAACATGGCCTACAAACACGCCGGCATCACCGACCCCCTGAAGGAGCTGGATTTCGTCGAGCTGCACGATGCGTATACCTCGAGCGAGATCCAGACCTACGAGGACCTGGGCCTGTGCCGCTATGGCGAAGGCGGCCCCTTTGCCGCCTCGGGCAAGGCCTTCATGCCCGGTATCGACTACGGGCTCAAGCTGCCCGACAAGCCGGTGTGCCCGGTGAATCCATCCGGAGGGCTGATCGCCTGCGGTCATCCTGTCGGCGCCACCGGCCTGATGCAGGGTGTGTTCGCCCTGTGGCAGCTACAGGGAACCGTCGGCAAGCACTTCGGGGATGAAACGCTTCAATTGAAGCAGCCGCGGCGCGGCGCCATCCACTCCCACGCCGGCACCGGCACCTACGTCACCGTCAGCATCCTGGAAAGGGAGGCGCAGCCATGACCGCATTGCCCGACCAGCGTCCGGAGAGCCTCGGCGGCTACGTCGTCCATGGCGTCCCCTTCCCCCTCGAGACCGATCCGGAGGCGCTGGCCTTCTTGAAGCGGATGGCGCCTCTTCAGATCGAGCAGCCGTACCAGATCACGTATCTGCACTCCTACGGTCAGGACAGCCCGTGGTTCGCCGCCGTGTCCAACCGGCGCCTGCTGGCCAACCGCGACCCATCCAGCGGCTACACCTATGCCAACCCGCGCGGCCACGACATGTTCAGCGGCGCCGAGACCGAGTGGATCGATATCACCGACCGCAAGGCTTCGGTGCATGCCTTCACCGTCTGCCACTTCGGCTCGGAGGAGTTTCTGCCGGAGTGCCCCTTCGTCTTGGCGCTGATCGAGTACGAGGGGGTGAACACGCTCTTCCTGACTCGACTGATGGGCCTCGATCCCCAGGCGGCTGCACTGGATTGGATTGGGATGCGGGTGCGGCCGCGCTTCCTGCGCAACAGCAAGCTCAAGCCAACGGACGTCTACTTCGTTCCGGCCGACAGCCCCGAGGCGTAGCCGCATGGCGCCCGGGCATGGTTTGTCCTGCGTTTGTCTCGCCGGCCCAGCCGCGACCCCGGCAGGCTGTCCACGCCGCGGGCGGCCCAGAGCCGTTGCGCAGCCCCAGCGATGCGGTTGGCCCGCCCCCCCGGGCACAGCCCGGCGGAGACGGCATGCCTGAAACGCTATCGCCTGAAACACCCAACCTGCGCCTGGCCGTCGGCCGACTGCGCCGCACGCTCTGGGTGTGGGCGGCCATGTTTGCCGCCCTCGCCGTCCTGCAGTGGTTCGCCCTGCAGCGAGCGCCGGACCCAGTGGCGTTGATCGACGTCCTCGGCTTGCTGCTCGTGGCGCTGGTGATCGCCCTCGATGCTCAACCGGTCTACCTGGCGCTCGTCGCCGTCGTCTGGGGGGTGTCGCTGGTTCGCCTCGTGCCCGGAGTGGCGGCGGTTTTCGGTCCGGACGTCCTGGTGGCGCTGGTCGGCAACTCCTTGCTTGAACAGCTGGCGGCGGCGATCGTGCGGCTGCTGCTGATGATCACCGCCTGGAATCAGTTCATGCTCTACCGTCTGCTGTACGGCACGGCGCAATTCCACGGCGCCGATCCGCAGACGCCGGTTATCCCAGAGGTGGTTGCCAACCGTGCGCCCCGGCTGGCCTCGGCCGGCCGCTGGCTGGCTGCCGCGGCGCTGGCCCTGGCGCTCAGCGCCATTCCTTTGGCGGACCCCGCCGCCCAGGCCCTCGCCCTGCATGCAGCACTGGCCCTGGCGACCATCGCCCTCGGCCTGGGCGTGGGCGCCGCTTTCTCGCCGCTGCCGCGCCGCGCCCCCGCCCTCCAGGCAGCCGCCGTCGCCGCAGCAGCCTACCTGCTGGCCCTGCTCGTGGGGGCCTGGTCGGCGACTTGACGACCCATCGCGCGACCCAGCCCTCCAACTCATCAGCGCCTCCCCCTGGCCCGGCCGGCGGAGGTGTCCTGCGCAGCTTCCGGCCGCCGCGCGCCTACCGCGCACTGCTGTGGGGGCTTGCCCTGTTTGCCTGGCTGATTGCCGCAATCCTGACCTTGATCGGCCTGTGGCGCTGGGGCTTGGCCCTGCTGCACTACGGTCCAGTGGTCGTCTGGCCCTGGTCGGCGCCGTGGCTGCTCGCGGCGACAGCCGCCGGGCTCCTCTCGCTCTGGCTCACGCTGAATGCCTTCAACGCGGCGCACCGGGCCGTCCACGAACTGCGCACCGGCCTGCTGATCGAGCGGCGCAGGGACCGGACGCACGTTCCATGGAGCGCGGTCTCTGCCATCTATACCTCGGCGATTCACTACCGCATCCCGCTCTTGAGCACGCCGCGCGTGACGATCGAACTGCTCTCGCAGAGCGGACGCAAGGTGCGCTTGCCGGCGGTGCTGGCCGGCGCCGAGCAGTTGGTGAGCTCGATCAAGGCACGCACCTACCCCCGGCTGCTCGAGGAGTATCGCCAGGCATTCAACGCCGGTCAGCCGCTGGATTTCGGCCCGCTGCAGCTTAGCCGGACCGGGCTACGGCATGGCCAGCAGGTACTCCCCTGGAGCGAAATAGAGTCTGTTACACTCGAGCGCGGTCGGCTGCACGTCCACCCACGGCGTGGCCGGGGATGGCGCATCGCCGTCCGCCGAATACCCAACGCTGAGGTCTGTCTGCAGCTCGCATCCCACTTGGGTGGTGGAGCATGACCCCGAAGCAACGCCGCATTGCTGCCATCTGGCTGCTTGTCCTGCTTGCCCCTGGCTGTGGATTGCTGCCTGCGGCCCCAACCCCCGACCCCTTGCCGCCGCAGACCAGCCCGGCGCCTGGAGAGGCGCAGGTTGTGTTTCGCACCATCCCGCCCGCCGGCACGCCCAGCGACGCAGGCCTGTCGCTGCTTGTGATGGACCCCGTGACCGGCTTCGCCTACAACAACCTGTCCAACCCGATGCAAGCCATGGGGGATGGCACTTGGCAGGCGACGCTCAGCCTGGCGACGGGTTCGCTGGTCTACTATCGCTACACCCGGAATCAACCGACAGTCGCAGATGAGTACACCACCACCGGGGAACCGGTGTCGTACCGCCTGGCCGTTGTCAACGGCGAAACCCT
>Ga0105099_10001330_pt1 | contig 15632 bp, 14 predicted proteins | sample PPLLak3cmMay2015_2_FD_79138 | JGI IMG/M metagenome (GOLD analysis project Ga0105099, IMG submission 79138) | Freshwater sediment microbial communities from Prairie Pothole Lake near Jamestown, North Dakota, USA - PPLs Lake P8 Core (1) Depth... | ecosystem: Environmental > Aquatic > Freshwater >... | reverse complement strand
CGTCGTCGTCCTCGACTTCGACCAGGAACGCCGCCGCATCTCCCTTGGCATGAAGCAGTTGATGCCGCATCCCTGGGAGAACATCGATACAAAGTATCCGGTCGGGACCAAGATCACCGGCAAGGTGGTTTCGCTCACCGACTACGGTGCGTTCATCGAGATCGAGAAGGGGATCGAGGGTCTCATCCATATCTCCGAGATGAGCTGGACCCAGCATATCAAGCATCCGTCTCAGGTCGTTTCCATGGGCCAGATGATCGATGCCATCATCTTGTCGCTCGACAAAGACGGCAAGAAGATCTCTCTCGGCATGAAGCAGCTTGAGCCCGATCCCTGGACCACGCTGCTGCAGAAATATCCGATCGGTTCGAAGCATACCGGCACGGTCCGCAATCTCACGAACTTCGGCGTCTTCGTCGAACTCGAGGAGGGCGTCGACGGTCTGGTGCACATCTCCGACCTTTCCTGGACGAAGAAGATCCGTCATCCGGGCGAGGTGGTGAAGAAGGGGGACAAGCTGGAAGTCCTCATTCTCTCGATCGACGTCGAACAGCGCCGCATCTCGCTCGGCCACAAGCAAACGGTCGACAACCCATGGGATGCGTTCGAGAACTCCTACAAGGTCGGAACGGACGTTGAAGGGAAGATCGTTCGCATCATCGAGAAGGGTGTCATCGTCGAACTGCCGTTGGGCGTGGACGGATTCGTTCCGTTGTCGCAGCTCTCCCAAACGCCGGTGAAGAACGTCGCGGATTCCTTCAAGGTCGGCGACGAGATCTCGCTCAAGGTGATCGAGTTCGACAAAGAGAGCAAGAAGATCGTGCTCTCGGCGATCGAATTCCTCAGCGGCAAAGAACAGAAGGTCGTGGACGACTATGTGTCCAGTCACCGGCTGACCCCGATGACGATGAAGGATGTCTTCTCCGCCCCGCCGGCGGAAGACGACGCTCCTCAGAACTGATCACGCTGTTCAGGACAGGAAAGAGTTGTTCGATCCGTCGGACAACTCTTTCTTTGTTTTGGTCGGGGAGATTTCGGATTGCAGATTGCAGATTATTGATTGTTGATTGAAGCATCATGACTGATCACTGAATTCTGACTCCTGACGACTCTCTCTTGCCCCGCGCTTCCCTCCATACCCTTGGCTGCAAGCTGAACTTCGCTGAGACGGCGTCGATGGGGCGGCAGTTGCGTCTTCAAGGATTCGAGATCGTTCCGTTCGATGAACCGGCCGACATCGTCGTCATCAACACCTGCAGCGTGACGGAGCGGGCTGACCGGGAATGCCGTCAGCTCGTGCGACGGGCGCTCCGCCGCTCGCCGGAGGCATTCGTTGCGGTCGTCGGATGCTACGCACAGCTCCAGCCTCAGCAGATCGCAGCCATCGCGGGCGTGGATATCGTCCTGGGTACTGCGGAGAAGTTCGATTTTCTCTCGTATATTGGGGATGCGAAGAAGCGGGACGAGCCAACGATCGCGGTCTCATGCATTGGCGATGCGCATGATGCGCGGCATGCCTCTTCGATCGGCTTCGAGGACCGAACGCGCGCATTCCTGAAGGTGCAGGATGGATGCGATTACTCCTGTTCGTTTTGCACGATCCCGATGGCGCGAGGGAAGAGCCGCAGTGTCGATGTCGCAACGGTCCTGTCCGATGCACGTCAAGCTGCCGACGCGGGTTATCGCGAGATCGTGCTGACGGGTGTCAACGTCGGAGACTACGGTGACGAAGGAGCGCCGGGTCTCTTGGGACTGCTGCGGACTCTCATCCGCGTGGATGGCATCGAACGGATCCGAATCAGTTCGATCGAGCCGAATCTGCTCACGGACGAATTGCTTGACTTCTGGTTTGCGGAGACGAAACTGTGTCGCCACTGGCACGTTCCGCTCCAGTCCGGGAGCGACGAGATCCTTCGGGGAATGCGCAGGCGCTATCTGCGGGATCTCTATCGATCGCGAATCGAACGCATCCGAAATGCGGTTCCCAATGCCGGTATCGGTGCGGATGTCATCGTTGGATTTCCGGGAGAAACCGAGGAATTGTTCCGCGAGACGTACGATTTCGTGCTTGACCTTCCGGTAACATACTTGCACGTTTTCAGTTACTCGGAACGGCCGAACACGCAGGCGGCAACATCGCCGCATCACGTGCTTCCCGCCGAAAAGGCGGCACGAAGTGAACGTCTACGTTCCCTCGGTTTGCGAAAGCGACGGCAGTTCCACGAATCGCTCGTCGGTTCGACGGTGAGTGTGTTGTTCGAGAACCAGGACGACGACGCTCAGTGGAACGGCCTGTCGGACGAGTATGTGCGTGTACTGGTGAATGGTCCAGCAGATCTCAGCGGAACCGTACGCCCGGTTCGGATCGAGCTGGCGGAAACAGAATACTGTCGAGGAGTTCTTCAATGAAAGTGCGTCTCGTCTCGCTGTTTGTTGCTCTAATCGGATTTGTGGTGATGACTGCGTTTGCCCAACGACGGGTCGAAGTTGAGGCGCCACTACGTGCGCCCGCGTTGCTGACAGGATCGGGCGTCCAATCGGAGAAGTCGCCGCTGTTGGCGACGGTCTTTTCGCTGATCCTTCCCGGGGCAGGAGAATGGTATGTCGGGGACCTATCGGGCGGTCAGTATCATCTGATGGCAGAAGGGGGACTGTGGCTGACGTACGGCGGCATGCGGGCGTACAGCACATGGCTGCGGAACGATGCACAAGCGTTCGCGGGGGAGTATGCCGGAGCGAACTTCGCTGGCAAGGATGCAGATTTCGATGTGAACGTCGGAGACTACATCTCTCGCGATTCGTACAACCAGGCGATGCTTCGCAACAGGCAATACGACATGGTGTACGAGTCGGATGAGTACCAGTGGGAGTGGCAGAGCGCAGAGCAGCGGAGCAATTTCCGCGGGATGCGGGTCCGGAGCGACCGCTTCAAGAGCGATGCGCAGTTCGCCATCGCCGGCATGATCGTGAATCGTCTCATCTCCGCCTTCAGTGCAAATCGACTTGCCCGGAGGCACAATGCGCAATTGTCCGAACGCTCCGCTGTCGATGTCGATCTCTATGCCGTCTCGGGCGCGGCGGCAGGCGAGGGAATTCGCCTCCATTTGCGCGCGACGTTCTGACGGAATGAATCTTCGGCATGCCGACCTATCGGTTGACCCTGGAATACGACGGGACCAATTTCGTGGGGTGGCAAACCCAGCCGAACGGGCGGTCCGTGCAGCAGGAGGTTGAGCGCGCGCTTCGTCAGATCCTCCAGCGCGAGGTGTCGATCGTCGGCGGCGGAAGAACCGATGCCGGCGTGCATGCACGAGGACAAGTCGCAAGCACGCGCCTGGAAGCGCCGATCGATTGTGTCGCGATGACGCGAAGCCTGAACGGATTGCTGCCGGAAGACATTGTTGTGCGGACGCTGGACCACGCCGCAGAGGAGTTTCACGCGCGCTACAGCGCGACGAGTCGTCGATATCGATATCAGATCGTACGCACGCCGATCGCCGTTGGACGACAGTACGCGTGGCAGGTCACCTGGCCGCTTGACTCAGACAAGATGAAGGCATGTGCGGCGCAAATCATCGGCGAGCATGATTTTCGCTCGTTCTGCAAACACGATACCGCAACACCGCACTTTCGCTGCATGGTCAAACGCGCATCGTGGGAAGTGGTGGATCAGCGATTGCTGTTTGACATTGAAGCCAATCGGTTCTTGTACGGCATGGTGCGAGCGCTGGTCGGCACGATGGTGAACGTCGGGCGAGGATACACGCCGTTGGAACAGTTTGCCGAGATCATGGCGCGGCTGGACCGGAAGGCCGCGGGCATGGCGGCTCCCCCTCAAGGACTGGTGCTGGAATCGATCTCATATGAATGAAGGAAGCAGAAGCATGAAGCGGATGGCGATGCATGTGGGGATGGTGCTCATCATGGGGGTGATGTCACTCCGATGCGGTGGTTCGGCAGCGCTGAACATCTTCCCTGATACCAAGGATCTCGAACTCGGTCAGCAGTTGGACGAGGAGATCAAGAAGAGTCCCGGCGAGTACCCGATCCTGAAGGAGCGTCCAGATGTGAAGGCGTATGTCGAGGGCATCGGGAAGAAGATCCTGAATTCGCCGGAGGTCAAAAAGCGAGGCGTGTACGCGTATCAGTTCGAAGTCATCCATGACGACAGTACGATCAATGCATTCTGCACGCCGGGAGGATATATCTACGTCTACACCGGCCTGATGAAGTTTCTCGACAATGAAGCATCGCTCGCGGGTGTGATCGCACATGAGATCGCCCATGCGGAGCGGCGCCACGCCACGCGCCGGATGACGACTGCTCTCGGATACGAGATCCTCCTGTCGTTGGTGCTGGGGGAGAGCCCAACCGAGTCGGCGAAGCTGGCCGGGAACCTCTTTTCCGGTCTCGCGCTCATGAAGAACAGCCGCGGCGACGAAACCGAATCCGACACGTACTCCTTCAAGTATCTCCAATCCACGGAATACTATCCCGGCGCGATCCGGTTCTTTTTCGAGAAGGTCTCGACGGGCCGTCAGGGAGGAGCGCTGGAGCGATTGCTCTCCACACACCCGCTTCCGCAGGACCGGTTCGATCATATCAACGAGATGCTGAAGCAGGCTGGAAATCCTCAGCCGACCGAGGCGAATCTCTTTGGTGACCGATACAAGAAATTCATCCGCACACTCCCGTAGCCAGAGGGATATGAACGCTCTGAAGAGAATATTGCGCAAGGCACTCATCAAAGGAGGACTGCTCCGGACGAAACTGTCCGAAGAGGAATTGGAGCAGGTTATCGATGCAGGCACCTTGAGTGGTGCCATCGACAAGACCGAACACGAACTCATCAAGAGCATCCTCCAGTTCTCGGACATCACGGCGAAGGAGATCATGGTCCCGCGTCCGGATATTGTTGCGCTCGATATCGACATGCCGCGCGACAGCATTGTGCACCGCGTCATCGAAGAGGGATATTCCCGCCTGCCGGTCTATCGTGGAACGATCGACCACATTATTGGGGTCGTCTACAGCAAGGATCTGCTCAGCCTCTTGGAACATCGCGATCTCATCATTCTGCAGGATATCATTCGCCCGGCGTTCTTCGTCCCCGAATCGATCAAGATCAGCAAGCTGCTCCGGCAGTTTCAGCAGAATAAGGTGCATCTGGGGATCGTCATCGACGAGTTCGGCGGCACGGAGGGATTGATCACGATCGAGGATATCATCGAGGAGATCGTTGGAGATATCCTGGACGAATATGACGAGGCGCATCGTCCGATGCCGGCTGGCCGGGACGGCAGCACGGTGGTCGACGCTGCCATGACGATCGCCGAATTCAACCGGCAGTTTCACGCGCAGATCCCCGAAACGTCCGATTATGAAACGCTTGCGGGATACCTGCAGTTCATCACGGGCCGCCTCCCGGAGCCGAACGAAGAGATCCATGCCCCGTCCTTCGTATTTCACATCATGAGCAAGAGCGCCCGGAGGATCCGGCAGATCAGCGTCCGTCCGAATCGTCGGACAGGTGACGGGGATTCTGAGGCACCGGCAGGGGATCCTGCGCCATGACTTCGACAACACATTTCATACGCAGGATCGCTGCCCTGGTCAAACGCCCGTGGCAGGAGATGGCAATTGCAAGCACGGCGCCCACGAATGGGTGGTACATCGTTGGCGAGGGGGTTGAGCTCTGGATCGAGTCGGCGAATGAACCGGATCGTCTCCTGGTGACCGGGGGCAGATCGGCGCATATCGGTGAGCTCATTCGTAAGTGGGTTCGTGAAGGGGATTGCGCAGTGGACGTCGGAGCGGGAAGCGGTTACGTCTCGATACAACTTGCGCATTGCGTGGGGAGCACGGGGATGGTACATGCATTCGATCCAGATGCCCGAACGCATGACGGATTCCGCAAAAACATCGAACGAAATCGGGTATCGAATGTGACACTTCATGCGACGGCGCTTGGAGCGGAGCACACCGTGATGCGCTTCTACAGATCCACACACCGCGGTTGGTCGACCTTCTTTCCAGCTCCGGCCATGCGAGAGAGCATCGACGAAACGGCCGAGCTGGAGGTTCGAACGATCGACGGACTTAAGCGCGAAGGGAAACTCGACCTCGATCCTGCACGGTTGTCATTCATCAACGTGGATTGCACCGGGTCGGAGCCGTTCGCGATCGAGGGGATGGATGCCCTTCTGCATGAGAGCGATCCGCTGATCAACATCTGCGTGAACGAGGAACATCTCCGCACGGCAGGTTCGTCTCTCGAGCTGCTCCAGCACGACCTTGCGTCAAAGGGGTACGTGTTCTTCCGTCCGGTCAAGCCGAAGGTCATGGGCCCGTCGCTGCTGCTGCGGCGTCAGATGAGCATCGACGGCGATCGGCCGCACGATGTGATCGCGGTGCGGCTGGAACGGGTGGCCGCTTTGACGGAATGCGGTGTCGTCATTCGTCCTTGAATTCCATCGCCAACGCGGACGCATGCAACTCCTCTTCTTCTCGCCCATCCCCTACACACAGATCCGCCAGCGTCCGCAACAGCTTGTCGATGAGTTCGTTGTGCGCGGCTTCAGCGTGTTGTTCATCGAGATGAGCGAATGGAAGTCCTTCCCCGCGAAATGCTCCATCCCCTTTTTCCGCGCGCTCGGCCGCAGTATCCGATATCATCTCCTGGCGATCGTTGGTGCGAGGTCACTGCGGCGCCGACCGGGGAAGGATGCACTCGGAGAACGCGAGCGAAAAGGGGGAGTACGGAGATTGCTGATCCCGCTCGGCATTCCCCTCAACAAGACCTCTGCGGCTCTGATCAACGCGCTGAACAGGCGTGTGTACCGGCTGTTCTTGGATTCGGAGATCAAGCCTCAGCTCGAGGCGGATGCGGCGGCGATCGTGGAGCATCCCTTCTGGGGATCCGTGCTGGAACGCAATGATTTTCCGCGGCTCTGCTACGACTGCATCGACGATTTCGGCGTCTTCATCGGCGCAAACTCTAAGGAGTTCTACGCAGCGGCGGAACGGTCGCTGTTGAAGAATGCGGATGTGACCTTCGTGACGGCGAAGGAGCTGGAATCCCGTCTTCGCGCGGTTGACCCGAATGCGACGATCGTCCGCGTGCCGAACGCGGTGCCGCGCTCCTGGCTCGGCGATCCATCGCCCGCACAGGAATTCCCGCATCCGGTCGTCGGCTACGTGGGCTATCTGGGCCCCTGGATCGACTTTCAGCTGCTCGAAGCTGTGATTCGCAAAATGCCGGAAGTGCATTTCGTTTTCGCCGGACCGGTAGATGATCGGATCGGTTTTGGCTCGATCGCAGAACTTCCGAACGTCCGATGGCTTGGTGTTGTCCCTTACACGTCGGTTCCGGGGCTGATCAAGGGACTGGATGTTTGTATGATCCCGTTTCGGCAAGGGGAGATCGCGCGCACGACGAATCCAGTGAAGGTCTATGAGTACTTTGCGATGGGGAAGCCGGTGGTTTCAACGCCGATACGCGAACTCGAGGAATTTCGGACAGGGGGAATCTTGTATTGGGCGGAGGATGCATCAGGATTGCTGGCGGCGCTCAGGAATGCACTCACGGAAACAGACCAAGCACTGCCGGCAAAACGCCGTGCGATCGCCGAACAGAATTCTTGGCACGCGCGGGTTGACCTTATGCTTCAGCACATGCGGCCTTCACGATAAGGATCGAACGTGTCGTTGTTCGAGCGGTTCTCCCGTAATGCTTCCTACATGGTCGGTGGCACGGTCCTCCAGCGTCTTCTGCTGGGGGTCGGCGCAGTCATCTACGCGCGCCTGCTCGGGGCCGAACAGTACGGCATCTACGTCAACGTCTTTTCCCTAGTGACCATTCTCACAGCGGTCTGCCAATTCGGCGTTCCCTCGTCGTTCACAGCAATTCTCCCGCAGGTTGAGACAACCTCGCCTCATCGCGCTCCGCTCGTCGTTGGAGCAGGCCTCGCGTTGGTCGGCGGGTTCCTGACAGCGAGTGCTCTCATTCTCTGGCGCGGAGCAGGATTCCTATCCTCGGTCGTGTACCACGATCAGATCCCGCGCCTTCTCTTCCTTCTTGCGATTCCGTTCCTCCTTGCATGGACGATGCAGACGGTGCTGGCATCAGTGCTGCAGGGTTTCCAGCATTTTCGATTCCACGCAGTCCAGTCTGTCGCGTTGGGTCTCTTCATCGTGGCAGGCTCGGTCGCCGGAATCTTGCTCGACAATGTGCGTGGCGCTCTTGTGGGGGCGTCGATCGGATATGCAGCCGGTCTGGCGCTGGTGTTCCGCTACGTGCACCGCCATTGGGGAATTCGGTTTCAGGGTATTGACGGTGCGTTCCGCGCAACGCTCGCCGAGGTTCGAGCGTTCGCCGTCCCCGCATTCATTGGCGGACTCTTCGTTGCCCCAGCGTATTGGATCGGCAACGTGCTGCTCGTTCGCGCTGGCGGCGTACACTGGTCGGGGATCTACGGGGTGGCGAACACGCTCGCACAGCTGGCGTTGTTCATTCCGGTCACCATCGCAGCGCCGCTTGTTCCCCTGATGTCGGAGGTCGCGGTGACCGGAGATCGCGCCGCACTCAGTCGCTTCACTGCGCAAAACCTCAGGATGGTATGGGCGCTCGCCTTGCCGACGGGATTGCTGGCGGGAGGGTTCGGCCCGCTCTTGATTACGGTTTTGTACGGGAGTGAATACGCAAACTCAGTTGTTCCATACCTGATCCTCTCCGCAACGAACGTGCTGATCGCTGTCACCGGCGTGGGGGGATTTGTGCTGATGGCGAAGCGAAGAATGTGGGAAGGCGCACTGATCAATGCCGTCTGGTTCGGCTCGTTCGTCCTCCTCAGCGTGCTCCTGATCGATCGGTACGCAGTGAACGGCCTCGCGCTCGCATTTCTCGCCTCCTACATTGGATTCGTCGGCGTCACACTCGTCGTCGTCCGCCGACATATCGACGTGGTTCTCGCGACCGGCCTGGTGCGGAATGCGTTGGTGATCACCGTTGCCGGATTTGTCCTGATCGGGTTTGTCGTGCTGTTGGTCGCGTCTCCAATTCTTTCGGCACTTGCATCGTTGGGCATCACGCTCCTGTTCACCTTCCTGGTCTGGCGATTCGGATTGACGGCAGACGACAGAACGAAGATCAGCGACCTCGTACAGGCTTCGGCGGGGCGGCTCCTCCAAGCAAGCCGACGATCGAAGGGAGACGTTCGATGAAGTGCTCCGTCATCGTGTTGCAGTACAACCATGCGGACCTGACGCGGCAATGTTTGACGAGCCTTCTGGCGCACACGGACCGAAAGCATCAGGTCATTCTGGTTGACAATTGTTCTACCGAAACCTCCGCGCGTGATCTCGGCAGGGAATTCCCGGATGTGATAACAGTGGCAAGCCCGGAGAACGGAGGATTCAGCAAGGGGAATAATGCAGGCGCACGAATGGCAACGGGAGACGTTCTGCTCTTCCTGAACAACGATACGTTGATCGAATCGGAATTCCTTGAGCCTCTGCTTAAGCGGTTTGAGGAGAATCCGGCGACGGGCATTGTCGGGCCAAGACTGCTGAACAGGGACGGGAGTTTTCAGTTGTCCGCAGGCCAGCTGCCGTCCGCGTCGCAAGAATTCCGTGACAAATTGATCGCAACTTCGCTCGCCGCCGGTTCGAAGCGTGTTCTACGAAGGATCGAGCGTCGCTATCGTACGGCACAGCAGGTCGGATGGGTGACCGGGGCCGCGTTGGCCATCCGCAAGCGGGTGTTCGATGCTGTCGGCGGGTTCGATGAGTCCTTCTTCATGTTCTTCGAGGACAAGGACCTTTGCGCGCGCGTTCGTGCAGCCGGATATGAAGTCTGGTATGATCCCGGTTCGGCCATCAAGCATCTTCGCGGTGCAAGCTCCAATCCGCGGACGGCGATGATCTATCGGAAGAGCCAAGGAGTGTATTACGCAAAACATCGTTCTCCGCTGGAGCGACTCCTGCTGAACCTCTATCTTCGAACGACGGGAAAGTCACCCGATGCACTTGCCTCGATCGATACTCCTCGTCATTGACGACGCATCCGTCGGCGGCGGACAAAAGCATGTGCTTGCATTGGCCGAGCGTCTTTCTGGACGTGGCATTGCGGTGTCGGTTGCGTGCGAAGCTGAGGGATATCTCGTCGATGAGCTCCGGAAGCGTTCGATCCCGCATCATCCGGTACATCTTCCTGAATGGCCGTCAGTCGCCGGGATTCGAGAACTGGTGAAGATGCTCCGGACGACGCGGGCAGAACTGGTGCACACGCATGGGGGGACCGCGGGGTTCTATGGCCGCCTCGCCGCGCGCCGCGTGCGAGGTGTGAAGACGGTGCACACGTACCACGGAATTCACTATCTTCATCAGCAGAATTTCAAGAAGCGTCTGCTCCATCGCGCGATCGACCGGTTCTTGCTCCGATGGACGAACGAGATCATCTGCGTTGCAGAAAGCGATCTGCAGCTCGCGCTCGTCGCCGGACTCGCGAGAAACGGACACGTGAACGTGGTCTACAACGGCATCGACCTCGGACCATTCGACCGTGCACTTGGTATGAGGTCAACTCACGAAGCGGACGATGCGGGATTCTGCGCAGGAACGGTCGGACGGCTTCATGAGCAGAAAGGATATTTCGTCCTGCTCCAGGCAGCTCGTGCGGTTCATGCGGTTGCTCCCGATGTGCATTTTCGGATCATCGGTGAGGGGCCGCAGGAAGAGGAACTTCGGAAGAAAGCCGCCGCGCTCGGCCTTGGAGACACCGTGAAATTCCTGGGCGCACGAAATGACGTTCCTGAGCAACTCCTCTCCTTCGACGTGTTCGTCCTCTCTTCGTTGTGGGAGGGACTGCCCTACGTGTTGATGGAAGCGATGGCGGCAGGATTACCTGTGGTTGCGACAGATGTTGACGGCGTAAAGGAAATGATCACAGACGGGCAGGAAGGTCGCATCGTCCCATCTCGTGATCCGCAGGCATTGGCGGCGGCGATGCTCGAACTGCGTCGGGATCCTGCGTTGCGGCACGCCATGGCGAAGAATGGGATGGCCACGGTGAAGCAGAAGTTCAGCCTGGACGCCATGATCGAGAAAACGCTCACGGTGTATGCACGCGCGATGAACTCATGAAACGAACGACGACACGCCGGATCGGCATTTTCGGCGGCACATTCGATCCGCCCCATCGGGGTCACCTGCAAGTGGCGTTGGTGGCGAAGAGACAATTGAAGCTTGATCGGCTGTTCCTTGTTCCGGCGCGCATCTCGCCCTTCAAGGAAGGCCGGAAATCGACGCCGATGCGGCATCGGCTGAACATGGTTCGCGCACTGCAGAAACATGACAGTGCATTTCGCGTTTCGCTTTATGAGTTGAATCGTCGTCGCGTTTCCTTCACGGTTGACACCATTCGATATTTCCGGAGCCGGTTTAAGAACGCCGAGATCTTCCTGATCATCGGCGAAGACAATTTTCGTCTCTTTTCGCGCTGGCATGCTCCGGACGAGATCCTGCGGATGTGCCGGTTAGCCGTTTATCGACGAAAAGGGGGTATTGGACGGCTTCCCGCAAGAACAGATGCGATCACATTGAACGGCAAGATGGTCGATATCTCCTCGACCGAGATCCGGGCGATCCGGCGAGCGAGACAGTCGATGAAGAAATGGGTACCTAAGGAAATTGAGCAGTATATTGTAGCACATGCGCTCTACCGCAATGGTCGGGAGACGAAGAAATGAAAGAGAAGTTGAAGACAACAGCAAACATCGACGATCTGTACCGGGTCGTCTTCACCGATCATCATGATCCGTTCGCCGTGCTGGGTGCACACCCTGTGAAGGTCAAAGGGAAGCCTGCACTTGCCATCCGGGCATTTCTGCCTGATGCGGCAGAGGCATTCGTCGTGCGCCTCGACGGCGGGGAAGTGGCACCCATGGATCGGATCCACGAGGAAGGGTTCTTCGAAGCCCTCTTCACAGACCGCAGCGAGCCGTTCCGCTATCGGTTGCGGAAACGTCTGCGCGACGGCCGAGAAGAGGAATTCGAGGATTCGTATTCGTTCCTCCCGACGCTGACCGATTTTGACCTGTATTTGTTCAACGCGGGGGACCATCATCGCGTCTATGAGAAACTCGGTGCCCATTTTGCGGAGGTGAACGGCATCGGCGGCGTGCAATTCGCGGTCTGGGCACCAAATGCGCGCAGCGTGAGCGTGATCGGCGACTTCAATTTCTGGGATCGGCGCAAGCATGCGATGCGGGTGCTGGGCGCTTCGGGCGTATGGGAGATATTCATTCCGGGACTGCCGGAGGGAACGCTCTACAAGTTTCAGGTCAAGACCCAGCAGGGGTACATTCTTGATAAGACCGATCCATACGGGACGGAGATGGAGAACCGACCTCGAACGGCATCGCGCGTCAACTTCCTGCGAACGTATGGTTGGGGAGATACCGCGTGGATGGAGATGCGCTCGAAGTCCGATCATCTGGGTGAGCCGGTGTCGGTCTACGAGGTGCACCTTGCCTCATGGCGCCGGAAGCCGGAAGAGGGAAATCGGTGGCTGACCTATCGCGAGCTGGCGCACGAACTTGTGGCATATGTGAAGGAACGAGGGTTCACGCATATCGAGCTCATGCCGGTGATGGAGCATCCGTTCGACGCTTCATGGGGATATCAAGTCACGGGATACTTCGCTCCGACGAGCCGTTTCGGATCACCGGACGATTTCAAGTACTTCGTGGACCATTGCCATCAAAACGGCATTGGCGTGCTGCTCGATTGGGTTCCGGCCCACTTCCCGAAGGATGCTCACGCGCTCGCGATGTTCGATGGAACGCATGTCTACGAACATGCGGATCCGCGAAAAGGCGAACACCAGGATTGGGGAACGTATATCTTCAACTTCGGACGAAAGGAAGTCCGGAATTTCCTCATCGGCAATGCGCTGTTCTGGCTCGAGCAGTATCACATCGACGGCCTTCGGATCGACGCCGTTGCATCCATGTTGTACCTGGACTACTCTCGGAAGGAAGGAGAGTGGATCCCGAATGAATACGGAGGGCGCGAAAACCTTGAGGCGATCCAGTTTCTGAAGGACCTGAACAGCCTCGTGCTTCAGTACTACCCTGGGGTGTTGACGATCGCCGAGGAATCGACGGCGTGGCCGGGCGTGACCAACAGCACGCTTCACGGTGGACTGGGCTTCAGCCTGAAATGGAACATGGGTTGGATGCATGACATGCTCGTCTATTTCTCCAAGGACCCGGTCTACCGCTCATATCATCACGAAAAACTGACCTTCGCGCTTCTGTATGCCTTCACCGAGCGATTCATGCTTCCGCTCTCGCATGACGAAGTGGTTCATGGAAAGGCCGCATTGCTTGCGAAGATGCCGGGGGACGATTGGCAGAAGTTCGCGAATCTCCGACTGCTCTACGGGCTGAAATACGGATTCCCTGGGAAGAAACTCCTCTTCATGGGGGGGGAGTTCGGACAGTGGAAGGAATGGGATCATGATGTTTCGCTCGACTGGCACTTGACCGCTTTTTCGCCGCACCAAGGGATCACCCGGTGCCTCGACGATCTGAACAGGGTGTATCGTGCTGAGGCCGCGCTGCACCAGGTCGACTTCCATCACAGCGGATTCGATTGGATCGATTTTCAGGACGCAGGCAGCAGCGTGATCTCCTTCATGCGTCACAACACGAACGGGACAGAGCACGTCTTGGTCGTGTGCAACTTCACCCCTGTTCCGCGGACAGGATACCGTTTCGGCGTACCGGAAGCGGGTTCGTATCTTGAGCTTCTCAACACCGATTCCACGTTCTATGGCGGGAGCAATATCGGGAATGCCGGTGCAGTCGTATCAGAGCCTGTGCCGTACCACGGGAAGCCTCAATCGATCGTGGTGACGCTTCCGCCGTTGGGCGCCATCTTCCTGAAAAAGACCGACTAAGAAGGAGAAGATCCCGTGGGTCCCTCCTCGAATTCTGATGAACGCGACGGCCAGCGACCGCGTCGGCGTTGGATCATCGGCGCGATCGCGGTGGTCCTCGGCGTATTTCTCCTCTTGTTCCAATGGCGCGAGGCGCGTCCCGCTCTTCCGGATCATCTTGGCGCGTACGCGCTGACTCGCGTCTTGAGCGGACACGACGCCCGGCAGATGGTCGACCGTCTTCATGCATCTTCCGTGGCTCCGACGGACAACGTGATCGGCGAGTATCGCCGTGGTGAACGACGCGCAACGGTGTACGTCTCGATGTACGACGATGATCGTCTTCCAGAACTCCGATACGCGCAGATGCACGAGCGACTCGCGGCGACCTCCACACCGTTTCAGGAACTGTCGGATCGGACTCTGGGGCCGCTTCGCTATTCGACGTGCGTCGGGGTCGGACAACGTCATTACTTCTTCGCCGTCGATCGTCGGCTGGTATGGCTCGCGATCGACCCGCCGGATGCAGACACTGTTTTCGAACAGTACTGTTCAATGGTTGTCGACTGATAGAGAAGAGAGATCACCATGTTGGTCGCCGCAGTGCAGACAAGGCCGAGGTTCGGGGAACCCTCATCGAATGTCCGGCAAGCTATCACAATGATGGAGAATGCCCCGGCCGAGATCTACGTGCTGCCGGAGTTGTGCACGAGCGGATATGTCTTTGCGGAGCAATCGGAGGTCGAAAAACTGGCGGAGCCGATCGATGGTCCGTCGATCAAGGCCTTTACCGAATTTGCCGCGCGTCGCGGAGTCTACGTGGTTGCAGGATTCGCGGAGCGGGCGGAACGGATCTACAATTCTTCTGCGCTGATCGGCCCTGAAGGAGTGATCGGCGTGTATCGGAAGATCCATTTGTTCGATCGGGAGAATCTGTTCTTCGCGCCCGGCGACAAGGGATTTCCGGTGTTCGAAACGCGGTTCGGGAAGGTCGGCATGATGATCTGCTTCGACTGGTTCTTCCCGGAAAGCGCTCGATCGCTCGCGCTCGGCGGTGCGGACATCATTGCACATCCGTCGAACCTTGTCTTGCCGTTTTGTCCCGACGCGATGGTCACGCGTTGCCTGGAGAACAGGGTCTTTGCCATCACAGCCAACCGCGTCGGCGAGGAATCTCGCGGCGGACACACGTTGTCCTTCATCGGCCAGAGCGAGATCGTCCGTCCAGATGGTGTGATCGTGAAGCGGCTCGGCGGCATCGATCCCGGCGTTGCGATGGCCGACATCGACCTTGCACGCGCCCGGCACAAGAGGCTGAACGCATTCAACGATCTGATGGCGAGCAGACGTCCGGAACAATACAGGTTGCAGTAGCGCATCTCCCTCTTCTTGTTTCCTCCTCAACCTTGCCGTATATTTCACTTTTGGAGCGTATTTGCCCCTGTAGCTCAGATGGATAGAGCAGCGGTTTCCTAAACCGTTGGTCGGACGTTCGAATCGTCTCAGGGGCACAGGGAAAGTGGAAGTGAGGAAGCGGGGAAGCGGGCCTGCCCCGTGAGTGCAACGAACGGGGGAAAGTAAAAGCATACCTGATCCGGTATAACGCTTTTTCATATCCCATTTAACATATTCCATTTATAATATCCATTTATCATATCCCATTTAACATATTCCATCTAACATATCCCAT
>Ga0105099_10001329_pt1 | contig 15635 bp, 16 predicted proteins | sample PPLLak3cmMay2015_2_FD_79138 | JGI IMG/M metagenome (GOLD analysis project Ga0105099, IMG submission 79138) | Freshwater sediment microbial communities from Prairie Pothole Lake near Jamestown, North Dakota, USA - PPLs Lake P8 Core (1) Depth... | ecosystem: Environmental > Aquatic > Freshwater >... | reverse complement strand
ATATCCTGGACAGTTGCATTACCTGCAATGCATGCTTTCAGTACTGCCCGACCGGGGCTGATCCGACTGATCTTATCTACAGAATGCAGGAGAAGATCGGGACCGGCCCTATCGTAACAGGCTTTAAACCTTTTGTGGATTCTGTAATTAAGACGTTTGAACGCGGGAGCAGAGATGTCCAGGTGATTGAAGGTGATCCCGACAAGCCTGCTATCTCCTTTGATTCCTTCCCATTCACCCAGTTTCCGGAGGGTACCCTTGAAAGCAGGATATTCAAAGGCATGACAGTGGTTCGAGGAAGAAAGTATGCATCCCTGGTCGGCATGGCCCATATGGGCGGAGAGAGCCTTACAGAAAGATATGGGCGGAAGGTGATAGATTCACTGACTGAACTGGGTAAGGACATTGTTTACCTTCATAACGAAGGATATATCCTTGCTCATGTCAGAGCCAGGGAGCTTGGTATTGATGTGCCCTACAAGTATACGCACCTGTTCGAATATATGCGTGGCTATCTTATGGAAAACCAGAACGATATAACAAAATTGAATAAGAGAGTCGCCTACCAGCCGAACTGTGCCGTCAGGTGGTTACCGGAACAGGATGTCTGGCTGGATGAAATCTTCGAGCTTATAGGCGTGGAGCGTGTTTCAAGAAAATATGAGGGCGTGAATGCATTGTGCTGCGGAGGGCCGGCTCTCTTTGTAAACAGAGAGCTCGCGATGAATATCCAGAGAGAAAATATTAAGGATGCGATGGATAACCGTGCCGAGGCGTTGATAACGATCTGCCCCATGTGCGATACAGTGATGCGCGACGAGACCTCAAAGGCTGGCTTACCCCAGATATTTATTACCGATCTGTGCCGTATTGCCATAGGCGAGGTATCATGGCCTGAGGATAAAGGGGACGGTTCCATTGTTCAAACAAGTATCCATAGTAATAGTATATGAACCCAACCAATTAATTCAGTGCATTAGGTCTCTGCATGACACATATCCGCGATGCGGTTGAGTCCGACTTTGAAAGCATCGTTAGAATAAATGACTCTGAGGTTCAACAAACCAGCCAAATGGGACTGGATCGGCTTGGCCTGCTCGTCAGGATGTCCAGTTACTGCAAGGTCGCAACCCTTGAGGGCCAGGTAGCGGCATTTTTAATTGCACTCCGCGAGGGTGCGCCTTACGAAAACGACAACTACAGTTGGTTCGCCTCTCGCTTTCCTATCTTTTTGTACATAGATCGTATTGTTGTGGACGCGCATTTCTCAGGCCACAAGATCGGTAGCAAGCTGTATGGCGACATGTTTGAGTTCGCACGATCTCATGGCATAGAAGTCATCACCTGCGAGTACAACATCGAACCGCAAAATCCGGCGTCCCGTGTGTTTCACGACAAGTTCGGCTTTAAAGAGGTTGGCACGCAGTGGGTCGCAGGTGGCACCAAGCAGGTTTCACTTCGAGCAGCAGAGACCTGATAATTCATTCACGCCGAAGCCGTTTCGAGGCTCGGCTTAATTCAGGCATTGTGGCATGCGGCACAGTTCTTCCTGCTCCTCACAGTATCAAGTTCATGGCACTTTATGGCAAGCCCCAAATTGATTTTTTAATGTTAGTGTTCATTTATGTTGCGAAACAGGGGGGCATCATCTATATTTTTCACGGATTCAGCAAGAACTAAACGAGGAATGAGCTATGAACGATAAACCTGAAGAGGATTCCTCCGCCAGGAATCAACCGGAAAGTAGGATGTCTGTCACGGAAACTGTCAAACAGGTGTTTTTCAATCTGTTGCTTATAAGCATCGGAAGCGCGCTCGTTGCTGTAGCAATAAACGGCATTCTTATTCCGCACCAGTTCGTAAGCGGCGGGCTGGTCGGTCTTTCTCTCATTATTCATTATATATTCAAACCATTACCGGTGGGATGGCTCTATCTGCTGATGAACATCCCGCTTTTTGTGCTCGGCTGGAAGTTCGTTGGCCGTAGATTCTTTTATTATAGTATCGCAGGAATGGTTATTTTTTCTGCTGCCGTCGCATTTATTAAGATTCCGCTGCCTGTTCAGGATAAGATATTGAGTGCGCTCTTTGCGGGGATAATTACAGGGATAGGAGCCGGAATAATATTGAAATCAAAAGGATCGGCCGGAGGAACGGATATATTTTCCGTAATACTGCTAAACCGCTTTTCCGTCCGCGTGGGAAACACGATTCTTTTTTTTAACGTAATTGTTCTTGCGGCAGCATCTGTTTTATTTTCGCTTGATTCGGCTCTTTACACGATGATTTATATGTATGTTTCAACGAGGATTGTTGAGTTGGTGTTAACAGGGCTCAGCCAGAGAAAAGCCGTGATCATCATATCGCCGAAGTGGGAGGAGATATCCCGGAAAATTCTCAAGGATATTGTGAGAGGAGTCACCTTTCTCAAAGGGCAGGGCGCCTATTCGGGAAAGGATGAAAATGTCCTGTATACGGTTGTTACCTTCAGGGAACTTCCCCGCATAAAGGAGATAGTCCGGAAAGCTGACCCCGGCGCATTTGTCGTTGTGCATGAAACCCTTGAGGTTATGGGGCATCGCATAGGCAATCAGCCTCACTGGTAAAGGATGATGGAATTTTTACAAAACCATTGGAGGATATATTATGTCAGATATAATGCAGGTTATAATGAGCAGAGACCGCAATGAAAAAGAATTTCACCAGGCCGTCAGCGAAGTAATGGAATCGGTCATGCCGGTTCTGGACCGGAATCCGGTTTACAGAAAGGCAAAGATTCTGGAAAGGCTCGTTGAACCGGAAAGGGTGATTATGTTCAGGGTGCCATGGCTTGATGATAAAGGCGATATCCATGTTAACAGGGGATACCGGATACAGATGAACAGCGCGATAGGTCCGTACAAGGGAGGCTTTCGTTTTCACCCGTCGGTAAACCTAAGCATTCTTAAGTTTCTTGCTTTCGAGCAGGTATTCAAGAACGCCCTCACAACTCTTCCGATGGGAGGAGGAAAAGGCGGTTCCGATTTCGATCCCAAGGGAAAATCGGACAACGAGGTCATGCGGTTTTGCCAAAGCTTCATGAGCGAGATTTTCCGTTATATTGGGCCCGATACAGATGTTCCGGCGGGAGATATCGGCGTGGGCGCACGGGAAATCGGTTATCTTTTCGGGATGTATAAAAAACTGAAAGGCGAGTTTTCAGGGGTCCTGACGGGCAAAAGCCTCAACTGGGGAGGGAGCCTGGTACGGCCTGAAGCCACAGGATATGGTTCCGTTTACTTTGCATCGAACATGCTTGCGACGGCAAGCAAAACGCTTGAGAAAAAAGTCTGCCTTGTATCCGGTTCCGGTAACGTGGCCCAGTATACTGTTGAAAAACTTATCGAGTTCGGGGCAAAAGTAGTGACCATTTCCGATTCATCAGGATATATATATGATGAAGAGGGTATCACTAAAGAAAAGCTTTCCTATATTAAAACTGTAAAGAATATAAAAAGAGGGCGCATAAGCGAATATGCTCAGAAATATTCAGCGGCTGTTTACACTCCAGTAGATCCGGCTCTCGATTATAACCCTTTATGGAATCACAGGGCCGACTGCGTCTTTCCGAGCGCGACTCAGAACGAGATAAACGGAAAAGACGCTCAGAATCTTGTGAATAACGGCGTATGCCTTGTATGCGAAGGGGCCAATATGCCCACATCGCCCGAAGGAGTTGAAATTTTTATAGACAGAAAAATACTATACGGGCCGGGCAAAGCCGCGAATGCCGGCGGCGTGTCGGTTTCCGGGCTTGAGATGACACAGAACAGCATGCGACTTGCGTGGTCGAGGGAAGAGGTGGATGCGCGCCTTAAAACAATCATGGCAAACATCCACAGGACGGCCCTGAATGCCGCCGAACAGTACGGCACTCCGGGCAATTACGTCAATGGAGCCAATATAGCCGGATTTGTAAAGGTTGTGGATTCCATGCTTGACCAGGGACTTGTGTAAAAGGCTTATATGGCAGGCTTTTTTTCCGGGCATGATTTTGCTCCGAACAGGATAGAACCGGCATTCAGGGAGGCTGAAAATAAAAAGGGATTTATAAATCTTGCCGGCAGCAATCCCACCTGTGAGGGACTCATATTTCCTCCCGGTATATTAAAAAAGGCCGCTGAACCATACTGGGGCAAAAGGCTTTACAGTCCTGATCCGAAGGGGTCTTTTCCCGCAAGATCCGCTATATCCGGTTATTATAAAAGGCGCACGCCTTCACTTCAGATTCTGCCGGATGATATCTTTGTGACGGCAAGCACCAGCGAATCCTACAGCCTGCTTTTTGCCCTTCTTGCAGACCCCGGCGATAATTTTCTCGCACCTAAAGTCAGCTACCCGCTCTTTGAACATCTTGCCGCCGTTCATCATATCGAACTGCGAACTTACGGTATGGACGAAGCTGACGGATGGAGCATAAGGGAGAGCAGCCTGCTTTCGGAGTCGGATGAAAGAACAAGGGCGGTAATAATTGTCTCACCGCACAATCCGACAGGCATGATTGTGCAAAAAGCTATTCCAGCGCTTGACAGGCTTGGTCTTCCGGTAATATGCGATGAAGTATTTGCCGGATTTCCGTATGAAGTTTCACATATTCCTCCGCTTGGAGCGCTGCACGGGAAACTGCCTGTTTTCCATTTAAACGGCATCTCGAAAATGTTCGGACTTCCTGATTTAAAACTGGGATGGATAGCATTAAGCGGAACCGGTCTGGAGAATTATGAAAAAAGACTGGAACTCTTAAACGATACATACCTCGGCGCGAATTATCTTGTCCAGTCGATGCTTCCGGCGATATTTGAAGAAGGAGCCGGTTTTGCTGAACATATGCGCAAACGGGTCTGCGCTTCTATCGACTGCGCACTGGAGCTTTTTGCCGGAAACAGTCGCATTAAGATATGCCGGCCTGACGGGGGATATTATCTTTTTCCAAAGATAGATACCATGGAGGATGAAGAGGAGCTTGTCCTGCGTCTCTTAAAAGACCGCGGGGTGCTTGTGCACCCCGGTTATTATTATGACTGCGACGAAGGAATCCATATAATGATTTCCTGCCTTACGGAAACCGGGAAGCTATCCGAAGGATTGAAAAGAATTGTTCCTGTTATATAAAGCACCTGTTTTCTCTCTTATTCAGTCTTCTTCAATAGACCTTTGAAGAACATCCAATTTTGCCCAAGTTCAAGAAAGGCGAAAATTTTAACCGCAGGAATACATTAAAGTATTTCGAGGATAGCGCGAAAGCTTCACTTCGTGCCAAAATTTGAGCCTGACGCAGAAATCGGGCAAAAGGGGGTGTTATGCAAAGGTCTATTTTTCACGTTCTCTTGTCAGACAGTACATTCCTTTCCCTTCGAGCGCCGGCACGAAGCAGAGATTGTCCGATTTACATTCGGCTTTGCGCCGGTCTCCTGATTTCCACCGGGAGATCAGGTCCGGCTCTCTTATAAAGGGCCTGCTCATCGAGATGTAGTCAGCCGATCCCTCTTTTACAAGCTCTTCCGCGACTTCAAAGGATCTGTTCCCGCCTACCAGGATAAGGGGAATTTTGATCTGTTTTTTAAAGGCGCGCAGCTCTTCCCTGAAATAGGCTTCCTTGTCCGGCGAGTTTATTCCGAATCTGCTTGGAGATAACTTTCCCCCTGTGAGCATGCCGCCGCTCAGTTCTATTGCGTCAAGGCCTGCATCGGAAAGAAGGTTAGCGGCGACAAGCGAATCATTGAGATCAAGACCATTTTCCGCAAAATCACGGCAGTTCATTTTTATCAGAAGAGGATAATTATCACCTACTGCATTTCGTATTGCTTTTACAGTTTCGACATGAATCCTTGCGCGGTTATTTATGGTTCCGCCGTAATTGTCTGTGCGCCTGTTGAATGCCGGGGAGAGGAACTGGCTTAAAAAATAGCCGTGCGCGGAATGTATCTGAACTCCGTCAAAGTCTGCCGCTTTTGCTCTGCGGGCAGCTTCTGCAAAAGCTGATACGAGTTCCTTGATATCAGAAACGGTAATCTCTTTTCGCGGTGTTTTTGCGAGCCCTTCAAAATCCGAAACAACGAGCGGGATCTGTCCGGTCAGCTTTCCAGCGGCAAAATGGCCGGCATGGGCAAGCTGCATGACGATCCTGCCGCCTGCTTCATGAACAGCAGCAGCCATCTCCCGGAGTCCCGGAATTAAATCATCTTTGAAGACCCCGAGCTGCCACGGGGATGCCTGACCGTCCGTCCGGACATAAGAATGGCTGCTGATTATAAGACCCACGCCGCCTTTTGCGAGGACTCTCATTGTTTCAATCAGTTTCGGGGTAACTGCGCCTTCGGGGGAAGCCATACCCTCCCAGGTTGCAGACCGGACAAACCGGTTTGCCAGTTTCATGCCGTTTATTTCACTGCTTTCAAATAATTTGCTCATGCTTTTCTCCCTGTATTGCTGTTTTCTGAATCTATTCGTTACAGTAAGTTTGTTGTGGTGGAACTGCTATCACAGTTTAAATAACGAGGCAAGGCAAAGGAAGCTCTGTTTTGGTTCTATTGTTTTCAGCCGGTTGTTTATGGGCGGGTCTGAATGATACGGTGGGGATATCCTCCGTAGTTTGAGATTGCAGGAAAAGAATTAATACTCCTTTCTATTCCTCTAATATCCACTTCAGCGCGTTTTTTTACCTCTTTATCACCTGAGGCTACTCTATGGCCGGTTATTTTCTTAGAATCATCAAAAAAATAATAGGAGGAAAACATGAACACATGCTTAAAAGTTTTTTTTGGAATATATCTGGTCCTGTTTTTTTTCATATCAGCAACCTGGGGTGAAGAAAAAAGTCAGCAAGGGGATTTGGACGCCATGGTTAAAAAAATCATAAAACTTCCGGCATCATTGAAAAGCACTGTGTATAAAAACCTCTCCGAATTGTACAAAGAAGATGGAGACAAGATTAAAACGCAGAAGTATAAAACTATGGCCGATAATTTATAGGAGGAAGATCAAGCATATGGCATTAATTGAAATGGAAAATATAAAGAAAGACTATTTTCTGGGAGAAACAGTAGTGCACGCCCTGAAAGGAATTAACCTTCAAATCGACAAGGGAGAGTTTATCGCGGTTTGGGGTCCTTCGGGATCGGGCAAAACCACTCTTTTAAACCTCATGGGCGCGATTGATGATCCAACAGAAGGTGAAACAGCCATTTCAGGGAAAAAAATACACTCCCTGTCGGATAACGAGAGAAGCGAACTTAGAAATGAAACCATCGGGTTTATTTTTCAGGGGTTCAACCTGATCCCTGTTCTGTCGGCTCTTGAAAATGTGATGCTGCCGCTTCAAATCATGGGGATTTCCGGAGGTGAAGCCAAAACCAGGGCTTTAAAGCGTTTAATTGAAGTGGGGCTTGGTGAAACCATGACTCAAAGGCCGGCTAAAATGTCCGGAGGGCAACAACAACGGGTGGCCATAGCAAGAGCGCTTGTGACTGATCCCTCCCTTGTGATTGCCGATGAACCTACAGCCAATCTCGATTCAGAGACCGCCAGGATGATAATCGCACTTATGAGGGAATTGAATGAAAAAGAAGCCACCACTTTTATTTTTTCAACCCATGATCAGCGTCTTCTTGATCAGGTGAAACGACTGGTGCGCCTTGAGGACGGCAAAATCGTAAACGGAGGCTCAAAATAATGAAAAATTGGATTAAAATGGCAATTCGCAACATACTCAGGAATAAACGGAGATCATTTGTCACCCTGGTTGCCATCGGGGTGGGCTTTGCTGCTGTGAGTCTCTTCAGGGGCTATACGGATAACACTTATTTCGGACTCAGGGAATCAGCCATCCGGGGCGAGGGGCTGGGACATCTGATAGTCTATAAAGCCGGCTGGCTTCAAAAGGGCAAGCTTGATCCTGAACGCTATATGTTTTCAAAGGAAGAAGTAAAAAAAATAACTGAAATAGTGACCGAAGAAAAAGATGTCGTCCTCGCCACACCTCAGATTCATCTTACCGGCATTGTTTCAAACGGAAATATTTCAACCATCTTTCTCGCCCAGGGCGTGGTCTCAAAAGATGACAGAACAATTAAAGGCGCATGGGCTTCTTTCAGGCCCATCACAGGGGAAGGGTTAAATGACAAGAAAAAATATGGTATTGAAATGGCGCAGGATTTGGCGAAACACCTGAATCTAGAGCCCGGTAAAGACGGTGTGGTTATGGTAAGCACTTTAAGCGGGCAGATGAATGCCATGGACATTCAGGTCTCAGGGGTTTATGACTCAGGGTCAGATGCAACAAACGACAAATTCATGCGCTATAATTATGATTTTGCACAGAGTCTCTATGACACACAAATGGCTGAGAGAATAGTTATTCTGCTTAATGACTGGAAAAAGACCGAGACGATGCGCAGTCGCATCCTCGGTAAATTGGCCGGGCAGGGCATCGCCTGTGAAATCAAGACCTGGAATGAATTGTCTCTGTTTTATTCCAAGGTCAGAGGCATGTTTGACATGATTTTTCTGTTTTTATTTTCAATTGTGCTTGTCATAGTTGTAATGAGCACTGTTAACACAATGAGTATGGCGGTTCTCGAAAGAACCAGAGAAATAGGAACTCTGAGGGCTTTGGGTCTTAAAAGGAAAGGAGTATCTTTGCTTTTTGCCATAGAAGGGGGACTTTTAGGATTTCTCGGAAGCCTCATAGGAATGGCGCTGCATTTATCTGTATGGGCCATTATCCGGGGTATTTCTCCTACCTACACGCCACCGGGGGTCTCAACCCCTATTCCTTTGATCGTGAATCTGGTCCCTCAATCAATGGCTGTACTGATGATTTTCCTGATTTTTCTTTCACTTGCTGCAGCCATATTACCGGCAAGACGGGCCGCAAAACAGAACGTTGTGGATGCCCTGGGGCATGTATGAAAAAATATGTTTTAGGAGAATATTATGAGAAATAAAAAATTAAATCCTTATTTAATATGCTTTGTAACAATTCTGTCTCTTTCTGTTTTTTCAGCTCCCGGATTTTCAGCCGCTCCAAGCTCTAAGGAGATACTTGAAAAATCGGACCAGGCAAGGGGGAATGTTGAAGGAGTGGAATGGGAAATAGAAATGTCATCTGTTGAAGAAGGCCGGCAGCAGGAAAGAACAATCAAGGTAACGGCCCGGGATTTTAATTCCCTGGCTGAGTTCATTGCTCCCTCCAATGTAAAAGGCCAGAAAATTTTAATGATCGATCGCAACATGTGGTTTGTAAAACCCGGACTTTCGAAGGCGGTTCCCATTTCACCCCGCCAGAAACTTATGGGCGGCGCTTCAAACGGAGACATAGCCTCCACAAATTACGCGGGCGACTATCAGGTTGTTGAAGCGTCTGAAGAGATTGTAAATGGTGAGCCATGTTATCTTTTTGATTTGGGCGCAAATGATAAAAAAGTCACTTATGACCGTATCAAATACTGGATATCAAAGGCAAGAATGGTGGGAGTAAAGGCCGAATTTTTTACGGTCTCTGGCAAGATGTTTAAGACAGCGGTCTTTGAGTATGGAAACACCATCTCTCTTAACGGCAAACCCCGGAGCTTCATATCAAAGATGACAATTACAAATGCGGTTATGAAAAATGATGTGACAACCATGTTGTACAAGAAAGCGCTTGTTAAGAAAGTCCCTGATTCAACTTTTAATCTGAACCTTTTGCTAAAGTAATATTTTCTCAGCAGGAATTAGATATATGAAAAAATTGATTTTGATATTTTTTTCTCTTCTGCTGATTTGCCTTATTAAGAGTCCTGCACCTTTAGGGGCTGAAGATACCAATACATCAAAAAAAGAGGCTGAAGCGATAGGAGACGGCGACCTCCCGATAGCGATTCAGGGGATTATAAAAGAAAAATTTTCCTATGAGCTAAGGCTGTTAACATATGGATCATATTTGTCTCCGGCGACCTCCACCCAGAATCCTGGTAATAATTTCCTAAAGTTGCAAAGCTATGAGGCCGACCTTGAGGTGAGACCTGATTTGCGTTTAAACTTGGAGTTTTTAACATTAAGCGCAAAGCCCAGGATGCTGTTCGAAAAAAAAATCTGGGAAATCGGCGCAATGGATGGAAATTCGAAAAGTCGCGATGACTGGTTCATCAACGAATGGCTGGCGAGACTAAAAGTTTCGGAAAATATCTTTTTTTCATATGGCAGGGAAAACCTTCAGTGGGGGCCTTCGTATCTTTTTTCTCCCTCAAACCCTTTTTTTACGGACAACGGCCGGAATAATCCAAAAAGAGAAGTTCCGGGCATGGACTTCGCCAGGCTGGTGATAATTCCTGAGAGTTCATGGACCGTTTCACTTATCACCAACACTGATGAAGGCCGCAATATTACCGACAGCCCTGTTTCATTTTCAAAAAGCTTTGCCTTGAAAGTTGATTATACCGGAAGGGAAAATTACGGGTCGATAATCCTTTCACACCGTGAAGATTCCACAGAAAAATTAGGGATGTTCGGCGGATCGACTGTCTCCGACGCCTTTATTATTTACGGAGAAGGGTCTGTTGCAAAAAGCAGCAGGGCTCTTTACCCTGTAGAAGACGGGTCGCCTTTCGGGGCCTCTATGAAAAGGATTCATTCTGAGGATTCGGATCTAAAGCCGGTATTACTTGCCGGGGGATCTTACACTTTTTTAAGCGGCGGAACATTAACTCTTGAATATGTTTATAACGGCAGCGGTTACAGTGATTCCGAGGCGGAAAACTATTACGGGTTAAGGCGCAGAGCTGCTGAGGCGTTTTCGTCAGGAAGCCAATTATCAGGATTATCCAGGCTGATACTTTCCGAGACTTTCAACACAGGCCACAGATTTTTAAGGAAAAACTATTCATTATTGCAGTACAATCATAATGATATACAAGATACCCTTGATTTTACATTTCGGTTGACTCATAATTTGGATGACAGTTCCTTTCAATTCATTGCAATCGGGGGGTATTCTCTCGGAGATCATCTTGAACTTTTCTCTGTAATAACCATAAACAGCGGAAGAGGTGACAGTGAATTTGGAAGCCTTGTAAAATCCCAGGTGATGGCAGGTATTGAATATACCTTTTAGCCGGGTTATTTAAGGTGTGGTAAAAAGGCGTAATCGGAGAAAAAATGCAGATAAAATCACTGGATGTTAACAGAAACGTCGTTCTCAAAGATCTGTTGCTTACTTCTGTCATATCTACGTTTGTGGCCATTTTCCTCACGGTCAATAAAATTAAAGGGCCATTTATAGCGAGTTTTATAATATCTCAATGTATAGGGCTCCTGACATGCGGCTCAATTCTTTTTCTCCACTGGATCATAAAACCAAAAAACCTGACAGTTCTTATTTTAATATCTTTTTTGGGAATCGTGACCGGAGTTGCTATCGGGTGGAATGCCGGGACATTTATTTTAGCTGAGTATTTTTCTTTCCATATTCCAATATCAGATGACTATTTTGTTCGAACAGGTTTTTTAGGATTCACAATATGCGCAGTTATCAGTTACTTTTTTTTATTAAGAGAATCCCTTAAAAAAAGTAAAAAAGAAGCCGAAGAAGAAAGATTAAAAAGACTCTCTATCGAAAAAGGAGTCCTGGAAGCAAACCTGAAGCTTCTTCAGGCCCAGATAGAACCTCATTTTCTGTTTAACACCCTTTCTAATATCTTCAGCCTGATTGATACCGATAAAGCCAAGAGTAAGGCCATGCTTAAAGATCTCATCAATTATCTTCGCACATCCCTATCAAGGACCCGCCGGGATCTGATAACCATCGGCGAAGAAATCGAACTGATTAAATCCTATCTCAATATTCTCGAAGTCAGGATGAGCGACAGGTTACGCTACAAGATCGAATTGCCCGGCGACCTCAAAGAGCATCCCTTTCCGCCGATGCTCCTTCAGCCCCTTGTGGAAAATTCCGTAAAACACGGCCTGGAGCCCAAAATAGAAGGAGGAGAAATATTGATCCGTGTGACTGAAGATCGAGACATTATAAGGCTCGAGGTCACGGACACCGGGATTCAATTCTCTCCCTATTATGATTCAGGGGTCGGGATTTCAAACGTAAAAGAACGTCTGAATCTGCTTTATGGAGAAATGGGACGCCTTATATTGGAAGAAAACAAACCTTCAGGATTAAGGGCGATCATAGAGGTACCGAAAAACCATGCATAAAGCCATTATAGCTGATGATGAAAGAGAATTAAGGAATTATCTGAAGACCATGCTTAAAGAGGCTTGGCCTGAACTTGTTATTTGCGGTGAAGCGGCAAATGGGAATGAAGCTCTTGAGCTTGTCTCCCTTAACCGGCCTCAAATAGCCTTTCTTGACATCAAGATGCCGGGCCTTTCGGGAATGGATGTCGCGGAAAAAATTGCTCACATCTGCAGGATTGTCTTTGTCACTGCCTATGATCAATATGCTGTTGAGGCCTTTGAGAAAGAGGCGGTGGATTACCTGGTTAAACCGGTAATGAAAGAAAGGCTTGAACAGACGATTTCGCGTCTAAAGAGGCAACTTGAAATTTCCGATTCCCCGGTCGGAGATATTTCTGAATTAGTCGGACAAGTTATAAAAAGACTCAATGACAAAGAAAAAGCCGCATATCTGCGTTGGATCAGAATCCAGGTCAGGGATGACACAGGTCTGATTCCCGTGGATGATGTTTTCTATTTTAAGGCTGAAGATAAATACACCCTTGTTATGACAAAAGAGGGAGAATCATTGATTAAAAAGAGCATAAAAGAACTTGCTGAAGAGCTTGACCCTGATCATTTCTGGCAGATTCACCGTGGTTCCATTGTGAATGTTTCAAAGATAGATAAGGTGAGTCGATCTCTTACAGGCCGGGGGGTTTTAAAACTCAAGGGGAGCCCTGAACTGCTCACCGTCAGCCGTAATTATCTTCATTACTTTAAGCAAATGTGACGGATTTTTAAAAAAAACCGATATTGCCTTCCGCAAGAGCGCTTCCGATAATAATGATAAATCCAGAATTATGTCACTCATGATGTTTTAGGTTTGTAATTTGCCACAAAAAGGCTTGCGATGATAAGAACCGAACCCGCGAGCAGTTGCCATGAAAGAGTTTCACCGAGGAAGATTACGCCGAGGATTACCCCTCCGACCGGAAAGATATACGTGACGAGTGATGTGCGCGTGGGGCCGATCTCATGCAGGAGATAATAAAACATGAGCATGGCAAAACCTGAGCCGAATACTCCGAGCCAAAACACTGCAACCCACGTGATCGGAAGGGCAGGTATCAATAATGGTTTATCCGAAATCGGGATGATCATCCACATGAAGCAGGTGGCGGTGATCAGGGGAAGTGCGTTGCGTGACATGCCCTGCACATGCGCTGTGACCTTGCGTGTGTAAACCGCGCCGCCCGCATAGAAGAGGGATGCGAGAACGACTGCAAGCTGGCCGATTATGTGGGTGTGTTTGCTGTCGAGCAGGTCCTTGCTGAAAAGAATCAGGATGCCGATAAAGCCGATGAGCAGGCCCGTCACTTTTTGAGGGGTCATTTTGTCGTCGTGCAGCCATAAGTGTGAAATGATGATTGTAAAGAGCGGTACTGTGGCATTCAGCACTGAAGCCACGGCTGAATCAATGGTCTGCTCGCCCCATGAGATGAGGAAGATGGGAATGGCAAGGCTGGTGGGTCCGATTATGGCAAAGTGGGCAAGGGTCTTTATATCCGTAGGCCATTCTGATTTCATATAGATTGCGACGATGCCTGCTGTGATCGCGCCGAATAACACGCGAAAGGCAACGAGCGATGTTGGGCCTATTTCCTGCACGCCGATTTTTATCCAGAGGAAAGATGAACTCCAGATAAAACCGAGGGTGATGAAAATTATCCAGTGTTTTGTTTTCAATGTGTTCCCTGATCGCCCAAAAGGGCCCTTTCCGGATGGAAATTACTTAGAGTTGAGGCAGCTATCACAATTTAAGTTTTGATGCAAGGCAAAGTAGGCTTTGTGCCTCTGCCCCTTTGACCCCAAAAACCATTGACAAACTTCACACAATATGGTTTTTTAGTCCGCATTTCAACAGTCCCACATCAGAATTCCTATGCGTTCTGCCGTAAAAAGAGTAGGGGGGAACGTATTAAGCTTACAATCTTATATATCAGGACCCGACAAAGCGTAGATATTGCTGTAATCAATCAGGTTTAAAAGTTAAAATGTTTCCAATATGCCCTAATAGCTACTCTGCTATATCAGGCGCAATCCAGGCAACGGAGGGAGAATAGTGAACGTTCATCAAAATATAAGTCAACATTATTTTGGAATAAATATCGGCTCTTGTCTGCAACCATCCACGCAAGTTTGTCATGTTATAGCTTGACGGATGGCCTGCGCATGCTTTTGTGAAAGCTCAGAATAAACCTAATTTTTCCCCTGAAAACTGTAAAACGAAATACTCTTTTTTATATTAAGCGTCATCAATGACGCGTGAGAATTTTGATGGGACTTTTGAAATGCGGATTTAAAAAACCATAAAGCATTTGATTTGTCAATAAGTTAAGAAAAAAGGATTCAAGTGGTCAAGGATTCGAGGGTTCAAGTGATGGTAAAGGAAAAGTCGAGAAGCGTGAGAGCGAAAAGAAAAATATCAGGCGGCTTTGGGAGAGGGTCTCTCTATGCCGCCTTTTTAAGAGAGATATGAATACCTGCTCTCGTTGCCAGGGTAATAAGCATTTCGAGGCTAAATCTTTCCCATTTACCCCTGACCAGGTCAGAAACTCTGGATTGACTGATACCGAGGATTTCGGCAGCCTTTGCCTGGGTCAGTTTTCTGGCTTTGATGATCTTCCTGATATCAGCCATAAGATCAGCCCGTATCTGAAGGATCGCAGCTTCATCAGGTGAATACCCAAGATCAATGAATACGTTTCCGGAAGATTTTACAATGGGTTCGTTCATAAGTTACCTCCAATATGCCTGTACCGTCTGCGAGCCAAATCAATATCTTTCCGGCTCGTTTTTTGAGTCTTTTTTTGAAATGCATGAAGCACATACACTGCGTCTTGTAACTTTGCGAGATAGATTACCCGCCATTCGCCAAATACATGGATGCAGATTTCCTTGACGCCCGGAGCGATTATGTTCATTGGTTTCCAGTCAGTCTGTTCAAGACCGTTTTGAACAGCACGAAGCTCAAAGCCTGCGGCACGGCGAGCTTCATCAGGAAAATTCCGAAGATCATCTATGCTTGATCCAACAAAATTTAATGCTTTCATGGTTTCAGGATTATTATATAAGTTTTTATATATTTTGCAAGCTTAATAGTTAAATCTGGTTGAATGAAGATTTTGATGGGACTTTTGAAATGCGGACTCAATAACAGCAAAGAATGTGATTTGTTGATGGATTTTGAGGGTCAAAGAGAGCATGGATTCGGGTCCTTTAGCGGTTTTTTATGAGTCCGTCAGAAAGATCAGGCAGGTTGCATTATGAGTCTAACAATCGCCGCTGCAACAGCGACTGCATGTCGCGCCGGCCAGCAACAATCAGGGGCAAATAGCGGGCAAATAGGGGACGCGAAATAGGGGACGTACATCAATATATAAGTT
>Ga0105099_10001328_pt1 | contig 15645 bp, 18 predicted proteins | sample PPLLak3cmMay2015_2_FD_79138 | JGI IMG/M metagenome (GOLD analysis project Ga0105099, IMG submission 79138) | Freshwater sediment microbial communities from Prairie Pothole Lake near Jamestown, North Dakota, USA - PPLs Lake P8 Core (1) Depth... | ecosystem: Environmental > Aquatic > Freshwater >... | reverse complement strand
GGCATCGAGGGAATTACTTGAACGCCATCGCTCCTGAATAATCCTGTTGCAAGATTCAGAACTGTTTGTGTCATTAAGAACATGGATCTTTAAGAATTTCTCTCTATTACTGCCCTTACCCTTGGGAGTTTTGGGGGTCGTAGGGCTCAGCCCCACTCCCGATTAATTCTTAGAGATCGCTGTAAATCAGGAGTTTGAAACAGGCGGTGTAGACAAAAAGTAAGAATGGATACAAATTGTTCGGATACATATTTTTATGGTGTGAGCAATTATGGTACCATTTCCGATGCGAAAAAAACTGTTGCTGCTTTTGTTCGTTTTGCTGACCATACCGACTTTTTCATACGTTGGCCCCGGTGCCGGCTTTGCTTTTGTGGGCTCTTTTTTCTTTATCTTTGTGGCCTTTTTTCTGGCCATAATCAATTTTCTCACTTTTCCCGTACGGGCCTTAATCCGCTTCTTCAGACGTTTGGGAAGCCGGAAAAATGAACTCTTTAAACGGGTGATCATTGTTGGATTTGATGGCATGGATTTTCGTCTTTTGAAATCGCTGCTTGCTGAAAAGAAGAATAATTTGCCTCATTTCGCTAAATTGGCGGAAACGGGCAGTTTCAGGCCTTTGTGGAGCACGGAACCCCCCATTTCACCGGTGGCCTGGTCCACTTTTGCTACTGGAGTAAACCCGGGAAAGCACAATATCTTTGATTTTCTGACCACTGATCGCAAAACCTATATGCCCAAAATGGCCGGAGCGGATATCATTGAGCCCAAACGATTCTTGTCTTTTGGACAGTGGCGCTTCCCTTTGGATAAACCACGCATAGAACTGCGTCGCAAGAGTAGCAGCTTCTGGAAATTGGTGGCTGAAAAGGGCGTAATGACGACCGTTTTGCGTGTTCCCTTTACTTTCCCTCCGGAAAAGTTCAAGGGTCATATTTTGTCCGGTCTGGGTACCCCGGATCTGCGTGGGACTCAAGGCAGTTTTACTGCGTTTGATGCCGAGCAGCGCAGCGAAGGGGGGTACGCTGTCAGTGATGGGATCTCAGAGCCATTGTCTCTTGGAGCCGATGGACGCTACAAGGGAATTTTGCGGGGGCCGGAGCACCCTTTTGCCAAGGACAAGCGCTGCTTGGCAAGAGAGTTTTTTCTGCAGCCGTCTGCAAATGCTGATGAAATGCGTTTTGTCATGGCTGACCAGAATGTGGTTTTGCGGCTAGGAAAGATCAGCCCCTGGATACTGGTGGAATTCAAAGTGGGCTTGTTGAAAATCAGGGGGCAGATTCAGCTTGTTCTGGCCCGGACAACCCCGCCTAAGTTGTATCTTTCTCCTATCAATATTGATCCGGAAAAACCGTCAATGCCCATATCTCATCCCAAAATTTTCTCAGTATACCTGGCTAAGGCCCACGGCATGTATTCGACTCTGGGGATGGCTGAGGACACATCGGCTCTCAATGATGGTGTCATCAGCGAGGATGTCATGCTCGATCAGATTGAGTCCTATCAGCGTGAACGGGAAACCCTGTTTTTTGATGCCCTGAGCAAGAGCCGGCGTGGTCTGCTGGTTCAGGTTTTCGAGTCCACAGATCGGGTGTCTCACATGTTTTGGCGCTTTTTCGATCCTGATCAGAAGAATCGGACTGATATCTCTCAGCGAATCCGTTCGGCTGTGTTGGGAAACTATCAGCAGATGGATGGGTTTTTGGGTAAACTTTTGGCCAAGCTTAAGAAAGAAGATCTTCTGATGATTGTTTCTGACCATGGTTTCGATCGGGCGGCCAGGGAATTTCACCTCAACAGCTGGCTTCATGAACAGGGCTATCTGGTGCTGAAGGATGGGTGTTCTACCAGCGGGAAATGGTATGCGGATGTTGATTGGTCCCGTTCTGTGGCTTATGGACAAGGGTTAAACGGATTGTTCATCAACCAGCGGGGCAGGGAAGAGCAGGGGATTGTTGATGTGGGCAAGGAGACGGATCGGCTCAAAGAAGAGATTGTCGATAAGTTAAAAACGACTACTGATCCCAAAACCGGTGAAAACCCTCTGGCCGGAGTCTACAAACGGGAAGAGTTGTATCGTGGTCCCTATTTGTTCAACGCTCCGGACATCGTCCTCGGTTATCGGATCGGATACAAACTGGCCTGGTTGTCGGCAGTGAACAGTGTTGGCGAACCAGTGTTTTCTGATAATGACAAGGCATGGGGGGGAGACCATTGTTTTACAAGCCGTCAGGTCCCTGGGATCTTTTTTTCAAATATTAAAATAAAAGAATCAGATCCGGGCCTTATCAACATTGCGGCCACTGTACTTAAAGCCTTCGGCTTGAAAAAACCAGCTCATATGGATGGCTTGGCGCTTGGACTGGGGCGCGGAGAAAAAGAATGAAACGGCGAGACTTTTTAAAGGCCAGCAGTGTGATGGTGACTCTGCCGACTGTTATGGGCGCTCCACTCATGGCAGACCGTAAACGGGATGCGGTGAGAAAGATGCTCATTGTGGGGTTTGACGGCATGGACCCGGGCATCATGATGGGCTTGATGAAGTTGGGCAAGCTGCCCAATTTCAGTCGCTTTGCCGCCCAAGGGGCCTTTGGGCGGATGATCTCGACGGCTCCTCCGGAAAGTCCTACCGCCTGGGCCAGTTTTGCTACTGGTCTGGATCCGGCCGGGCATGGGGTCTTCGGTTTCTTGCATCGGAATCCCGAAAACTATATGCCTTTTTCCACTTCTGCTCCGGTTAACGGTGACGGAAGAACTATCGACGTGGGCGCTTGGCGTCTTCCACTGACGGCGGGTGAGCATCATCTTTATCGGCAGGGCAGACCTTTTTGGGATTATCTGGCCAATGATGGTGTTGAATCAACGGTTGTGAAAATGCCTTCTAATTATCCGGCCGAAGAGATGCGGCGGGGACGGGCATTATCTGGTATGGGCACTCCGGATATTTATGGGGGTCATGGGACATTTACTCTGTATACGACCCGTGAAGACGATCTTCTGCTTGATTTAGGCGACAAAGGGCATATATATCCGGCCCAGTTTGATGCTGAGCACAGTTTTTTCGGACAGATAGAGGGGCCAGTCAACACTTTGAAAATAGAACCTGAAGCCACATTTGTGGACTTCACAGCCTATTGGGATCGGCGGCATAAAACAGCCCGGATAGATGTCTGCGGTCAGGAAATTCTGCTTCAGCAAGGAAGATTGAGCCCCTGGGTGTCTCTGCAATTCAATCTTTTGTCTCCTCTGGCATCTGTCACAGCCATTACCCGCTTTCAATTGCTGGAAGCGGGTGAGGAATTCCGTCTGTATATTTACCCCCCCAGCATTGATCCGGCTGATCCGGCTCAGACTATCAGTTCACCGGAATCCTACAGCCGCGAGTTGAGTCGGAAACTGGGAACGTTTCATACATTGGGGCTGCCAGCAGATTTTAATGGAATAAAAACTGAAATCCTCTCATTGGCAGATTATATTACCCAGTCCGATGCCATTATGGCTGAGAGTCGGTCTTTGTTTTCATACGAATTGGACCGTTTTCAAAAAGTGAAATCCGGTCTGCTTTTCTTCTATTTTTCCAGTGCGGACCAGGGCTCACATATTTATTGGGCCTTGCGGGATCCTTTGCATCCAGCGTACCGACCCCAGGAAGCGCTTGAATTTGGCGATCAGATAGTGCAAATGTATGAACGATTTGATACTGTTGTGGGTGAATTAATGGCGAAATTGCCCGCTTCGATCCCCATCATGCTCCTCTCTGATCATGGTTTTGCGCCTCTGCGGCGTCAGATCAATCTCAATACTGTGCTCTATCAACATGGACTTTTACAGTTTTTTGGTGAACCGGATTATGGAATGACGCTCTTGACTCAGGCCGATTGGGATAATAGTGAGGCCTATGCCCTTGGGTTGAATGGGATATACATTAATCAGCAGGGGCGTGAAGGAAACGGGATTGTTCCCGCTGCTCGGCGTCTGGAGCTGCTGCACAAAATTCGGGACTCTCTGTTGGCGTTTAAGGATCCTCAAACCGGTGGACACCCCTTTGCCAACGTGTTTATTTCAGAAGAGATATATAAAGGAGCGAATCTGGCCTTAGGTCCGGATCTGATTGTGGGCTGTCATGCTCCGTATGGACTGGATTATGGGGCTGCCACTGGCGGAATCACCGAACAGGCGATAGTGGATAACCTGAGTCGTTGGAGTGGCGATCACATTATTGATCCCCACCAGGTGCCAGCCATGTTGATGACCAATTTTAAGCGCTCTGAGAAAACTCCGGTTATTTGGGATATGGCGCCAACCATTCTCAAACTGTTCGGTCAGCCGACACCCGAGGCGATGCGGGGGAAAAGTGTGGTGTAGATCTCGAAATTCCCGGGATGAAATCACAGTCGTGATATACTTGTTTATAAGGAGTACATGATGGCCAAGAAAGTGAAGTTGAGTGGTGAAGCCAGCGTGAAAGCCGACGAGATTATCGCTTTTCATGGATATTCTTCGCTGGAAGAGCTGCTGGAAAATCTGATCGACAAAGAGTACATACAGATCAAAACTGGTGATAACCGGGAAGAGCAGGCAGAAAAACTCAGTGGCCTCGGCTATCTTTCATAACAACGGTTTGAGATGCAACATGCATTTGCTTTGTTGACCCGGATCCTGGATGCTGTTTTATCCTGGATCCCCCGAGCATGGGATCTGCTGCCTTTGGTTCTGCTCAGCATCATGGCGGGCTTTATGGTGCTGTTGGTATACAGGTTTGTCTCTTCGCCCGCTAAAATCAAGGACAGTAAGAATAAAATAAAGGCCCACATACTGGCCATCAGACTCTATAAAGATGAGTGGCGTGTGATTTTGAAAAGTTTTTTCCTAAGTCTATTGGCCACTTTGCGCTATTTTGCCTTGAATACCATTCCCCTGCTGATTTTGCTCCCCTTGTTGGCCCCACTTTTTGCCCAGCTTGAAGTGCGCTACGGCCTGAGTCCTTTTCAACCGGGAGCACTAGTGGATATTAAAGGGACTTTCACTGCCAGTCTCGACACTCTGGAGCCGGAATTGATTCCTGATGCCTGGTACAAGTTGTCGATGGACCCGGTCTATGTTTATGCCAAAAACGAAGCCCATTGGCAGATTGAAATACTCAAGCCTGGCCAGTTTGTTTTGGGGATAAATACATCGCAAGGGAAGCTTGATAAAAAAATTCGCTGCGGGGATGAAGATAAGAGGCCGGCACTATCAGAAAAGAGACATTCGGGGGCGCTTTTTGATGGCTTACTCTATCCGGTTGAACTGCCGCTGAAGGCAGCAGATCCGGCTGCGGCCATCAGGATTCACTATCCGGGACGCCTATTTGAAATTGCTGGGTTCGGGGTGCACTGGATCTGGCTGCATCTTCTGATCGTTATTGTGCTTGTGCTGGCCTTGAAGAAGCGATTCGGGATAGAGTTTTAGGTTTTACAAACAGATATTGTCGGGGATCCTAACGTAAATTTCATTGTTTCTTTATTCCATGTTTATATATGGGCATTACTGTATGGGTGTGGAGGATAAGATGATCAACCTGTCAGTCAACTTGGATGAAACTGTCGGAGAAAGCTTCTTTTACGAGCTGGATGTACTGATCAAGAAACGGCACCAGCCCTGCTCCCTGGATGAATTTATTGCCATGGAAATGGAGCTATACCGAAAAAATCTGAACATGAAAGAGGGTTGTCACTGCGCTGCATGACAGGATCGTTCAGTGCAGGGACTTGATCTTGATGCGTCCGGCTGCCGATATGGTCAGGCTATAGCTTCTGGGGTTCTGGCTGACTGTGATGGTGCATAAAGGGACTATCGCTCCACTGGGATAGAAAACGGGCATCTGGTTGATGGCGATCTGGATGCCCGGACTGGGTTTGCAATGGTGATGTGTTTTTTGCCAGACATCAGTGCTTTTTTTTTGTAACATTAAGTCCTTGTTCTCCAGAACAATTCGATATGGTACATAATCCTTTCTGGATAGGTACTGCCCCTGACGCAAAAGTTGGCTGGTTCGCCTGAGGCAGCTGCGAAAATGTAAGTGGCGAATGTAAGCCTCGATGGGTGGAACTGAGATGGTGGCCATCAGGGAAATAATGGACAGTACCGCCAAAATTTCAGTTAAAGTAAAGCCTTTATGGCGTACATAATTTTGATTATCCATTATTAAAAACCTCTTCAATGCCTCCGAAAAATAAATTCTGGAAAAAGTGGATTTCCGGGCCTAATGGCAGAATGCGCTCCGGTTTAACGAAGTTAATCTGAGGGGTGTTGCCTGAATATGTCGAGGCGTTGAGGCTGCCGTTAATAATCAGTTGCTCGCAATTATTCTGGATTGCTCCGCTACTGATCAGATGGGCATCGATTTCTATTCCTTTTTTTCCGTCAACAAAAATATCCGGAGATAAAGAGCTTGGATTCTTTAATACCTGGCCGGTAACAAAAATGATTGAGCCTTTTTTCTGTCCGGGAACCTCTGGCGGAACAGATAGCAGTGAGCTGCTGATGTGTATGGCTCCGTTGACAAAGACAACCAGAGAGCAAAACGGGGCTATTCCATATGTGCCGCTTTGTTCAAGAGAGTTGATGTTGCCGATGACGATAATGTTTTGAGCAAACTGGCATTCTTTTGGTAAAGTGGTGTTGCTCAGAGTGCAGTAGAGAGGGTCTGCTCCATATATTAACGTCTCCTCAAAGTCATTGCCCATGATTTCGATTTTTTGTTCGTTCTCTTTTTGAGAAAAGACCATTCGGGTAATATCTCCATATATAAAAAGCGCTTTAAGATGCTCCTGGTCCCTAACCGGATAGACTCCGGGAGGGGGCGGCCCAAAGAGATCCAGCCCCAGGATGGTGCCAATGATCTGCCAGTCAGGTTGTTGGTCGGGCAGACCTAAGGGGCTTGTAAATAATGGGATCGGATCAAACCAATTCTGCTTTCCTGAGTCTGCTTGCTGTAATGCAGAGCTGAATTGATTGGGTACTGTGACCTGAGATCGAATGGCATCGTAGCGGACTGGTGGTGCCAGCCCTTCAGTGACCAGCAAGGGGATCACCCCCAGTGGAAACCGTCCTGAACAATAAACCCCTTGGAGTGTTGACTGGTGTTTCATGCCTGGATATTCATCCTGCAGAGACAGCGTGAGGTGCATGTCAAGATATTGGGGTTCGAAGGGGTCGGTTTGCAAGTTTATCCAATTCGTGTCAATGGAAAAATCGCCATCTTCTTCTTTTATGCAGTCTTCAAGCAATGTCTGCCAGTGCTTATTGTCAACGATGTCATCCTTGTCAGGCAGAGGTCGGCACATGAGTATTTCCATCAGTTGATGGGTGATCCGAATCAGACGATTTTGTTGTGAACGGGCATGATTTATCCGGATAACTCTTTGGTGCCATATCTTGTGATGGTTTTGCGTTGAGATAAGCAGGCAGACAGTGCTCATGGCCAAACTAAGCATCAGTAAAGCCCCTATGAGAATGAAGCCCTTTTGCGTTGGTGACTTTAATTTGCTCATGGCTGGATTAAATTGGTGATGGCGATGTAGCCCCTGACCTGTTCCCCGGTACTGAGTTCGAGCTGATAGAGAATTGATGCCTGCTGTGGAAAAAAGGAGAAATAGAAGTCTTTCACTTCTTCAAGCATTGGCTGGGCCGGTGATTGATCCACTTTTCGCCTGAGTATCTGCTGGCTCGGATCGTGTTGATAGCAAATGGTTTTTATGGCAATCAGGCGACTTCCCGTTGAGTAATCCTGTTTCAAACAGGCCTCCAAGCATAGTTGAGATTTACTTTTATTTTCTATATAAGTCCATTCGGAATGCTTAGTGACTGGATCGTAAATAAGTATTTCTTTGCCCGCAGCAAAGTACTCAGAAGTCTCTATGTCCAGAGTTTTTGATTGGGCCATAACTGGAGTGGATAAGGTCTCAACTGCAGTGCCCAGGCGAATGGTCAACTTGTGGGGTGCTGTTTCACAACAGAAGGGCGGAAGAAAATTCTGAGCTTCTATCAGTAGTTTTCCGCAGGAACTCATGTCCGATTTAAAAAAATCGACTGTGTTGAAAAGGGCCTCGAGCCTTTCCTGGCTGCTGATGATTTTGGGTGAGCGCTGCCCCAGCAAGCTGACCTGACTGGCAATCAGGGTTAATATCATGAGGGTGATGGTCATGGCCACCATAAATTCCACTAGCGAAAATCCATTATTCATGTTGGTACCTCATTCTGGATAACCAGGCTGATTTATTGATTTCCAGTGTTATTTTCAGATTTTTGTTTCTATTTTCTCCCTGCAGGCTCAATGTGATTAGTCCATTTTTACTATTGATTTGCCAATTGATGGAGTTGTCTTGGTCAAACTCTTCTCCGCTGCCTTGATAATCCGGGTCGGAAATGGTGCTGATAATTTGTTGGGCTCTGGAGGTGACGGCTTCATGAAATGAAAACCGCTGTTGTGATCTGGCCAGGGATTTCTGACTGGTGATGAGTCCCATGCTGATCAGCAGGACAGCAACGGAGGTCATCACCAGCGCCCCCATAACTTCCAGCAGGCTGAATCCTTTCCTGAGATTGACTGGATACTTTCTCTTGCTCATGACAAAAAGAATGCGAATTTCGTGCCAAGGTGAACTTTGTCTACAATCTTGGTTCAGTGACTGGTGACTGAGGCCCAGTGACTGGTGACTGGTGACGAGTGACAAGTAAAAAATCTATTGGTTAACATAATGCTTTTGCTGTTTTGTTCGTTGCCACATACGTTTCTGGTGGGGCTGTGCCCCACGTCCCCACAAAACTCTTTAGATATCGGCCATAAAAGAGAATTGTATCCCGAAGTTCATGACCTTTTCAAATTAACATTTCTGAATTTTTCAACTGTTTCACCAGTTTTAAATTCTGCATTACTGCGATCTCTTGAGGGTAACAAGGCGTGGGGCGCTACCCCATTACCATCCATAAACCGTGGCATATCGGCAGTAAAAAAGAAAATGTCTTTTGGCTCTATTGTCTGAAAAACACTTTTTTGCATTTTGCAGCAGTTTCCTCTGAATTTTTAAATTGACTCTAAGTGTTAACAAATGTTAACATGAAAAAATAAAGGATATGTTAATTAAAAAATCAACACAAAGGGGCTATATGCTTATTTAGAGCTCGATATAACCGGTATATATAAGATATGAAGGAATAAGATACTGGCAATTCTTTTGCGTTAATGTGACAGGAGGTTTCAAATGAAACAATTTAAAAAGGGTAGTATTTTGAGTTGTCTGTTGGTCTTTTCACTGCTGGTGATGCCGGTCATGGTGACAGGGCAGGCAAATGGGAGCAAGGCAGCCAAAACGGAGGTGGCGGGCAAGTTGATTAATATCAATACTGCGTCTGCTCAGGAATTAGTGGTTTTACCTCGAATTGGTGAGAAAATTGCCGAACGGATTGTGGCTTATCGCAAAGAAAACGGTCTTTTCAAGCGCAAACAGGACATCATGAAGGTTAAGGGCATCGGGGAAAAACTGTTTACTCAAATTGAGAATCGTATAACGATTTAATGGTGAAATGATGGATCAAAAACTGAAGGATCTGAATTTGTTGCTGCTTTTTCTCAGCGGTTGGGAGGAAGATTCTCGTTCTGAATCGGGAGAAAAAGTCTTTCGGTCATGGAAAGGCTATCTCTTCGAGGCTTTGAATGAACTGGAGGGTGAGAATCTGATTCAACAGTTCAAAAACACCAAATCAGTGGTGATTTTGCCTGAAGGGATTAAACGGGCCCGTGACATAAAAACAAAGTTTCTGTAGGAATTGTAAGGCCGGAGGGAAGTGAAGACGGGGGTATAACTTCCCTTCGGCTAGTTTTTGGGCCACACCCTAGAGGGTTTTGATCAAGTCATCATCTGTGTTAAACTCGCCATCATTTCCGGCTGAACGCAGGGTAACAGACCCATTCCCTTTTTCATACCGCACCGGTTTGCCCCATGGGTCACGGAGTTGATTTTCGAAGTGAATGTAATTGGGTAAGAGGTCCTCAAGACGATCCGGGTAATCCCCATGGTTGTTTACATAACTGGACAAGGCCTGGGTTATATGCGCCCAGTTGGCAAACTGGGCGGTGTTTTTTGCCTTATCGATGGCGGAAATACCCTCTTCTGCCACCACCAACGTTTTTTCGGCTTGTTTTTTAACCAGAAAAAAATAGATGGCACCAGCAATTAAAAGAATTATCAATGCTCCTTTCATAATGGCTTATCTCTTACAGGCCTGATAAATATTGTCAAACAGTTTGTCCATTTTATCTGCGGCCAGGGCAGAGAAGGCTACGCGCAGCAGTTTCTTGTCCGGGAATGCGATGAGTCCGGTACTGAATTCATTGAGTAGTGTCTGACGGATTTCTTCGGCATTATGCTTTTTTAATTTGATGCACATGAAGTAACCTGAATTGAAGGGGAGGGCTGAGAAAAAATCACCATATTCTGGATGATTTTGCAGAATCTGTTTGACTTTATGATAGCGTTCGGCAATTTTCAGGGCGTTGGCCTTTTTTTCATTTTCATAACTTGGGCTTTGCAGGGCTTTCAGGATGAGGGACTGACTGAGGTGGGAGGCGTTGGAAATAGAGCTGCGGACAGCGCCGCCAGTTTTGGCAACCAGGGCATCATAAAGTGCTTTATTGCCGCCTTTTATGCCATAGGTGATGAAGCCAATGCGAAAGCCCCAGGCATACTCTTCTTTGGTGACCCCGTCGATTTTGATGGCCAGTACCTGGTCATGGAGATCAATGAGGGAGGAGAAAAGGGATTCATCCATGGCGTTTTCATCGAAAGCCAATCCGAAATAGGCATCATCAAGTATGACAAGTACTTGATTGCCTTCTTGTGCACACTCTTTTATTATGGATACGATGGCTTCGGCTTCTTTCTTTAAGGGTGAATAGCCACTGGGGTTGTTGGGGAAATTCAGCAGAACGATTTTTTTCCCTTTTTTGCCACTCATGAGGGATTGGCGGAATGATACCAGATCGAAGGCATTTTCCAAAAAGAGGTTGAAGGGTTTAATTGTGGCTCCGAATCCATTGTTGAAAACAAGGTCATAATTGTCCCAGTACAGGTCGGCACTGATGATTTCGTCGCCTTCTTCGCAGAAAAGGTAGCCAACAGTGGAGAGACCATGGGTCAGTCCGCAACTGACTACAGGCAAGCTGAATGGCAGCCCCTTGGCCTTCAATCCGGGATTTTTATCTTGTTGCAGGGACTGCCAGCGTTGGCGTAAAGTAAGCAGGCCGAAACTGGGCGCATAAGGGAAAGCTTCTGAGGCATTGATGTCAATATGACTCAAGAGGGAAGGCAGGACCAGTGGGGCTCCCTGGTCTGTATAGGCCTCCCCGAGGGTGGCATTGATTTCTTTGCCCTTGGCGGCCATTCCCTGAGCCAGTATTCCCTTGCTGGGAAAGTAGATGCGTTTCCCTTTTGGGGACAGCAGGCCAAGCACGACTGGATTTTCTTTTCCGATGGTTTGGTTCAGTTCAATTGCCAATGGATTGAATTCGCTCTTCATTACGCACTCCTTAAAAGTGCAATCTACTCCAAAACAGATTTTTTGGCAACGTTTCTGAACATTTTTCCAAATATACAAATACTCCAGAGCGTTCATTATTGACACTCCGGGGGATAGGACGCATAATGGCCAATTGATATTGGAGGATTGATGCGTTCCCTGAGTAAAGAGATGAAGATTTATCTGCTGATTCTGGCCCTGACCGCATTCGGACTCGGTTTCAGTAACGATATCATTTCCAACTATTTCAAAGATGCATATCAGGTGACAGCGTTTCAGCGGGGGTTAATCGAATTTCCCCGTGAACTTCCGGGTGTACTCACGGTATTGGTCATCTTTCTGCTCGTCTCTTTTAACGACATAAAAATCGCAATTCTGGCTCAATTCCTCAGCTTGGTGGGTATGTTTGTTTTGGGGATGATTACCCCGTCATTTGGCATGATGCTTCTGTTCATCTTTATCAATTCCATGGGTATGCATCTCTTCTTCCCCTTGCAGGACAGTATCGGTTTGGCTCTGATCAAGGGTAAACGGACGGGATTGTGGATGGGGCGCTTCAAGGGACTCTATACCGGGTTTCAAATGGGGGCTGCCATCATGGTCTTTGTGGGCTTTCGCTATGGCTTCTTCAGCTTTGAAACACCGCGCAAATGGCCTTTTCTGCTGGCGGGGATTTTCGCACTGTTGGTTCTGATACTGCTGGTTTACCTGCATCGCCAGGTGCATCTGCCGGGGAGTAAGCACGAAAGAAACCGACTGGTGCTCAGGAAAGAATATCGTTATTATTATATTCTGGTCATTATGCATGGCGTCCAGAAACAGATCATGATGGTCTATGGCCCCTGGGTGCTGATTGATCTGCTCAGCAAGAAGGCGGACACCATTGCCATGCTGGGTATCTTTGGCGGAGGCATCGGCGCTTTTTTTATCCCGGCATTGGGGCGCTGGATGGATCGCTACGGCATTAAGACCATGCTTTACGCCGATGCCCTCTCCTTTATCGGGGTGTACCTGATTTATGGAGTTCTGGCTGCCGGTTATTTCCAAGGGTGGCTGGCCAGAAGTGGTTGGCCGGTTTTACTGGCTTATATGATTCTGGTGATGGATCGCATGTCCACCCAGATGGGTATGGTCCGGACAGTATATCTCAAAGCAATCGCGGTGAAGGCCAGTGAGATCACACCCACCCTTTCGTTTGGATTGGGACTTGACCATATCGTCTCCATCATTTGCGCCACTTTGGGGGGCCTGGTATGGAGCTTATGGGGGCCACAGTATATCTTCTTTCTGGCGGCTCTGTTTTCTTTTGTTAATCTCTACGTTGCCAGCAAAGTGCAGTTGGCTGACATGTGATGTGCAGGACGTAGAGGGTGACCAGATACTGATGATGGTGAAAACCAAATTCCCGACTGGTCGCCAGCTCTTTTGACAAAACCCCGGTCTTTGGCTATAATAGCCTACATTCAGGCCGGTGTAGCTCAGTTGGTAGAGCGCTTGATTCGTAATCAAAAGGTCGGGAGTTCGACTCTCCCCACCGGCTGTTTTCCTGCCACAGTTTTGAAGCATTTTCCCGTTAATCCCATTGGGCCATTTGATTTGTTTTTGAATGAATCCGCATTGATAAAAAACAATAATTTAAAAGCACCGGCCCCTACCCGGTCAATCACCCCTAACACCGATGAGTTGATACTTCCTTTTTCAGTGTTTCAACAATAAAGGAATTAATACTCGAGTTATGTTCTTTTGCCTGCAAACATATTTCGCGATGAAGCTCTGGGGAGATACGAAGTACAAATTTTCCAGAGAACGGCTTCTCTGGATCTTTATTTCTTTCTTTGCACCAATCCAGATAATCGTTCACTGAGTCTTTAAAGGCTTGCTCGATCTCACTTACAGATTCACCTTGAAAGGTGATCACTGTCCTTGTATTGATGACTTCTCCATGAAAAATCTTGGCTTCATCGTCATACACCACATGTCCAAAATACCCTTTGTAATTTAACATGGCTTCACTCCTGCGTTTTCCAAAAAACGTCGCATCGAATGAACGGCACCTTTGTCCGTCTCCTTACCTGGATGCGGACGATGAAAAACGGCATCTTCATTGTTCAATTCTATGCGTACCCTGGAGCCTCGGCCTTCACTTATTTTGGCTCCGAGTGAGATTAGTAACGACTCAATGTCGTCCCACTTGATGCCAGATGGTGTCGGCTTCTTGAATATCGCTTCTAAAACTGTACTATGTTTTTTGCTCACAACATTTTAGTACTATAATTTAGTATTGATGTCAACAAAATTTGTCTATTAACGGTTATATGGGGGAAGCCCGATCTCATGCATCACAGGGCACCCTGGTTTTGGGAATCCCATTTGCCACTTTTCGTTACAGCTCTTGGACCTGCTCTTGAGTTAGAGAGAAAGCGGTTATAATGCTTACATGCCGCCGTCGGGGCGTTCTCCACCAATCATAGACCAATGGGTATGGATAATTCGCCATTGCCCTGTCTGGCGATGATAGACCTCAGTACAGTTCCAGGCAGAGCGTGCCGTGACGGTGCTATCGGCGTCTAGTCCGGCCCAGAGGTAACGGTAGGTAAGCAAGGCTGCATCACCCACAATAACGACGTGAGGCTCGATGTAATCGACTGCGGCTGCGCCCGCCACTTTGCCGCGCATGCCGTTGTAGAAATCTGTGAGACTGGCGATTCCAGTGAGCCGTTCCGGAAGGATCGGGTCGAAATAGGTGACTTGAGGTACTGAGAGGGTCAGGAAACCGTCGGGGTCTCCCTGGCTCCAGCGCTTCATGGCTGCTTTCTCCAGGGCCAGGATTTCTTTGGCGTTGGTGGGAAGCTGGGTTGGCTTAACTGTGATCGGGAGCGGCACCTTGACCCCGGCAGCTTGGCTGTGTCCAATATAGGACCAGTGCGAGTGGAGGATCTTCCAGACGCCGGCGCGGTGGGTATAGACTTGGGTGGTGTGCCAAAAAGAGGTGCGTTTCATCTTCCCGTCAACGTCGCGGCACAGCGAGTGATAGTTGTAAGTGAGTACGGCCAGGTCGCCAACCAGGGCCACCCGCGGGTTCACGAATTCGGAGGCGTCATAACGGACTTTCTCCAGGATCGGAGTCAGGTATTCTCGGTAGGCTTGAGTGCCGATCACTGGCGTGGTGAGAGTCGGATCGACATAGATGACATCGTCGGTGCTGATCTCGACCCAGCGCAGCGGATTGCCCTGACGCCACTGTTCCATGGCCTCGTTCTCCAGCCGGAAAATCGTATTGGCTGGCGTAGCCGGGCCATTTAGGTCGGGGGTAATGAGCTCCTTGTTGGATGGTAGTCCGCCGCCGATCTCTCTTGCCTGATAGAGAGCAGATGCAGCAAAAGCAAGCAAGAAAAAAATGTACTGAGTCACACGCCACCTCCGGGAATGATTGATAGGAAATTCAATATCCGCCTTGGGCTGATGTTACATCACGAAAAATGATTATTCAAGGGCTGAATGGTGATACCTCGATTACTGCCAATGAGAAAATTAGGTGTCAGGCAAATTTTCTTGCCCCCCAACTTCAGCAAATGGAAGCCGGCGTTTGATGATGAGCTGCAGATTGAACGTCCCAAGGCTGATCGGGTCGTAGCGATCGGTTACGGTGCCGACTCTGATGAACCGGCCTGGTGTTTGGCCAGCTTCTCTGGGGGTCTTTTCATCAAACTGTCTGGTCCCAGCCAGACTTTTTTCTGGCTATAGCCAGACAAGGGGTGCTTTGGGACCTTAGGATGCGTGTGCTTTTATGTTGATCAAGATTCGGTGTTGACATGAAGAACCTCAATATTGGCCATTAGACAGGATTTGCATATCTGAAGCGGATCAGGGCTATGTTGATCTTTTAATCTTGGCACGTTTCTTTCTGATGCAAAGGCGGGGGCAGGTATTCTGAGAGAATGCCTGAGGTGATTGAACGAGGAGGGCCGGGGCAGGTTGTCTTGGGAGGGCTGCCTGACCCGGCCAAATTTATCATGAGAAAAAGTGGCTATAATGCTTTCTTTTTTGAAAATTTTTCTTTGGCAAACAATCAGGAAAACGCAGATT
>Ga0105099_10001326_pt1 | contig 15675 bp, 15 predicted proteins | sample PPLLak3cmMay2015_2_FD_79138 | JGI IMG/M metagenome (GOLD analysis project Ga0105099, IMG submission 79138) | Freshwater sediment microbial communities from Prairie Pothole Lake near Jamestown, North Dakota, USA - PPLs Lake P8 Core (1) Depth... | ecosystem: Environmental > Aquatic > Freshwater >... | reverse complement strand
ATTATCAACTGAGAAATTGTAAATTCACCATTTGCAATTGCTCCAAAAACAGGAGTAAAACCTAAAAAAAGCATTCCATATGGTCTAATGAGTTTAAGATAGCTTTTCATTGTTTTCTACAAGTTTTAAAATCTTTCAAACAATTATCTATTAGCGCGTTTCTACTTATTATAAAATATTTATGGCTCTTTCTAAGCTCATTTGCATAGCCCTTTGGAATAGATGCAGTTGCCACGTCTTTTTTGCTTTTTTTAATTAAATCTAATGCATGAATATAGTCAGCATCACCAGAAATTAAAATACAAAAATCACATTTATTTTTGATTAAACATAAATCAATCATATCGACTGCTATCATTACATCTATTCCTTTTTCTCGTTTCTTAACATTGCCTATACAATCAAAACACATGGTCTCCGCAAGTGGTTGACAATTATCACAAAAATCTAAACTATCAATAATTCCTCTCTTATCTTCTAAAACTTCTTGAGTTGAATGCCGTTGTAATTTCCTTGTTTTTACTTCAAATTTAGGCAATTCTTTAATTTCACTTAAAAATTTCATATGATTATAATACATTAGTTCCCCATCTTTTATACTTGGAACGGAATTATAATAAATGCTCAATTTACGTTTACACTCAAAAAAAGAACAGACAAAATCGCTTAATTTAACGAAGTCTACATAACTAGGTTTTATCATCTGTTTTACATTATGATAAAAATTGTTTCCATCAATGAAGACATATGCTATTTTAGAAGTTTCTTTAGACATTTTAATAAAAACAGATATGCAGTAAATGTTAATTAAAATAACCTAGCATTCCCCCGCTAAGCGGGGTCATACTAGGGACTTAATGATATTATTTATGTAATCGGCAGTATTTATATTTTATTGTGCAGGTACTATTTTAATATTTTATAGATAATAAATTACTAATCCATTATAAGTTATTATGATATATTTTTTAATAACCTTAATGCAACAACCATGATAGAACAACCACATACCCAACACTACGAACACTACCCACAGTAAGCTTTGCACGTTAATTCGTTATTTTTAGCTAGTTTACGTGCAATATCATGAAGTTACGTGCAGAAGTGATTAAACGTGCAAAGCGTCTGTTCTGTATAATGTAGCGGTGTTTAATTCGCGGTTTTGATATTACGGTTTTTACAAAAATACAATGTAATTATCTATCAATTATTGTGTATTATTTAGGTGGATAGTAAATTCCAACAATAAACCAGGTTGGATATTGGGAGTACATTCCCATAATGAAATGGATGTTACGTTTTTCAATCATCCATGTGTAATACTTTTCTCTGAGTTTTTCCCAAAGAATTTCAGTATCCCTATATCTTTTTCCCCAACTTCTATATGATTCAAAAAGTTCCCAATCTTCACATTGCATTTCATGGAAAGAATCTTCGCAACATGTGCACTTAAACCTATATTTAAAAATGTGTGGAAATTTTTCAACATTAGGAATTTTTTCTCCATCAAGATTAACTGTAAAAGACCAACTGTCATGTTCGTATACCTCTAATTTCTCAGTTTTTATAAAATCCAAAAGTTCAACAGGTTTAATTAAACCAAGCGAAGTTTTATTACTATCGTAATCATCTTTTAATTCAATAATTGATTTTGATATAGTTGGAAGAACAATCTGATTTCTTTTATCCCAATCGGGCTTAGGTTTAGTCAAACCTTTATCTATTACACGAATACTATCTGGCCTTACTTTATGACTTTCCTTTCTACCGAGTTTGTCTTTATCTTTTTTACATTCGACTTGAATAATATCAAATTTAGATATTTTGTCTTTACCAGAAAAATACCGCATATCTATAGGATAAAGCCGGATCCATTCACCATTATCTGCGATACCTGCAGTGCAAGCAACAGATCCATGTCTTTTACTATACTCAGGATAAGCCTTAGTAATAACTGTTATCCTTTTTTTCTCCCAATTCAATTTATTTCAACCTCAGCCCCATGTTTCTCAAGTTCTTTTGCTAAAATATTACGATGACAATATTCGGGATCTTTTTCAAAACACATAAGAGCAACTCTCTTTTTTTCAGAAAGCTTCTTTAAAAACTCAACATCTTCTTGTTTATCTCTCAAATATTTAGAATAAAAACTGAATAGTTTTTCATAATCATCTTTTTCCTCTAAGTTTTTTCTTAAATCGCTTGTAATTCCAAGTGAAGGCATACTGTTATATTCAATCCCTATCTTATCACAAAAGACACTTAGGTCATTTTTGCAATAGCCAAATTTCATACTCCAGGGATTATTTCTGATGTCGATAAGACAATCGACTTTTTCTCGTATCAACTTCATTAAAAATTCATCTATTGATAATCCTTCATAACCAGTTGTATATATTCCCGTTAAATCTTTTAAATAATTACTTTCTCTTCTAATTTCACTAAATATTGTATACTCAGGATATTTATCATAAACATAATTGATAAGTTCTTTTTCATTCATTGATGAAAATCTTAAAAGATATTGGTTAACAAATTTCTTAACATAAGGAGATATATTGATATCTCCCGCTTGAAAAATAATATCATTATTTTCTTCTGTAAAATATCCTTCGGATTTCATTGTTTCTGCATCATGAAATAATTCAAAAGAATAAGGCCCAAATTTGTATGGTAAAAAACTATAAAATTTGAATTTCTCATTTATTTTGCTTTCATAATTCATACAAAAAAAAACTTTAGTCAGTTTAATTTTTGAACAACTTTCTGATTTTTGAATATAATAATATAGACATTTTTGCCGATTATTAAGCATAATTAAGGCATCCACTATCTTATTCCTTTATAAGGATTTATATCAGACTACTGAAAGTATTAACTTAGATTTAATATAATTAATGTAGAATCCGTATAAAATATTGTCTCCAAATTTAATAGTTGTTTTATTCGATATTCGTGTGAATCAATACAGATTAAATGAAAACTATCAAGTCAATTAAAAACATCTTTTCTGAAGTCTTATAATAAGGCAATCGAGGAAGAATTCTTCTCATATAGAAACAAGACAACTCACATCGGTAATTTTGGAATAAGAGGGAAAAAGAACGGCAAAGAATTCTTTGATAATAATATTATAGAACGTCTTCAAGGAACAATACGTGAAAGAAATAAAACTCAAAGAGGGCTGAAAGACGAAAATTCTCCTTTTGTAAGAGGTCATCAACTATATTATAACTACATTAAGCCACATGAAAGTTTATATGGACAGACACCTGCAAAATATGCTGGTATTGATTTAGAATTGGGCAAGTGCAAATGGGAGAATCTTTTAATCAAATCTATGAAAAATCAACAGCGATTTGAATGATGTTACACTATACGTTCTAATTCGAATTGATAATCTTTCTTATCTAAATTAGTAAAATTGTAATATAATACAACTCCACACATACAATCCATACATTCCTCTACGCATTCAGGTGAATTGTAATAGAGAGTAATTTTATCATCGACTAACTGATAACTTCCATTTATTATTTCTTCACCACAGTTGATTAGAACATTTGCTTTTACATTTAATGTAGTGTTATCTATCCAGATTGTTTCATTTATTCCTGTATCTGACTCATCAAATGAGAATACTCCACATTCAGAAAATGAAAAATTTAAGGAAATATCTTCATTACTCTCTATTGTAAAATTATTAGAATAAAAAAGATTATGATTTTCATTGTCCTCTAATGTACATTGTAGTCTATATAATCCAGAGGTTGCATTAATTGTTTCTGTTTTTAAATAACAAGGTGAAGAGTCTGAGCTGACACACCATCTCTCTTTTTGATCCCATTGATATTTTAATGTTTGATTTGGGTTTATCGTAATATTAGGCGCTATCATACCCATCATACATGAAGATTCGCAGGGATATGCAGTTTCCCTTAAGAAAATCCAATCAGTATTATTAAATTTCTGAACATAATAAACTGGTGTTATTATAACAAGTGATGTATTCAAGTTATTTTTTATTGAAATATTTACTGTTTCACCCAAATTGTAAGATACTTTATCTGTAGAAACAGTTAAATTCTCAATATTTTCCTCAGATTCTTCTTTAGCATCTGGTTCTTTGTCATTAATACATCCTGTTAACATAATTATAAAAAGCATAAAAACGAATAATGCTGCTCCTATTTTTTTCATTTTAATCACAGAATATTGTTTTATTGTTCATATTATATAAAGAGTTATAAAACGTTTGGAAAAAACCAAACGATGTTTATACCAACGCTAATGAAACAACCCAATTGTAACACCGCTCAGTGTAACAGAACCCAACACTAGCGTTGCCCTAAATGTATGATAAAACATCGACTTTTAAGTCAAACAACGGACTTTTAGGTCAGATGAGATAGATTTAAATATAATTAAATAAGAAATTGTTATGATTAATTTAATCAAAAAAAATCTCACTTTTTTCTTTAATTGTCCATTCATGAGAAATAAGCAAAACCATCGATTCCAGAAGTTCGTCAGCGAGATTATCTGCTTTTTGATTATTTATCCATCTCTTATAAACAGGCAAAAAAATTTCTATTTCACTTTGATTTAAAGCTTTTGCTTTCTCAATCATACGTTCTTTTGCATCACTATATAATTCATAACAAAATGCTATTGGTTTACCTTCTTTATCTGTCGTTCCAATACATTCTAAAAATAATCCCTGGCCTAATGAGACTCTTAAATCACATTGGCTCATACATATACTGTTTTCCGCCTTATCTTCCTGAAGTTTTTTACGAGCATCCTCTTTTAATTCTTCAGATAATCCCATTATTTTGGAAAATAAATCTAATTGTTCTTCTTGCTCTTTTGAATATTTAAAAAAATCTTTATCATGTGGATGTGTATGGAAAAGACCAATAATATTTTCTCTATTGGATTCAATAAGTTTCTTTGAATGGCAGTAATCTTTTTCTCCTTTGGTTATATCTCCTAATGTATAATCTTTTTTTATTATTGTAAAATATTCTATATTTTCCTTTGATGATAGCTCAATCATTTGTTTCATTTTTTGTCTAGATTCAGAGTTAAATTTATCAGATGCAGTCATGACTAAATTAAAAAGAAGAGAATGGGTTTTATAAATTAATCGTTGTTCCTATTTAATGCATTGAAACGTTACTCTGCCAATCTCAAGATGGTGGCCTACTTTTTTTATAAAAATATGGTCTTGTCGTTCTAATCCCATATCTTGTAGGTAGTCTCCTATTATTTCTGGTGCTATTTCTGCTGCTACAACATCAATATCTTTTTTCATAATTTCTTATCACTTCTATTAAAGATAACATATGAAAAGAAATACTTTTAAGAAAAAACATGGGGCTTTTAAGTCAAAGTATTTATCTATACTTATATATGTCCTTTAATATTATTCGTTTATTCAGAAGGGAATTTAAATGACCGATATTAATGAAGAACGGCACTATTGGATTTTACATGAAGATACATTATGGCGTTATGCAATATCAAAGGGGATTCTTAATAAAAAATGGAAAGTAGAAGGATTCAATATTTCACTTGCGGGATTAATTTCTGGAAAGATAAGTAAAGAAAGTTTGCCAGAGGTATTAAGATTCAAGATATTTAATGAAATTTTAAGTCGTTTAGAAAAAAAAGAATTTATTTTATCATTTGAAAAAGAGCTTAAAAAAATTAAAAGTGGAATGTCTCTTGGAGAAATTTGGATATATGATGATGCTGTTAAAAAAATTGATTACGATATTAATAAAAAGTTAATTAAAATCTTTGGAAAAATAAATTTTAATGGAAAGTTTGAAGATGAAAATGGAAATTTCATGGTTAATTTTTTACCTTTGTCTGAAAAATATGAAGATATATCAAGAAGACGACACGTAAGTCTAGGTGGAACTATTCCTGTGATAATTGATAAGAATACGAGAATAAATGATATTATAATACCGTCGTATGAAAATTGGAGTAACTTTTATGTTGTTTTAATTGGTTCTTTCTCTTTTGATTCTGTTCCTCTAATAAGAGCTCTTGCTGTTTATCGAGATTCTCAAGATTTTTCAGAATATATAGAATTATATCTTAATCAGTATTGTCCACCAGATAATCTTATAAAAAGCGATTTTTTAAAAGGCAAAGATTACGATAAAATAATAACAGATATTAGAAAAAGTATAGGAGAATACTTAGTAAATATCTTATCAGAAAAAGGATGGAAAGCAGAAGTCGATATTGATAAGGAGATATTTGAAATACATTTTGATTTATCAAATCTTGCAGAGATTCTTAGGTCTGATAAAGATGGGGGTATCAAAATATTTCAATTGGACAAAGATATTGAGTTTAGACGAGAAATCCCAAATTATACTTATAAAGAACTTTCAATAGATGAAGGGATAACGAGCAATAATATTTTAAAAATAAAAGGAAAACTTGAAACTGAGTCATTCAAGAAATTTATTGATGATGTTTTAAGCACAATGGATGTTGATTATTCTGAATTTGAAGAAAAATTAAATAATCATCTTGCTTATAGATATAAAATGTTAAAAAGGATTGTTGAAAAAGAAATATCTTCAAAACAAAAAAAGTAATGATTTCTAATTCAAAAATCATTTAATTTTTGTTTATTAAATTCATTCAATATTGAATTAAGTTCTTTAGTAGAGGCTTTCTTTTCTTGAATATGTGGTAAAAATTTATTTTTTTCAATTAGTTTACTGTAGGTATTTACTTCTTTGTGCGTCACATAATTTCTATGATCTCTAAGCTCATCTGCTAGTTTTGTAATTGAACTATTGGACAATGTTTTATTATCATAAACATCAAGAATATTGTTTACTTTCCAAACAGGAGAATCACATTTTATGGTTTCATGTTGCATTAAAGTTTTTAACCCGTCATAATTATAATCTCCATACGTCTCAATTAACCTATATCTTTTTCTCCTAAGTGTTGGTTCTATTTCGTTTTTCTTCAATGTTTTTGAAGTACCACCACCTTTGACTATTCCTACAAATGAATCAAAACCATAAACAGATACTAAAACATCATAAGAACCTAAGATAGGTTCTCTATATTTGCCCTGGTAGTTATTTGGAGGGACATTTGTGGCATGTATAAACATTTTCCCCCATTTTTTACCAACATTTGTCTCAATTATTTCTCTCAAGTTCAACTATTTCTTCTTCTTTTTTATTTACAGAAATTATATACTGTTCTCTGATCATAAATTCATTTTTAAATATCCATCGTAATCCTAAAGATACAATTACTGCACTTATCATTATTCCATAGATCCATAAAAGTAGATTCATATCTAAATTACTTGTAGGAGATGCTATATTATTCAATAAAAGTAATGGCAATGAAGAAAGCATTACAACAGGCAATATTTTCAATATACTATCAAACAATATCAAAAGTGAATCATAAAATGCTAATGATTTGTTTTTTCCTAATCGATAACTATGGCATTGTTCTTTTTTTGTAAAAGCTTCAATTTTTTCTAGCTCTTTATAATTAAATTTTAATGACGATTCATCTTTAGTTTTTGGATCTTTTAAAAATTTTATATAATCTGAAGACGGCCATTTGTCATCAGTTGTTAAATCCGTCCAGGGATATGAAGAACCACTCGGGAAATAATCTACTCTTGTGCCCCCTCTTTGGTTATAATTAGAATGTAAAAGATCAAAGCGGTAAGTTGAATCATGGGGAGTGCTTTCATGTTGGGTAGGTTCTGGTTCAGGTATGCCTTTATCTTTTATATCACCGCTTTTTTTCTTTTTTTCTTCTGATTCCCCCATTGTTTCACCACTTTTAAAATTATATCATAAAAAGTCTTATACTGTCTTGCTTTTAAATCTTCCTATGATATTGTCGATTTTTAGGGCAAAACAAGAACTTTTAAGTCAAAACCGACTTTTAGGGCAAAGCCCCCAACACTATATTATTCAATAGATTTTATAGGATAAAACCGCAAAAAAATTTAAATATTAATTCTTTATTGACGTTTAAAAGGATATCGCAAATTATTTAAAAAATGAATGGGGGACTGCGTTAAATATGATGCCAAGCGAAAGAAAGAAAAAAGAAAAACCAAGCATTGAAGAGATAACCCGCTGTCCAAAATGTGGGAGTACACATCTCACTAAGGATTACTCACGTGCAGAACTTGTCTGTGAAGACTGTGGCCTTGTAATAGATGAAGATTTTATCGATCACGGACCAGAATGGCGTGCTTTTGATTCAGATCAAAGAGAAAAACGTGCACGTGTTGGTGCACCAATGACATATACAATTCATGATAAAGGTCTATCAACAATGATCGGTTGGAAAAATCGAGACTCATACGGTAAATCAATTCCAACAAGAAACAGAGCGCAGTTATACCGTCTAAGAAAATGGCAGAGACGTATAAGAATATCTGATGCAACAGAAAGAAACCTGGCATTTGCATTATCAGAACTAGACCGTATGGCTTCAGGAATGAGTCTTCCAAGAAATGTTAGAGAAACCGCAGCTATGATTTATAGAAAAGCTGTTCTTAAAAACCTTATACGTGGAAGAAGCATAGAAGGAGTATCAGCAGCAGCATTATATGCAGCATGCAGACAATGCAACGTGCCAAGAACACTTGATGAAATAGCAGGAGCATCAAGAGTATCCCGTAAAGAAATCGGAAGAACATACAGATTTATTGCAAGAGAACTTGGCCTAAGATTAATGCCTACAAGCCCACAAGATTACATAAGTCGTTTCTGCAGTGAATTAAAACTCTCAGGAGACGTACAAAGTAAAGCAATAGAAATATTAAAAGACGCAGCAGATAAAGAGCTTACAAGCGGACGAGGACCAACAGGAGTTGCCGCTGCAAGTATCTACATAGCAAGTATACTATGCGGTGAACGCAGAACACAGCGTGAAGTCGCAGATGTAGCAGGCGTAACAGAAGTTACAATTCGTAACCGTTACAAGGAACTTGCGGAACGCTTGGATATAGATATAATTCTATAATCCACTTTTTCTCTTTTTTTTATATGACACGCTGGTACACAGAAAAAAAACATGAGCATTACTATAAACAAGCACAAAAAAATGGTTATCGTGCACGCTCAGCTTTTAAACTTTTACAGATTAACAAAAGATTTAACATTATAAAAAATGATAATGTTGTAATTGATCTAGGCGCAGCACCCGGTGGCTGGAGCCAGGTTGCAAAAAAGATTGTTGGTGAAAAAGGAACTGTTGTAGGTATTGATTTATCATCAATTAAAGCAATTGAAGGTATCGTTTTTTTAAGGGGCGATATGACACAAGACGAAGCAATAACTAGACTTAGAGAAATAATCGGAAATAAACAAGTAGATGTTGTAATTTCTGATATGAGTCCTAATATATCTGGTAACTATGGCGTTGATCAAGCACGTAGTGCTTTTTTATGTGAGCAGGCTTTAAAAACAGCAAATATTTTTCTTAAAAAAAATGGTAATTTTGTATGTAAAATTTTTGAAGGTGAAGATCTAAAAGATTTCATAGAAAAGACTAAATCTATGTTTAAAAATGTAAATCAATTTAATCCTCCTGCCTCTCGTAAAACAAGTTCAGAAGTATATATTATTGCTAAATCTTTTATAAAAAACTGATTTTGTAACCTGTGCAAAAGTTTAAAAACTACAATCCTTTAGGTTTTGCTCTGTTTAATATTAGCAAAAATATTATAACTAGGAACATACAATAAATATGAGTTAATAAAATTTATTAAAAAAGAGTTTTCTTTTTTACATTCAATGGGGGAAAAAATAAAATGCAAAACAAAATTGTGGATTTAGAATCATTTTTTAACGAAACCTATCGTCATGTTGAACAAAAACTAGATGATAAAATCCCTGATGAAAAAATGAGAAATGCTCTAAATGGTGGTAAACGTTTACGCTCGCTACTTGCACAACTATCTTTTAAAGCATGTACCACGGGATTAGAACATTCATCTAAATATCATAAATCACTTGAATCATCAGTAAGTATTGAACTTGCGCATGGGGCAAGTCTTGTCCATGATGATATAATTGACAAAGATATTGTGCGTCGTGGAAAGCCTGCTTTTCATGTAAACGAAGGAGTTGGTAAAGCACTTCTAATGGGTCATAAAATGCTGGCACATGGTTTTGATATAGCACTCTCCCATAGTAAAGAAGTAGCAAAACTATATGTTGATTCATGGAGTGAAGTTGTAAACGGGGAAATAGATGAGATAGATTTTAATAAAAATGGTTCAAAAAATGCGCATGCATCAACAAAAGAACAAATATTTGAAGCATACAATAGAATAATTGATCTTAAAACAGCAGGTCTTTTTGCATCTGCCTGTAAAGTTGGAGCAATGGAAGCAGATATGACTGGTGACATACTCAAAGTCTTTTCAGATTACGGTCGAGAGATTGGTCTTGCATATCAACTTGCAGATGATTTAGTTGATCTTGCAAACGGTGAGATGATAGATAGTGTAATAATTCCTTTATTGAACAGACTTGAAAATAAACCAAAAATGGGTATGCTTAAAAAACGTGAGCTTAAAAAAATATTTTCAAAAAACGAAGAAAAAATCAAACAATATTATATTGATGAAATTAAAAAACATGTTACTTGTGCTGAAGAACTGAGTAAATCAAATCTTGTACCAGAATCTAACTATAAACAATTACTTGCAGAGGCACCTACATATATCATTAACAGAATGATTAGTGAAATTCAGATTACAATATAAAAAAATAAGATTTTTTAAAATTATTTTTCTTTCTCAAAATATATTTTGGTTCCAGGTCTTGTAAGATAAAATACAACACCTAAATCAGCAAAAAATGTAATAATAACAGTTACAAGACCAATAATTGAAAAATCATCTTTAAAAATAAGAACATTTATTATAAAACTAGCTAACATAAGACTAAATATTACAAGAAAAATCGTAGAAAGAACAAGCCCGGTAGTCCAGACCCAATGATCTTTTTTCAAAGTACCATAAGCAATTATTATAAAAACAAATGAAAAAACGATGAAGAGGATAGTTGACATAAGATAACCAAAGTGAAGAATAGGGATTATCTTTTTGAAAGCATCCTGGAATGCTTCAGGTGGTTCAGAAGACCAAGTAGGTATATCAATTAAAGTTAAAAGAGAATAAATGCCCCAGGATAGAAGAATTCCAGCAAGAGCTATCAGCAATATAACTAGCATATAGATTGTTTTTGGTTTACCTGGCATTTTTCCTCTACCCCTAAAAATCAATCTACTAATAACATTACAAAATTAATAACTTTTCTTCTTTTCCAAAAACAAAACACAAAATGATAATACTAAAACTACTGCAAACACAACAAAACCAAACCCTGGTCCCCAGCTGCAAGAAACTTGCTCAAAAATGTTTTCACCGACAATATCAACATCTAAATCCCCGTAACCTGCAAATCTTCCAACTGTTGCATTTGCAAATTCAGACATTGAATATACAAACAAACCGATACTAGATAAAAACACAATGATAGATAATAAAACACAGAGCAATGATAGTTTTTTCTTGTTTAGGAAATGTTTTAAAATAAGACTTAAAATAATCAAAAAAACGCCGGCATAAGCCAATAATGAAACAATATTTATTGCTAAGACAAAAGTTTCATCTAAAGTTGAAAAATAACCAGCGGAAACATTGGTTGCTTGAGTAATTGTAATCATATCCGCACTATTGATATATAAATCAGTAGACGTTTTAACATAATAATCATTAGAATTGCAGTTAATAGACCACCAGGGTAAAACAATACTTGTCAAAGCAAGAAAAACAACTATTATTTTTAACAAATATACATATCTTTTATTTTTAAAACATAATATACTAACTCCTACAAAAAAAACAATTAAAAGCACAAAATAAACAATTACGCTGGTAGAAACATTAGTTGTAACAAAATCAAGGTTTTTGTCATTTAAAACATCAATTTTTCTTTCTGCAATTAAATTTTCTTTATCATAAACCTTTGCAGTATAAACGCCCGGTGGAACATTAAATAAAACGTTGCCATCACTGCCAATATCTTTGCTTTGATTCTTTCCGTTTCTACTTAAAACAACTCTTCCATTTGAAAGAATTCCACCGTGTGAATCGTAGAACCGCGTAAATAAATTAAATGATACTGGAAAAATAATGGTTTCAGATAAACCATTTTCTACAGGTATTTTAAAATCCTGTTCAAACGAATACGATTTATAGTATATTTTTAGTTTATAATCTCCAGGGTAAATATACGGGAAAAAGTATTCTTGATTTGAAATGCACGAGCCATAAACAGTCACAGGTTTTTCAAAATCTTCGCATGTTAAAATAATATCAAGATCTGCGTCTGGCGCAAGACCCCATAAATCCTCTATTCTCAGTTTTATATCATAAAGGTTTATATCTTTTTGAATTTGCTCAGGAATATTAATTTTTTCTTTAAACTCTAAAGAATCATATTTTATTATAAGATTATATTCAGACGCAGGTAAAGATTTAAAACTATAGATAGTATTTGAAACACTATCTGGTTTAATATAAACTTGATTAAGCATATTATTGCTTGTTAGACTAATATCCAAATCTATATCTTCATCGTTGCTGTTTTTTATCTGAACAAAAAAATCATAAAGACTTAAATTAAATGTTTTTTTATACGGTAAAATCTTATTTAATAAACCGGTTTTTATTTCTTCTTGGGCAACTAAAAAACCTTTATAGATTAGTCTAAGTTGGTAGTCTTGAGTAAGACAACCAGGTAGCCCAAATGAAATTTTTTCGTTAGAATCGGTATTTGTTTTTAAAATTACAGTATCTTCACTTAAAACTTCTATTTCAACATTTTCAACGTAGTTACCATTTTGATCAGATACGCTTAGATCTATATCGCACTCTGGTTTACAAACAATATGTGTTGTTGTGTCTTCTTTTAGATCAACTATGCTATAACCAATAAACTCTCTATCAGAAAAATATAAATTTTCAAGATATACTTTAACTACATATAATCCAGGGTCCTGATTTGGAAAAATTGCTTTCCTAAAAAATGAAACATTTCTTAAGTCAATCCAATATTCTTCAGTAAAACCAACATGGCCTGATCTTATAAAACCTTTAAGAACTCCTTGGCTGTAAAGTTCTACTCTAACATAAGAATTTTTAAATAAACATTTTGAACCAATCATCTTTAAAAACAAAGATGGTGGTAAATGGGTATACACTTCGATTTCATATTCTTTATTTTCTAAATCTTCACCATTTTCAAGTTCTTTATCGTTTGCTGGCTGGTAATCTATAAAGGATTGATATAAACCAGCCTCTTTTTCAACTGCTTTAAAACCGCCTTTGTTAGTCGAGAAAAAATTTGCATTAAAACTTACAACATAATTTTTCGGGAGATATGAATCAAGTTTTTCATTTTCTTCAAAATCATTTCTCATAAAATAAAGATGAGAAAAACACCCGTTTATTCCAGGTAGTTGAATACTATTTGACTGGAAAAGTTGAAGTTCTATACCGCTGCGTTCATCTTCACCAGATTTAACAACATCTATCGAGTCAAATATAACTCCATATGCTTTATCTTTTTCACCATAATCCACTGATACCCAGGGAAAACTTCCAACATCATAGTCATCTTGCTTGCTAATAACGGTTTGCCAGTTAACATCTTCAGGAGTTATATCAATTTCATGGGTAATAACGCGGTTTTCTTCACTATAGAAATGCAGATAAGGCGGTATACTACCAAAGTTTAATTCATCAATTTTACTACTTTTTAAAACCCCGCTAGTAAAAATAACAAAAGAAGCATCTATTTCATCTCCTTCTGGCAAAGGATGCTTCAAAATCTCATGTCTCACATTAGTATAAATGTTTTTTTCTTCTAAAGGTGAAAAATAATATGTATAATAAACAGTTGATTGCAATGAGCCATCTGATGATTGGCTAACCAAAGCAAATTTAACCATTAAATTTCCGTCTAGAATTATCTTTTTTGAAACAAGTTTTTCAGAAGTAGAAATTAAATTCCATTCATTATTTTTAAACCACCAATAAACAAAATTAAAAGAAACCGCTTGTTCGCATGACTCTGGTTTAACAAGTTTTGTTCCACTTTTAAGTTTTAAAACTTGTTGGGAAATAGGATTATTTAATGTTTCTCCTTTTTGTGATACAGCATAAATCATGAACTCTTCATCTTTTACTGCATAATACCAGGATTCAAGAAATAAACCCTGCACTGGTTCATATCTATAATATGCTTCTTCAATACTTACATGATCTTTATATTCTGCTTGACTTTTTTCTTTATAATCATAATAAGCAAAATACTCCTCGTTGCCATCAGCGTTTTCAGGTATCAGAAAAACTAGATTGCATGAATTAATAGTATCTTCACTAGAGTAATTCAGTTCATATATTTGCGATTCAAGTTCTTTGAAAACACCTTTATTCTGATAGATTACACATAAAGAATGATGAATAGAATCTTTAGCCCAGCACGGGTTATCAAATTTAATAGTTATGTCTACTGGTTGAAAACTTGTGCCTTCAAGACTTGTATCATATGGAGTTTTTATTTTTTGTCTGTATGACCAGGATGAAAGCTTTTCGTACCATGCTGATTCTTCTTCAAGGGATAAACTAGTTGGCATTAAAACTAGACTTGTTAAGAAAAACACTAGGATTAATGCTAATATTTTTTTATGTGCCAATAGGTTAATCCCCCGGCTTTATACTAAATTATATTACTCCTAATATAATATATTAATTAAAAATAGTATATAGATGTTATTGTACAATTATTGTCATTTTTTATGATTTTTCCTATAGATATAAATCATTATTCCAATAACTACTAATATTATCAAAATCAGCAAACCAAGCAAGAAGTTTGTTACAAAAACAGAGAGTATGACATCTGCAAAATATGCAACTAAAATACAACCCAGTACTGCACCAATTGATATTGCAAGAAAAGTATTGACTGGTTTCATACCAATTAAACGCCCAACAATTGTACCTACTACTCCTCCGCTTCCCTGAAAGGGTACCATTACAAATAGTATTATTCCTATGAATCTAAGAGGTTTGATCCAACCATATTTGTTAGAGCTGTTTTTTCCGATGTTTTCAACTTTTTCTATGAATTTACCAATTAGTGGTATCTTTTTTGCAAGGTCATAATTCCATAAAAGAAACAATGCTACAACTATGTCTACAAATGCTATGCTTATGGCCATCAGAAAAGGATCTATTTTTGGAATAAATACAGAGTTTTCAACAAATGGTATTGATATCCTTCCACCACTAACACCTATTGGTATTATTGATTCTTTTCCAAGTGGTGGTACAAAATATGCAAACATTAAAATAAGTATTTTTATAAAAGATTCACTATCGCCTAAGAAAACCAGGTAAAATCTTATTATAAGTATGCCAGTTGCTGCTACTATAAATGGTAGAATTATTTTTGCAAATCTAGTCGAAATAAAATCTTTAAGTTTGATTTTCATTTTTTAATATACTCCTACTCAGTAACTTGCTCTCATTTATTTGTGATTATTATGGCTGCATGATCTTTTTCATAT
>Ga0105099_10001324_pt1 | contig 15684 bp, 5 predicted proteins | sample PPLLak3cmMay2015_2_FD_79138 | JGI IMG/M metagenome (GOLD analysis project Ga0105099, IMG submission 79138) | Freshwater sediment microbial communities from Prairie Pothole Lake near Jamestown, North Dakota, USA - PPLs Lake P8 Core (1) Depth... | ecosystem: Environmental > Aquatic > Freshwater >... | reverse complement strand
GTGCACTAGCTTAGAATGGGAATACATCAACCTCACGGTGTCTTCCAACAACGGATTTATCCCGCTACTCACCAATGGTGAGAATATCACCCTTGATATCGAAGTCGGAGCGTACTTCTTTATATTTGGAGCTATTCAGCAATTAACCCCAGTCACCATCCATCCGGTACCAACGATTCCATAGTAAATTAACGCGAAAGAATTATATCCTTTAATTTTTTTTTTAAATTTATTTTTTTTCAATTATCTCTTTTCTCAAGAGCTTTGTTATTTTGACATTATGACGATTTAGCAAATAAATATTATATGGTTAAAATAACAAACAATAACTAGAAATGGAGAGATGTATAAGTTTGAAAAAGATAATTTGGTTCATTATTATTATATTTCTCATTGTAGATTTTTGTTTTGTTTGTATATACCTAAAAAATGATTCTTTGAAAGATGATAGTAAAATTCTGAATGATTTTGGGAATTGTGAAGAGTGCAGTAATATATCTGATGAAAATTCTGACTTTTTAAATTGTGCTGGTGGGATAGCCACAGGAACAGTCGTAAAAAATAGTAGAAGTATCTTTTGGAAGAATCGGCATTATACGGGAGAAAATGAGAAGCCTCGCTTTGAGCATGGACCAGTATACGATTATTGGATGAACACGGGTACGTCCTGGGGGATGAACGAAGTAGGGCTTGCTGTTGGTAACTTTATGCAATATGGAACCTTGGACAATTGGGAATATTATTCCGATGCATCTTATGATCAAACATATGGCATTCAATCATATTTGTTAGGTCATTTTCATACAGTTGCAGAGGCAGCATTTTTTGCTGCGTATCACATGGGCGGGGCTTCTTCTTTAGGAATTGTAAGTGCAGAACCAGGAGTTGGAGCAGTCGTTTATTCAGGAACTAACCCTGCCGGCCAACATGTGTGCAATATCACTTGGATTAACAATACGTACATGGGTTTATCAAATGCATATGAATGCGATGGTGAGTATGATAGTAAACGATGGGATGCAGAAGGCCGGCTTGATGATAGTTATGCAGAACATGGATTTATTGATTGGGTTGATGTTATACAAAAAGGGGCAAGAGATGTGCAAGGTCGAGAGCAAGGGTATGGTGCGTTTACTAGCTGTTGTGTTTCAAAGTCAAATTCATTATCGTCAATTGTTGCAGTCTCTGGTGATCCTCGGTGGAATGGATCTGCAAATATTGCCTGGACGTGTCTAGCGAGACAACCACTCGTCGGGATATACCTCCCATTAGGAGCATCATATCTCCAATACACTGATGAACGAGACATACCTTCAGAATTTACAAATGGTGGCGGAATGGAAGACTATGTAGATGCAAAAGTACTCTACGCCACCAATGGAGCAGGACAAGGTTCAAATACATATTATGCAGAAAAAGTTCGTGAAATTCAAAACTACACGTTCCAAATTGAAAATTATTCATTCATACTATATGATGCTTTTATAGATTCTCTGAATGACGCAACTTCTCAGGAGACTGTAAAATCATTATTAAAAAGTTATGTTGACACCATTGTTCCAGAAATGATAAGTGCATATGAAAATGAAACGTATATAAGCTGGGATAATACACTTCCAAAAATTTCTAATATTGTGCGAATAACTTCAGATCCATTAGATACCGATCCATTATATGGTTGGGTCAATATAAGTTGCACAGTTATTGACAATATTGCAGTATCTCAAGTAATGTTAACGATTTTGAATCCGAGTAGTGCGTGGAATAATATATCTATGGTGAATCGAACCGCGGAAGAATATTATTATTATTCATCCACTACATTTTCCACTGCAGGTAATTATAGTTATTATATCTGCGCAAAAGACACAAACAATAATACAAATATTACAAGTATTGTAACATTTTCAATACCACCAAATTGGGATATCAATAATGATGGTCGATGTACGATTCTGGATTATGTGCTGATATCAAATCATTTTAACCAAACAGGTTTATTTGGATGGATAAGAGAAGATATTGATAATAATGGGGTTATTAATCTAATGGATCTAATAACAGGTTCCGACCATTATTATGATTTATGGTGGTAATGAAAAAGGAAAAATAAAAATATATTTCGTAATCAATTTTTCTTCTTAATTATGAATAGTAATATGCCCTGTGTTTATATTAAATCAACGATTCAAAAACCTTTTAGGTTCAAAGCTTTAACCCACTAAAAAAACAAGGTGTTTTATTAAATCTTACATTTTTAGACTGCATGGAATACATAAAGACAAAAAATGACTCACATCACACAATTTACGATTTTATAAAAATGGGTAATTTTCTACCATATTCTTTATATATTATGATTAAGTAACGTATTTATAATAAAAAAACATATAAGTCAGCTAAATAAAAGATAAATTTTTGGGGAGTAAAAGAGTATGCAACACCATATTGTAAAAACAATCTTGTTTATCACCACCATAATTTTTATTACAGGTTGTTTTTTGTTCGTAATTGCTCCATCAGCTGCAGCTGATAGACCTTCAGAAACATATCAAATCCCTCTTAAGCATAAATGGAACTTGTTCAGCATCCCGGTTAATGAAACAATATCTTTAGAACGAATTTTTATCAGAAACAACAGCATTGACTACAACTGGTCTGAGGCAGTTAGCAAAGGAATCATTATAGGAACTGTATTTGAATGGAACACCGAGGTTCAAAACTATTTAACTACAGGATGGACTTTCAAACCAGCAGTCGCATATTGGATTTGGGCGAATTACCCTTGTTTTATTCTCTTCCAAAGTAACATTACAGGTGATGGAGAAATCGGCGAGATGACATCACGGTGGAATATGATGGGTCTACCTTACAACGCTACCGTAGCAAAAGAACAGCTCATTATCTACTACAATGGAACTCTGTATTCATGGATAAATGCTACCAATAACAACAACGAAGAAAATCATGCTTTACTTTTACCATATTTCTTCGAATGGAATTCCACAACTCAGATATACAGTCTTGCTCCTACGCTTATCCCCGGTAAAGGATACTGGCTGTATGCGTACTACAATCTAACCCTTAGACAACCGATAAATTTCCCACAGATTATCGATTATTCAACCGACAATTCCGGAACAGGCGATATCTTCACCTGTAATGTCTCAGTCAATGACCCAGATGGTATACAGAGCGTTTGGATGGACTATTGGTACATCAATGAGTCATATGTCGTAGAACAGATGATCCCAACTGGCGTGAACAGTTACTACGAAAAAACACTGGTTCTCCATTCCAAATCCCTTGAGCCGCTTCATTACGTCATTCATGCGAAAGACACAAAAACAATCTGGAACAGCACTATCGAAAAAATCATCCCTCTCGTTGACAACGACCCCCCTCAAATCACTACAACCTACGCAACACCTCAGACCGCATCGCAAGGTAATTCTATTAACATCAGCTGTAACGTAACTGATAACATCGCGATATCTCAAGTTAACGTCCTCATCACATACCCTGATAACTCTTCTTGGAATATCACAATGCAAAATGGTTTTTTTTATACAACTATTTATACCATTGTCGGAAACTATCATTACTCAATCTGGGCGTGTGACAACAGTTTTAACAGTAACACATCCTTACAATATGTCTTTACTATTACTCCTAAAATCTACACCATCACGACATCCGCTGGATCTGGAGGGAACATTATTCCCAACGGCGTCATATCTATTAACTACGGCGAGTACCAGAACTTCACTATCGTTCCTGACGCGGGATATCACATTGATAACGTAATCATTGATAACGGGTCTTTTGGCCCGTTAACATGGTATAACTTCACCAACGTATTAAATAACCATTCGATCAATGCTACGTTCGCCCTCACAAATCAGCCCCCTAATCACGACACACCACTCTTGATCTCAGAAAATGGGACAAACACCACCCATGAATCTCTTCTATGCTTAAACCAATCTACAGTTGACCCTGAGGGAGACACTATTACCAATACCTTCCGTTGGTTGAAGAACGGGACCTCTTTGACAAATTTATTACTCTCATCCAACATCGAAAATACCACAATAGTGAACGATTACTCAGGCTCGGAGAACCATGCCATAGTTCAAGGAGCAACATGGACCAGTGATGGAAAGATCGGTGGCGCATACACCTTCAACGGGGTCGATAGTTACCTCCAAGTACCTGATGATGCAAGTATAGATGGCGATGGAAACTGGAGTGAAATGACTGTTGAATATTGGCTATATCTCAATGCGAACCAAACAAGTAAAACCCTGATAGCAAAATATGATGGAGCTGGGATCAATCAACGCAGCTATCTCATGTATATTAGTGGAACGACAGCGAATAAACTCTTTGGGGCAGTCGCACGACAAGGTGATTCTTACATCTATCAAGAATTTGCCACGATTCCCATGAAACAAGTCTGGTATCATGTCACAATGGTCTACAAATCAGGAGATGGATTACGCGTTTACCTAAACGGTCAGTTAAATGGAGCGAAACTAGGATACTCAGGGAACATCCAAGAAAGTCCTGAAAAGGACCTCTATATCGGATGTCGTTATGGAACCTCAACATATCTTGATGGGATAGTTGATGAGATAAAATTATATCCTTTTGGGTTAACCCCACAACAGATCTTACAGAACTACAATGATTCAAAAAACGGATATAGTAACATCTCGACCATTGTCAAAGAAGAAACAACAATTGGAGACGTATGGCAATGTAATGTCACGCCAAGTGACAGCGCACACGAGGGTATTACGAAGGCATCAAATTCGTTAACCATCGTTCCGGTCTATTTGCTTACGATTACACAAAGTGGCAGCGGATCGGGGACTGTTGAAGTATCACCAAGTGGACCATATTACTCAGAAACAGTTGTCACCCTCTGGGCAAACGCATCTGAAGATTCAGTCTTTGCCGGCTGGAGTGGTGCCCTTAGCGAAAATGATACCCCTGAAACACTCCTCATGGATGCAGATAAAACAGTCAACGCAGAATTCTCCTCTACATCGCTTCTTACAATAAACGCAAGTTACGACAGTGGTAGCATAGGGTCATACACCATCGATGGGAACATGGTAAATCTTACCTTGAATACAGAACATCTCATCAACAGCGGGCAGTACTATACCTATTGGATGAATTTCAAGGTTCAAAACACGCTCAATAAAAATATCACCTTCCGTATCACGAATGCCGACCTTGTCCCCTTCCTATCAGACACAACCCATACTGTTCATCTGGTGTACAGCTACAACGGCATCCAATGGAACAGACTCACGAACTATTCCTACACTGCAGGGACTTACACGTTCTGGAAAAACTTTTCAGAAAACGATGCGCAGATTGCTACGTTCTTTCCCTTCAACTACACAGATATGCAAAATTATCTTCAGATTGTTAATACTAGTCAATGGGCAGAAATATCAATTCTTGGAACAAGCACACAGAATCGAAACATTTCTCTTCTCACCATCACCAACCTTGGTGTAGCAAATAATACGAAGAAAATCGTCTATATTATAGGCAGACAACACTCAGCGGAGACAAGCAGCTCCCACATGCTCCAAGGATTTATTGATTTCTTGATCTCGAATAGTAGTGATGCAAGCAGACTGCGAGACTCGTTTATTTGGCATATCATCCCTATGACGAACCCTGATGGTGTCGCGCTAGGGTACACACGGGGAACATCCCTCCTCAGAGACTCCAATGATGACTGGGCCACCTCACAGAGTGTTGAAATTAATATCGTAAAAAACCATCTCGCTACCACAAAGAACACCACAGGTGTTGATTTCTTCATCGACTGGCACAGCCACATCAGCGACATCCGTTGGTACAATTACATCTACTCGCCACCCGGTAATACATTCTTCTCTTTGCTTTCAAATTGGACTGATTTTGATGCACAGGAAAGTCCTGGAGTTGGGTCCTCATCCGCACGAGGCTATGCAACTAATCTAGGGATTTTTACCTTCACTTTCGAGCCAACACCACATCTATCGACCTGGACGCTGGATTTACTGCACGATCAAGGCGAAAGGGTAGCGTATGCAATCGATGAATACTTCCCCTTATTACTGGACTCAGAATTCAATGGAACCGCCAGCAGTGAGGATCTTCGTATCAATGCGACAACACAGGATTGGTACGAAAGCCGTAATAATGATCCGCTGCTCGTCGGACTTGACACCAACAATATCGGTGGGAATCTTGGGAAGAAAGCAGGATTCTTCACCGACGATATCACTCACTACACCTACCTTTCACAAGAGTTCAGAACCAGACAAACCGGAAGATTCACTGCTTCCTTAGATATCTATATTGACTCCATCAGTATTTACTATGACAATGTTTCCAAAGAGTTCTACAATAGAACTGGTTTAATTTATATTGGATCTGATGACGCAGACCATATCTATGGGCCGTGTACAACAAGTAACGAACGATTCGTTTTCCTCACATTTTTTGATCAGACACCAGGTGATGATGAGAACGACATCGTATTGAAAGCACGGGAATCTCTTAGCCAACCATGGGCGAACACTACCCTATGGACGACTGTGATGGATAACATGAGTTATGACACCTGGTACCGTCTGACTCTTGATGTTGACATGGCAAATAGAACATACGACGTTTACGTCAATGATGCTCTTGCAAGAGAGAATGTTTCTGGCTACAACAACTATGCTTCAACCTCCATAAGCCATCTCACATTCTACGCGGGAGGAACCGGACGAGGAACATTCTACGTCGATAACGTCTTCTCACAGGCTTCTGATCGACACCAGATTGTCCTTAACACCGAAGGTAATGGAGACATCTCTAAAACACCAGGTGAATCATCCTACAAACCCGGCAGCTTCGTGGAAATAACCGCGGTTGCAGATCCCGGATGGTCCTTTAATCATTGGACAGGGGATCTTTCCGGAACCAGCAACCCCGTCACAATCACACCTACGGATCATATGATAATAACAGCGATATTCACACAAGATGAATACACTATTACCATAAACACCATTGGTAATGGATTAGTCTCTATTCTCCCTTCACAAACAACTTATCATTACAATGATATCGTTGAGATTCAGGTAAACGCAGAAACCGATTGGTCTTTCACACATTGGACTGATGCCCTCACCGGCCATAGTAATCCAGTCTTATTTCGAATATTCAATGACACAACGATCACCGCTCATTTCTCAAACACTGCACTCTACACCCTTTCAGTTTCAACCATCGGAAACGGTCTTGTAGAAAACGACCCTGACAGAGCCATTTACGAACCAGAGAGTACAGTAAGCCTTTCTGCTATTGGCAACCCTGGATGGACGTTTAATAGTTGGACCGGAGACGTTCCAACCGGTCATGAACATGACAATCCCTTCGTAGCCACTATGGACACGAATAAACTCCTCACCGCATCCTTCAACAGCAGCACACCTTCAGTTTGCACTCTTCAATCACAAAACATCACTTCCACAAGTGCGACACTTTGGGGCAATCTGAGCGACACAGGTGGAGAAAACTGCAGCATCTGGTTTGAATACGATTTGAATAATGTTGAAGAATGTATGGGAACCATCGCAACAGGCATCGTCTGTAAAGATGGCCGAAGTATCTTACATAAAAACCGACATTACTACTACGATAATGTCAAACCTTACTACTACCAAGGGACAAATTACTCGTTCTTCGGGATAGGCGATGCAGCTGGACAATGCCGCATGGGACAGAATCAAAAAGGACTTGCGATCGTCAATATGGACGTCGGTGGAACAATTACCCATTGGAAATATCAAACCGACTGGGGGAGCGGTAGCCAAGATAACGATGCAAAGAATTGCCTAGGAAACTATGCCACCGTTAGAGACGCCGCGTATTACCTCGCATTACACGGTTATTACTATGGAAATGGCTCCACCAATGGCGAATACCTAATTATCAGCTCAGAACCTGGTGTTGGCGCGATTGTCGCCATCGACCGGATTGGACATACGAACATCACCTGGATTAATAACACGTATGCTGGATGTGCAAACTCCTGGTACTGTGATAAAAAATGGGATACTGGGGATTACAACGACCTCCGAGCAAAACGAATCATGGATGATATCGTCATAAACGGAACGAGCAGTGACGGTGATCACCTTCTCAATTGGCAGGATATCGCTCAACGAGTCGCAAAAGACACCAACGACCTGCAAACCGGATGGTCCAGTATGTTAACAGGAATACAGAACACCCCACCTGATTCGTCAGGAAATACAGGACTTTATACATCCCTCGCTTTAGATTCTACTAATAGGCCCTACATCACATATCACGATGAAATCAATGGTGACCTTCGCTACATCAAATGGACAGGGACCGCTTGGACAGCAACAACAGTTGACTCCACAGGTGACACGGGAGAATACACCTCACTTGCTTTAGATAGCAGTAGTTACCCCCATATCAGCTACTATGATAAAACCAATGCGAACCTTCGCTATGCGAAATGGAACGGTTCAGCCTGGTTAAAAGAGATTATCGACTCAACCGGAGACGTTGGAAGATGGACGTCCCTTGCCATAGATACAAACAACTACGCACATATAAGTTACTACAATGCAACGAATGGTAATTTGAAATACACCCATTGGAATGGCACCGCATGGGACATCCAAACCGTCGATTCAACAGATATTGTTGGTGAATATACAAGTATCGCCCTCAATACCAGCGGTAACCCTTCGATAAGCTATTACGATAACACCAACGGTAACTTGAAATATGCGCAATGGACCGGATCAGCATGGAATGTAGAAACCGTAGATTCCAATTCAGACGTAGGAAAATGGACATCACTTGCACTTGATACACTGAACAGACCACATATCAGCTACTATAATGCAACAACTGGAGATTTGAAATACGCGAAATGGGATGGCTCAACATGGATCATTGAGACCATCGACAGCGAAGGAGATATCGGCAGTTCTACCTCCATTATCCTTGACTCAAGCAATCACCCGTATATCAGCTATTACGATGGGACAAATTATGACGTAAAACTTGCGAACCAGACGGGAACATCATGGATTATAACTCGCATACATACCTTCCCCAAAGACGGACAATACACATCAATCACCTTGGACAACAACAACAAACCACATCTCAGCTACTATGATGAAACTACTGGCGACCTGAAACATGAAAAATGGATACAATCTTACTCATACTCAGGGCAAATCGCCACTAGTTATGCTCGATCAGCAACGGTACACGTCGCCGGAAACTCAACTCTGAACAGCAGCATCCATATGTCCTGGATTGGGATCGGTCAGACCACCCAAGCCTGTATTTTCTTACCCTTATACGCTGGGAATCTGCACTCAGATAGCGACATTCCCTCAAATTTCACAACTGCAAACGCAGGGAACGGAATTCAACCATACACAGATGTCAAACGGAACTACGCACGAGGAGACCTTGCGAGTGGATACTTCTACTGCAGCCGGGTTCGTGAGATTTTGAAATACACGAATTATAACGAAAACCTCACATTCAACGCATTTGACAACCTGATGGATACCATCATGTATTCCGCTGATGAACAAGAAGCACGATCTCGACTTGACACATTCATGGAGATATTATTACCAAAAGCATTAGGTGGATATATTGAGAATGCAACAAAATCCTCCACCGATACATACAAACGCTACCCACAAGGTATAGGCACCTTTAATGAAACCATCAGCAACCTTTACCCAGGTACTCTCTATTACATGAAAGCATGGGCGAACAACACTGGGAGCAGCTCCAATGGTTCAATACTCCGATTTATGACTAAACCAGGAGCTCCAAGCACGGTACAGACGGTTTATTTCGGTGACAACCAAGTGAATATCTCCTGGACCAAAGGAAATGGTGCATTCTTCACCATCGTTGAACGAAACACTACCAGTGGAAGTATCTGGGAACGAGGAGAAGGCATCCAAATCTACAATGGAACAGGAAATATCTATATCGACAGCGGTGTCATCTCTGGTGTTCAATATTATTACCGCCTCTGGTCATACACAATAGAAAAAGGCTTCCAGCAATATAGTGACACAGCTGCATTAGGTTACACCGGCGCCAATATGCCACCTGTCTTTACAAACCCCAACCCCGCGAACGGAGCGACAGAGGTTCTGATCAATATGACTGAATTAAGTATCACTATCCAAGATTCAGAGGGAGATCTGATCTCCTGGACCATCCAGACCGCACCAAATATCGGGAGTAACTCCGATACAACTGAAGGGAATGGTACAAAAACCTGCGCTATCTCTGGTCTTGGCTATGGGGTTACATATACCTGGTTTGTGAACGCAACCGATGGAGCAAATTCCAACAATAAACTTTATACCTTTACCACCAAGATAGGGATCCTTGTTGACCCTGATTTCAACGCTAGCAGCAATAGTTCTGATCTGAGGAATAATAGCCTTGGCCAAGACTGGTATGAAAGCCGGGGCGCCTTTGGTGGTGGGAATACAACGCTTCTTACCCTAGATACGAACACTATTGGCAACAATAGTGGTAAAAAAGCAGGGTTGAAAAGTTATGGAATTGTGAATAATGCTTATCTTACCCAAGAATTCGGTGCCACCCAATCAAGTTCCTTCTCAGTCTCGTTCGATATCTATATCGACCGAATTGAAAACAATTCTAACATTGATAGAACAGGTTTGATCTATATAGGAAGTGACAGCGACATAGCGAACTGCCCTACAGGAACAAGCAACGAGCGATTCGTTCACTTGACGTTCTATGACCCCTCACCTAGTGACACGGGCGAAGATATAGAAATACGGGCAAGAACCTCATCCTCTCAATCGACATCGACAACCTCATTATGGACACAAATAGCGACAGCACTTCAGTATGATACCTGGTATACGATCAAATTGATTCTTTTCCCAGCTCAAAGTACTTATAATGTATATGTCAACGGAGAACTGAAGGGATACCAAATCAGCAAATACAGTGGGTACCCATCTTCAACAGTCTCGTTCATGAGCTTCTCGGCCGACAGCGACGGCCGAGGAGACTTCTATGTTGACAATGTTGTTTCAGTTCCGTTTACCAATAATGCTCCATCGATCACCAACGAGATACCATTAAATGATGCATCCGAAATAAACATCGCAACATCACAACTGTCGGTGACCATTACCGATAGTGACAATGATCCTATTAGTTACACCATTGAAACATCACCAGATGTAGGGAATTCTTCGAGCTCTGGCGGAAATGGAACAAAAACCTGCAATATCTCTGGGCTAACATATGGAGTCACCTACGCATGGTTTGTTAACGCAACAGACGGAAATAGCTGGACACGCAAGATTTATCAATTCACAACAGAAACAGCCCCTGTGAATGACCCGCCTGGTTTTTCATCTGTTACCCCTGCAAACAATTCCGATGGCGTACCAATTGCCACTGTCTCATTGAATCTTAATATAATGGATCCTGAAGGACATAACTTTAACTGGACTATTCAGACCTCCCCAAATATCGGGACTAACTCTGGGATAAATGAAGGAAACGGGACAAAATCATGCAGCATCATGGGACTTGTATCTAACACATCATATGTCTGGTTCGTGAATGCGACCGACGGCACCAAATGGACAAAAAACATCTTTTTCTTCACGACACAGGATGGAATTTTAAGTGACCCTGATTTCAATGATAGTTATGATAGTGTGGATTTTCGAACCGATGCGATTGGATTACTAGATTGGTATGAGAGCCGTAACGATAATCCTTCATGGGTAACACTTAACACCGATAATATCGGAGGTGATAATGGTAAAAAAGCCGCACTTATTTGCTCAAATCTCAGTGGCACTGCCTATCTTTCACAAGAATTTAGTTCACCTCAAACAAATACTTTCGATATCTCTTTTGATATCTACGTAGATCGCATCTATGAAAATAGTAATTACGACCGAACAGCTCATATCTTCATTGGAAACAATACGGGTGGTACCAACTATGGAACCAATGGTCCTTGCTCTACGGCCATGGAACGTTTTATCTGTCTTGCATTTTATGACGTTAATCCAAATGATAATGATAGCGATATTGTTTTAAAAGCACGTCAGTTCAGTAACCAATCCTTCACGACTACATCTCAATGGACATCCATTGCTACCGGTTTATTTTATGATACCTGGTATAATATTCGTCTTGATGTCAGTGTCATAAATGGTGTCTATGATGTCTATATAGATGATGTTTTGAAAGGAAATGATATTCAGAAACAACCAGAATATACCTCGAGCACTGTAACCCACCTTAGTTTCTTTGTCGGAGGAAACTCAAGAGGAGATTTCTATATCGATAATGTTCATTCGCCTGTCTTCATGCAGAGATTGAATCGAATATTTATTGTTTTAAAAAAATTAGATTAGGAGGTTAAAGCTAAGTTTATCACACGATCCAAAATTAATGGTGCCCTATTAATTCAAATGTATCTTAGAAATAATTTTTTTTGTAAAGATAGACGATGCAGGTGATAATAAGCACAGCAGTTGCGATGATGATAATGAAAAACCATGGGTTTTCAATCGTCGTAACACTCGATCTTAAGGCAGTAAGCAACCCATTATTCGGATTATAAAGATAATTCCATTTACCATCATTATCGGTATCAAGATAATAGCTTGCGTCCTTCGTTTTTTGGACGCTGGTGATACTACCTGTGTTGTTGATATAAAACGAATCAAACAATCCATCGTTATCGGTATCAAAAAGGAACCCAAGCGTGGTTATGAAAGATACATCGATGAAAACATCCATTGTTGTTTGTTCTGAGACGGTGTTATTATCTGTTGCTTTTGCAATGATCTGATATTTCCCTGAGGCAGACCATGCATGTGATACAGACCAGGTTGTTCCATTTGGAAGGAACATGCTTGTGTTTTGCGACCCGTCACCCCAACCAATAGTATATTGAAGGAAATCGTTATCCGCATCGGATGCGTATATTGAGTATGGATAGGTTTGGTTTTTTGTCCCCATCCTTGTTCCATTCATCACTGGTTTGGTGGCAGGCCAGTTGGCAGAACCAATCTTTACAGAAATCGTATCTGTTGCTGTTGCTCCTGCATCGTCGGTGACGGTTAAAATTACGTTATAGATATCAACGGTCTGATACATATGGATTGTTCTCTCACCAACTCCGTTTGTACCATCACCAAAATCCCAGGACCATTTCGTCAGATACCCATCCGGATCATAACTACGCGACCCGTTAAAGATCAGCAATGCGCCAACAAACCCGGTCTGTTCACTGAGAGACGCGTCAGCGACCGGATGGTAGTTTGTTTGATTAGTGTCATCATCTGGAGGTTGTTGACTACCGTCTGATGCTTGGGTGGTAAACGACCACACGGGGCTACTGCTGCTACCATCAAAGCCATCCCAGGAGATGACCTTCCAATAGTAGGTCGTTTGATAGGATAGGGTTCCTGGGCGCAGTGTGGAACCAGATTGGTTGTCCACGAGTTTTATAGGTGGATTTGTGGTGTCCAAATACACATCATAGGTGAGTGAATCACCATCAGGGTCCGCTCCAGTCCAGGTGAGATTTGTATTGATTTGAATATTTGTAGCTCCGTTTTGTGGGGATGGGCTGATTGGTTGGGCTGGTGCCCTGTTCTGCATTTCAACCGAAAGGGGTGAAGACCATGTGCTTTGTTGGCCAGTGATATCTTTGCTGTGTGCTTTTACGAGATATAATCCCGGGGTGTGCCAGAGGTACGATGTTTGGATGGTCTGTCCGCTAGAATATGGCCCAAGCCAGCTGCTCATGGTGCCATCGCCCCAGTCAAACTGGTAATACACATCATCGGTATCCGAATCGGTACTCGATGTTGTATACGCATAGGTGGTTGCATGATATCCTGTGGTCTGCCCCGCAGGGGTGCTTGGTGGTTCGGGTGGGATGTTTTGACGTTGCCCTATGATTTTAAAATTCTGCACGACATAAGCAGGGCAAGAAAATGTATAGGTATTTTCGGTGTGCATGTTTTTAAATGGTGTCCCTGTGTTTGTGCATAGATTCATCGTTGTATATTCAGTCTCCCCAATCATTTCAGGGTTCCAGGAAAGTGTAATATCGGAAGGGGATTCGCTGTCTTCGGGAACCCATTGTATTGACAGGTTCCAGACCTTATAGCTATCTGGGTACAATCGATAATCCTTCCATAAGGTGGAGTAAGGGGATAGGAGATTGTCTTTCAGATACGCACGGACGTAGGGCGAAATTGGCGTTGGTGGTTTTGCCACATCATAGGAATCAGCTGGTGGGCCGTCGTGTGCGTCTGGTGCCTCACCAATGGTGAAAGAGTCGATGCTTCCGCTTGTTTCGTTACAATACAAGATGCATTCCCATGAAATCGTGGTGTCAGCCGCTGGAATCGTAATGATGTAAGGAATCATGATGGCGGTTAAAAGGGAGAACATAACCCCAAAGATACACACTATTTTTCTCATTGATAGTACCTCCATTCATTAATTAGATGGAACATATAACATATTCTATTGTTTTATTTTTTCCGCCTGTACAAGAAAAGAGCAAGGATGGCGACAATAACTAGTGCGATGATCCCAAGCGTTATTGGGAGAATCGACAGATCATCTTGTGCGGGTGCATCATTTATGGTTTGGCCGATGATTCTGAAATGGTGTATGCTCCCATTTGATGGAAACGAGTAGTGGGTTTCGGTAAGCATGCTAGCTACGGAGATATTACGCTCGTATAACTGCAAGGTATCAAAGGTGCTCTGTTCTGCTTGAGCAGGATCCCAGGTAATGTTTATAGTAGTTGAAGAATCGTTTTCGAGCTCTGGCACCCAGATGATAGAGAGATTCCATCCTGCCTTTTCTGAGGGGAAATGTTTCGACTCATTTAGCAAGCTATTGAATGGTATGGCGAACGGTGTCGTGAACCAAGCCCTGATATAAGGTGGCATTGGTGGCGGTGGTATTGGTATGTCCAAGTCATCTTGCTGGTCTGAAGCGTTTGGTGATCCTTTGATTACGATGGTAGCTTCTCTTCCGGAGGATTCACTGACCTGAAGGCTTAAGATCCAGCTGTCCTCTTGCGCAGATACGATGAAAAGTGGTATGTTATTGTTCGAGAAAGTCTGGATTCCGGTTCCAAGAAGACCGATAATCAGAGATACCAGCAGTATTTTTTTTATAACTACTTTTGCTAACAGATGCTTCTTCTCCATAGGTATCAACCGATTTTTTTTCTGTGTTCCAACTTATATAAGGATAATGATGGTGTTTTTTAGATTTTGGGTTTTTCTTATGTTAAGAATTGTTACGTTAATTTTTTTCAATGAAATCTGTTTTGTACTGTTATGAAAGAATGTATATCCTCTTTGCTGTCCTAAGGTCAATAGTTATTCAAAGAGGATACTCTCTTGAATCAATTGCGTTAGATGGTTCGTTTGAGTGTACAATCGACGTAGGCGTATATCCAGTAACAAAAGCCAGGCTCAAGGGTGTATGCAATGAAGTATGATTGCGGCAGTGTTCTCTGCCACCCGAAGATATCATTCATCACATAGC
>Ga0105099_10001322_pt1 | contig 15686 bp, 12 predicted proteins | sample PPLLak3cmMay2015_2_FD_79138 | JGI IMG/M metagenome (GOLD analysis project Ga0105099, IMG submission 79138) | Freshwater sediment microbial communities from Prairie Pothole Lake near Jamestown, North Dakota, USA - PPLs Lake P8 Core (1) Depth... | ecosystem: Environmental > Aquatic > Freshwater >... | reverse complement strand
GGAAGCGACAGAGATCGTCAAGCGCCTGGCGGCGGGCGAGATCGACATCATCATCGGCACACACCGCCTGCTGCAGCTGGACGTCCGGCTGCGCGATCTCGGGTTGCTGATCATCGATGAGGAGCAGCGCTTCGGCGTCACGCACAAGGAGTACCTCAAGAAGCTGCGCACGGAAGTCGATGTGCTCACCCTCACCGCCACGCCGATCCCGCGCACGCTATACATGGCCCTGACCGGCGCCCGCGACATCTCCACCATCAACACCCCCCCCGATGACCGACTTCCCGTCGTGACCCATGTCGGGAGCTACGACCCGCGGCTGGTGCGCCAGGCAATCCTGCGCGAACTCGACCGGGGCGGCCAGATCTTCTACGTGCACAACCGGGTGCAGACGATCGAGATCGCCCGTCGCCAACTCAGCCAACTGCTGCCGGAGGCTACCGTTGAGATCGCTCACGGGCAGATGCCGGAACGCCAGCTATCCCAGGTGATGGAGCGCTTCGCCCAAGGCGAGGTCGACGTCTTGCTCTGCACTTCGATCATCGAGTCCGGCCTGGACTTCCCCAACGCCAATACGTTGATTGTCGACCGCGCCGACACGTTCGGCCTGGCGCAGCTGTACCAACTGCGCGGGCGGGTCGGGCGCGGCACGGTGCGCGCTTTCGCCTACTTCTTCCGCGACACCCGCCGGCGCGCGACAGAAGACGGCCTGCAGCGGCTGGAGACTATCGCCGAGCATACGCAACTCGGCGCGGGCTACTCGCTGGCCATGCGGGATATGGAGATGCGCGGCGCCGGGGATATCCTCGGCACGCGCCAGCACGGACACATCAGCGCCATCGGCTTCCACCTGTACACGCGACTGCTGGCCTCGGCGATCGAGCGGCTGCGCGCCGGCTTCCCGGCCCTCCCACCCCTGTCAGACCGGCTGCCCCTCCCCGGCATGCCACTCGATGCCGCCGTGGAGCTTCCGTTGAGCATGCGCCTGCCGGACGAGTACATCCCCGACCGGGACTTGCGCCTGCGCCTGTACCGCCGAATTGCCACCCTGCGCACGCCGGCGGACATCGAGGCCCTTCAGCTCGAGATGCGCGACCGGTTCGGTGAGCCGCCGGAAGAGGTCCGCAACCTGCTCTACCAGATCCGGCTCAAGAACCTCGCCGAGCGTGCCGGGGTCACTTCAGTCACCCTGGAGAGGAACCAGGTGTTGCTCAGGCTGCGCGAACCCTCCGAGGGGGAGCTGCCAGCCAGCTTGCAGGCGCCCGATCTGAGGCGCAGCAAACGCGGCCTTTGGCTGGCAATCTCGGGTGAGCCAATCTGGCAACGGCTGGAACAGGTGCTCGAGCGGCTGGCTGAGGTGAGTCGGCCTGCGGCGCAGGTCAGCTAGCGCACTTCAACCCCACCGCCGCGCCCCCGCGCCCTTCAAGAGCGGTGCAGCCGAGCGTCCATCCGGCGTTTCGCCCCTCCCCCAGGCAGCACATCGGGGGCACGGGTCGGCACAGCCGGCTGGCAGACTAGATTTCGGCCTGATAGCGGAGGATGACAGCCACGTAGGGGACGCCCCCAGCATAGTCGAAGCCGACGACCCAGGTGTTCCAAGTGAACTCTGAGCCGGTTGGGTCGGCCGGGGCATGGAAGGCGACGAAGTTCAGGTTGGCGTACTCACTCGGCCACTCGGGGGTAACGGCGGACTCCCCGGCCGGCAGCTCACCGCACACCGGCGGGAGCGCTTTGACCGCGGCGGCCAACGGCTCCACCACATCCCGGGTGAAGCTCCCGCTGGCTCCCGCTCCGGCCTCCGGCCGGGCCAGCCAGTCGATGCGAGACGCCTCAGGGTACAGGTCCCCCAGTGACTCCGGCGCAAGGTGCACTTCTCCCCCGCCTGCATCGAGGCGAATCGCCAGCCCCCGCCATGGACTGACCGTGCGGCGCAAGGCGAGCGGATCGCCCGCCTTCCCTGCCTGCAGGAAATCGTCGAGGGTCGAGAAAAGGCGCGGGTCCGAGCAGGCCTGATCTGCGGTGCGGGCCTCGGTCAGATTCCAGGCGCGCATCCAGCCCTGGCCGCCGCCTGGCAGCTCAACTTCGACCCACACGGAACTTCCCAGCAAGCTCGTCACACCGGTGACGCGCACCGGCCGCTGGTCCGGCTGCAAACGGGCGACCTCGCTGCCCGAGGAGCCTGCCTGTTCGCGCACGGGGAGCGTTTCGCCCGCAGGGACCATGACCACGGCGTACTCGACCTGTGGCAAGAGCGGGGGAGGCTGCGGGAAGGACTCGGGGGCGCTTGAATCGCCCGGCTGCTGCCAGCCGAGCAGCAGTGGATCACGGGCCGGCGCACGTGTGCAAGCGGCAGCGAGCGCCAGAACGGCGACGACCCAAGGGGACACGGATATTGGCAGTGGCTGGAGCGGGCGCATGCAATTCACGTCGCCGCCAGGCAGCGCTCCCGGCGTCAGACGGAGGGAGCCGTCGGCGCGCGGGGCTTGGCCACCCGGGTTGAGCGGCGGGCAGGCTTGGGCACCTCCGGCGCCAGGGCCAGCAGCAGGACTTCGTCCATGTGGTCCACCAGGTGCAAGTCGATCGCCTGGCGGGCGCTCTTTGGCACCTCGCCGAGATCCTTCTTGTTCGGTCGAGGGAGGATGACCCGGCCCAGCTTCAGCCGGTAGGCGGCCATGACCTTCTCGCGCACACCGCCGACCGGCAGCACCCTGCCGCGCAGTGTGATTTCGCCGGTCATGCCGACCTCACGATCGACGGCGCGGCCCGTCAGCGCCGAGGCAAGCGAGGTGGCGATGGTTATGCCGGCGCTGGGTCCATCCTTGGGGATGGCCCCTTCGGGAATGTGGATGTGGATGTCCCGTTTCTCGAACAGCTCGGGCCGGATGTGCAACTGGCGCGCCCGCGACTTGATGTAGCTCAGGGCGGCCTGCGCCGACTCCTGCATCACCTCGCCTACCTGCCCGGTGACCTGCACGCTGCCTTTCCCATCGACCAGAAGCACCTCCACCGACATGGCTTCCCCGCCGTTCTCGGTCCAGGCCAGGCCGGTGGATGTGCCGATCTGGTTCTCGAGGTCCTTCTCATGGGGGTTGATCTCGGGCGGGCCGAGCAGCTTGGGGATCAGCGAGCGGGTCACCCGGCGCGGGATCTGCTTGCCCTCAGCCATGCGGCGCGCGAGCCGGCGGCAGGTCTTGCCAATCTCGCGCTCGAGGTTCCGCACTCCGGCTTCCCACGTGTACTCGCGAATCATCATGCGCAGCGCATCAGTGGAGATACTGAGCCGGTGGCTCTCCAGCCCATTCTGCTCCATCTGGCGCGGAACCAAGAACTGGCGGGCAATTGCCAGCTTCTCCTCCTCGATGTATCCGGGGAACTCGATGATCTCCATCCGGTCCAGCAGCGCCGGGGGGATGGTGACGGCATTGTTGGCCGTTGTGACGAAGAGCACGCGCGACAGGTCGAAGGGGAGCTCAAGATAGTGATCCGAGAAAGCGAAGTTCTGTTCCCGGTCCAGCACCTCGAGCAAGGCGGAAGATGGATCCCCGCGATAGTCGTGGCCCAGCTTGTCGATCTCATCCAGCATGAACAGCGGGTTCAGGCTGCCCGCCCGGCGCATGGCCTGCAGGACCCGCCCCGGCAGGGCGCCGATGTACGTGCGGCGGTGGCCGCGGATTTCCGCCTCGTCACGGATGCCCCCCAGCGAGATGCGGATGAACTTGCGGCCGAGCGACTCGGCAATCGACCTGCCGATCGAAGTCTTGCCGGTTCCCGGCGGCCCGATGAAGCACAGGATTGGCTGCCGCTGCTTGTCCCCCGCCAGGCTGCGGACGGCGATGTACTCCAGGATGCGGTCCTTGACGTCGCGCAGTCCGTAGTGGTCGCGGTCCAATATCTGCTTGGCGTGACGCACGTCCAGGTTGTCGGCCGTGACCTCCGACCAAGGGAGCTCGGTCAGCCAATCGATGTACGTGCGGATGATTCCCACTTCGGGGGACATCGCAGGCATCTGAGTCAGGCGTTGGATCTCCTTCAGCGCACGCGCCTGCACTTCTTCGGGCAGCGCCAGGTGGTTCACCAATTCGCGCAGATCGGCGATCTCCTGCGCCCAGATGTCGCCCTCGCCCAGCTCGGTCTGAATCGCCTTCATCTGCTCGCGCAGGTACATCTCCCGCTGCGAGCGATCGACCTCGCTCTGCACCTGGTTGTGGATCCGGTCTTCCAGCTCCAGCACGTCCAGTTCGCCGCCGAGCAGCACGCTGATGTGCTGTAACCGGGTCACCGGATCGAAGGTCTCCAGCACCTCCTGGCGCTCCGGGATGCTGAGCTCGAGCGCCGAGGCAACCAGGTCCGCCAACCATCCCGGATCGTCGACATTGGAGGCATACAGGTAGGCTTCTTCGGGCAGGGTGCGGTTGAGCTGGACGCATTTCTCGAACAGGGTGAGCACCGCCCGCATCAGGGCGACCGTCTCCTTGCTGCGCTCGGCCGGCGCGTCGGCCGGGCGGGCGCGGGCCAGCAGGAACGGGCCGCGATCGATGAATTCGACGATCTCGACCCGCCGCCGGCCCTGGGTCAGCACCGAGGTCGAACCGTCGGGCAGGTGCATCATCCGCCCGACCGCCACCTCGGTCCCGATGCGGAACAGATCCGCTTCGCTGGGGCTGTCGATCTCGGCATCACGTTGGGCGATGGCAATCATCGTCCGGCCGGCGCGCGAACTGGACTCGACCGCCTGCAGCGTGGGATCGTGGCTGACAAAAAGCGGGGTGACCATGTTCGGATACAGCACGGCGTCGCGCAATGGCAGCACGGCGCACTCGATCAAGCCAGACGAATCGAGGGGCGCATCCTCGATGTCGTACAGCTCCTCCATCCGGCGCCCCATGCCCTCGCCGATATCGGGGATCTGCTGCCAGCGTGCGCTGCCACGGTTCATGCCGGCACCTCGGCTTGCGTCGTCGCCGTCGGGAGGCCCAGCGACTCCCAGTGGCGCAACGCCTCCCCCACCACGAACAAGCTGCCCGTGACCAGCAGCACCTCATCCGGGCGCAGGATTTTCAGGGCGCGGTCGAGCGCCTGCGCCACCGGGACAACCGTCTCCACCCGGGTTCCATGTCCGTGCGCCAGCGCAGCCAGATCCGTTACCTCCGCCGCCCGGGCATGGGCTGCCTGGGTGGCGATCAGCCGCGAGACCCGCGGCAGCAGTTCATCGAACATCCCGCTGAGGTCCTTGTCGACCGAGGCGCCGAAGACCATGGTGACGGGCTGTCCAGGGAAGTAATCGTCGAGGGCAATGCGCAGTTTGAGCGCCGAATCGCGGTTGTGGGCGGCATCCAGAATGACCAGCGGATCCTTCGACAGTACCTGGAACCTGCCGGGCCAGGAGGCGCGGGCAAAGCCGCTGCGAATGGCCTCCTCGGGAATCTGAAACCCCTGCTCCCGCGCAACCTGCAGCGCGGCATAGGCAACGGCACAGTTGGTCACTTGATGGTAGCCCAGCAGCGGAATCTCGAAACGCGGGGGGACCCACTCCACGCTCCCACCGGAGTGGACGAAGACATCCATTTGGTCTTGCTCCGCCGCCGACCAGATATACAGCGACTGGCCGGTCAGCCGATGCACCCCCGGGGCGTACAGCCAGTCCTTCCCCACGCGGATCAGGGGCGCGCCGCGTTCCTCTGCCACTCGGGCGACCACGTGCTCCGCCTCATGCTGTTGAGGCGCGAGCACAACCGGCACGCCCGGTTTGATGATCCCCGCCTTCTCGCCGGCAATGTCCGATAGACGGTCTCCCAACAGGTGGGTGTGATCGTAGGACAGCGATGTGATCACCGACACCAGAGGACGCAGGACATTGGTCGCGTCCAGCCGACCGCCCAGCCCAACCTCAATCACGGCGCACTCGACCTGCTGCCGGGCGAAGTACAGGAATGCCAGCACAGTGACGATCTCATACATGGTCAGATCGGGCACCTGCGCCACCACCGGCTCGAGCTCGTCAACCAGCCGGGCCAGTTCGGCTTCTGTGATCAGCGCGCCATCGACCTGTACCCGTTCGCGGAAGTCGATCAGGTGCGGCGAGCTGTAGAATGCCGTCCGCAGGCCCGCCTGGCGCAGGGCGGCGGCGATGAATGACGAGACGGAGCCCTTGCCCTTCGTGCCGGCGACGTGGAAGCTGGGATAGGCCTGATGGGGATTCCCAAGCCGCTCAAGCAGCAGCGCCACGCGTGTCAGGTCGAACACCTCGGGGGCGTAGCGATAGCTCCGCTCGGCGCTGTAGTCGACGAAGCTGTACAGGAACGTCAGGGCTTCTGGGTAGGTGCGCGGCATAGACCCGTCATTGTACTGCTCGCCTGTCAGGCGGACAAGGCCAGCCGGGTTTGCAGCCCATCGAGTTCCGCGCTATCATCTTTCCATCCCTGAACCTTGGAGAGGAGGTGGCATTGCGCGTACCCAGGGCCCTGACGTGTTCACGCCCGGCCATCCGCCATTCCCAAGCTAGCATTCCTGAGGAGGAAAACGCACCATGAGGACCAAACCGCTCTTCCTGGTCATGAGCCTGCTCCTTGTCCTGGCTCTGACCCTCGGCGCCTGCGCCACGCCCGCCGAGGCGCCGACGGAAGCCCCAGCTCCACCGACGGAGGCTCCGCCGCCCCCGCCCACCGAAGAACCAATGCCCGAGATCGGAACTCCCGACCACCCGATCAAGGTGTTGTTCGTGCCGTCGGTCGATGCCAACATGATCGTCAGTGGGGGCGAGGTCATGGCGGACGCGCTTAACGAGGCCACGGGACTGACCTTCGAGGTCGTTGTCCCGACCTCCTACGCCGCGACGATCGAGGAGATGTGCGCCTCCCCGGACGATACCATCGGCTTCATCCCGGCCTTTGGTTACGTTCTGGCCAATGACCTGTGCGGCGTGGATGTGTCCCAACGAGCCGTGCGCCGCGGCTGGGGCGTGTACTGGACCATGTTCGTCGTCGGGCGCGACAGCGATATCCAGGAATTGGCTGATCTGGAAGGCAAGAAGTGGGCCTACCCGGACGCCGGTTCGACCTCCGGCTACCTGGTCCCCAAGGTAATGCTTGACGAAGCCGGCATTACCACGGGCGAGACGCTGGAAGCGGGCGGGCACCCACAAGCGGTGCGCGCCGTCTATACCGGCGAGGCCGATTTCGGCACCGCCTTCTACAGCCCGTATGCCATTCCCGAGGGCGGGACGCCTTGGGCACGCGGCATGGACCCCGAGGTTCCGGTGGATGTCAGCACCTGCGCTCTGAACGACGACAAGAGCCAGCTGCTGTGCGAGGGCTACCGCGTGCTGGACGCCCGCGCCAATATCCGCGAAGAGTTCCCGGATGTGGCACAGAAGGTCCGCATCCTGTCGCTCTCGCCGGACATCCCCAACGACACCATGTCCTTCGGCCCCGAGTTCCCGGCCGAAATGAGGGCTGAGATCGAGGCCGCTCTGGCCGCCTTCTCGCAGACCGAAGCCTGGGACATGTCGATCGGCAGCGAAGACTTCTACGGCTGGTCGGGCATCGAGCCCGCCACCGATGCGGATTACGACTTCGTCCGCCTGATGGTCGCAAACGCTGGCGTGACGGTCGAGTCGCTCGACTGACGCGCCCAACCGAGATTCGGGCAGGGGGAATCCCCTGCCCGAATCTCAACGGGCTTGTACACTCTGATCCCCAGCGGCCGGGCCTGCAGCCTCCGCCTCGGCCGCGATGGTTGGTGAGTGACCCAGCATGCTCCAGGTGATCAACCTGACCAAGATCTACGAGGGAGGAACCAAAGCCCTCGACCGGGTCACCTTCGAGGTGCCCGACGGCCAGTTTCTGGCGGTCATTGGCCTGAGCGGTTCCGGCAAGTCCACCCTGCTGCGCTGCATCAACCGGCTGGTTGAGCCGACCGAGGGTCAGATCCTGTGGAACGGCGAGGACATCACCGCCGCCACACCCGAGGAGATGCTCCGCATCCGCCGCAGGTTCGGCATGGTCTTCCAGCACTTCAATCTGGTGCATCGCTCGTCTGTGCTCACAAATGTGCTGGCCGGACGACTGGGCTATGTCAACCCCGCCTGGAGCCTGCTCAACCGCTTCCCTCGCCAGGACGTCGAGAAGGCCATGCAGCAGTTGGAGCGCGTCGGCATCGCCGACAAGGCGGATCAGCGCGCCGATGAGCTGAGCGGCGGCCAGCAGCAGCGAGTCGGCATCGCCCGAGCCCTGATGCAGGATCCGGAAATGATCCTGGCCGACGAGCCGGTGGCCAGTCTCGATCCGGTGCTCGCCCACAGCATCATGAAACACCTCGAGGAAATCAATCAGCAGGACGGTGTGACCGTGCTGTGCAGTCTGCACTTCCTCGACATCGTGCACCGCTATGCGGACCGGGTGATCGCCCTCAACGAGGGTCAGTTGGTGTTTGAGGGCTTGCCCACCGAGATTGACGATCAGAAGTTCAAAGACATCTACGGCCGCGAGGCCGAGCGCGTGGGCTGACAGGATGAAGACGAAGCGGGCCTTGATCTGGAAATCGCTGCGGACCGGGCTGTTGACCGTGCTGGTCTTGCTGATCTTCGCCTATGGCTTCCAGATCACCAAAGTGAACCTGACCGAGCTGCGCAGCGAACAGCGCCAGGAGAGCCTGACTCGCGTGATCCGCACGCTGGCCAGGCCCGACCTGTTCGCCTTCCCGCAGGAGGAGCTGGCGGCGACGGCACCGGTGTTCTTGCCCTGTCCCGGCACTCAGGCTCTTGCCGCTCTTCCGGCGCCGGACACCTCCGGCCCGTACATGCTGATCACGCCGGCCTGCGCCGACCCCAAAGGATCGGTGCAGATCGAAGGCTTCAACTTCTATCCGAACGCCGCCGGGCCGCTGCGCTTCGTCCCTGGCAGCGACTCGGCAAACCCGGTCACCCTAGGAAATGATGTCGTCAGCACCGACGCCCAGGGGCACTTCCTGGCCGCGTTCGTGCTGCCCGACCGCCCGAGCGAGGACGTCCAGTACGTCCGGGCGATTATCCGCCGCAATGTCGGACTCCCCCAGCTGAGCGAGACCGCCTACAGCACTTGGGACAAGATCGTCGAGACCGTGTTTCTGGCGCTGTTGGCCACGGTCATTGGCACTGCCCTGGCCATTCCTTTGAGCTTCATGGCCGCCCGCAACCTGATGGTCTCCGTGCGGAGCCCGCTGGCGAGCATATCGCTGTCCCTGCTCGGCTGGCCTGCCGGGATTGTGATCGGGTTCCTGGTTGCGCGCTGGGTCGGGGCGCTGGGCCAGCCGCTGGCCTCCAGCCTCCTGGCGAACTTCGCTGCCGTTGTGGTTGCCCCGCTCGGGGCCTGGCAGGCAATGCGCTGGGCTTTGCCACCCGAGGAACTGACGCCCCCCGGCAAGGGGACTCGTCTGGCGCGTTCGCTGGTCATGGCCCTGGCGGCACTGCTGGCGCTCTTCGCTCTATTCCAGTTGGCCGCGCTGGCGATGAGCTTGGGATCGCGGCTGGAAGACATCCTGACCAGCTTCGGCTTCCTGGGCGGTTTCCTGTTCCAGCTCGGGGAGATCGTGCGCCTGATCACCCCGGTACTGGCAGCACTCGCCGCCGGAGGTTTGCTCAGCAGCAAGCTGGCCCAGTTGGGCCAGCGATTCTCCGAACGGGCCTCGGCCCCATGGGTGAAGGCGTTCAATCTGCTGGTGGCTACCGCAGCCGGGGCGACCGTTATGGGGCTGCTGGGCTTGATGATTGACTTGTTGTATCAGGTCGGGGTCCCGTCATTCACGCTGTGGATCCCAATGGCCGTCGGCGCCGTCGGCGGACTCGTGCTGGCGGCGATGGTCAAGCCCAAGGACACGCTGCCCAACGGGCTGATCATCTACTCGATCACCCGGACAATCCTCAACGGCACGCGCTCCATTGAAGCGCTGGTGATGGCGATTGTGTTCGTGATCGCCGTCGGCATCGGTCCCTTCGCCGGCGTGCTAGCGCTGGGACTGCACACCATCGTCAGCCTGGCGAAGCTGTATTCCGAACAAGTCGAGAGCATCCTGCCCGGCCCGCTCGAGGCGGTAGAAGCTACCGGCGCCAACCGACTGCAGACCATCATCTACGCCGTTGTGCCGCAGATCGTCCCGCCGTACATCTCCTACACCATGTACCGCTGGGATATCAATGTCCGCATGTCGACCATCATCGGTTTCGTCGGCGGCGGCGGTATCGGTTTCTTGCTGCAGCAGAATATCAACCTGCTCAACTACCGGGCGGCTGCGGCCCAGATGCTGGCGATCGCCGTCGTCGTCGCCGCCATGGACTACATCAGCTCGTACCTGCGCCAGCGAGTCGTCTAGGACCGGCCCCCCTGCCCACCTCTCCACCCAAGCTGTCGGCATGCCCGGGATCAAGCAGGACCACCGGGCCCTTTCGGCCTCCCTTCGCGCAAAGGGAGGCCGGGTGTTTGCCCGACAAGGGATGGGCCGGGCCCCGGGTGCTATAATCCTGCGAATTGCGGTCGGCGCACGATGAATGATCCGGTGCTGGTCCTCAACGCCAATTACGAGCCGCTGAACGTGTGCTCCACCCGACGCGCGCTCACGCTGCTGGTTGCCGGCAAGGCCGAGATGCTGGCCAACGGCCGCGGCTATGTGCACACCGTGCGCCTGACTCTCCCCCGCCCTTCCGTCATCCGACTGGGACACATGGTTCGCCGGCCACGGCCCCGCGTCCGATTGACCAAACGCGAGGTCTTCCGGCGCGACAACTTCACCTGCCAGTACTGCGGATCACGGTCCCCCCGCCTGACAATCGACCACCTGATCCCCCGCCATCGCGGCGGCGAGCACAGCTGGGACAATCTGGTGGCGGCCTGCCCGGCCTGCAACCTGCACAAAGGCGGACGCACAGTCCAGGAAGCGCGCATGGCTCTGCGGCGTCCGGCGCATGAGCCCGTCGCCAGCGCCATGTACCTTTTCTCGCCCCACCTGGAGCGCAATCAGGACTGGGAGACCTATCTGAGAGGCTGGTAGCTAGAGGCTTTCGAGCAGCGCCAGCACAGCGCCGGCGACGACGCCATGACCGCCGCAGACCATGGGGATCGAGCTGCCGGCGACGGCTGACGCCAATCTGCGCAACGACGGATCGGCCACGTCCTCCGCCCAGCCCAGATCGGCGGCGAAGCGATCGGCTTCCGGCGGCCAGGATCCGGCATGCGCCATCCACACCCGCGTGTCCCAGAGCACGGCGTCGGCCATTGTCGACAGGCGCTCGACAAAGGCTTCTGGCCCAACCTCGGCGATCATGGCCCCGATCAGGGAGCGAACCTCCCCGCGCTCGGCCCGACCGTTAGCCAACATTCCGCGCTCCTCGACAAACAGGCGGACCGAGGTGCGGCCTCGACCTTCTAGCTCCCGCCAGACATGCGACGAAGAGCGGCCGATCACGGCCAGGGTGCGGGCTTGCTCCTCCAGCACCTGGCGCACGCCCGCCACACGCAGCCGGAGCTCCGCGGGGCCTTCATCGAGTCCGCGGCGCAGGCTCGGCCCGAGGGACGGGTGGTCTGCCAGCAGGCAGGCATCTGCCGGGGTGTCGATGTCCGCGCGCGTAGCCGCACCGATTGGCAGGCTGCGTACGCTGCAGCCGGTTTCCTGCTGCAGCCGCCAACCGACCGGGTTGTCGGTGGCCAGGCTTGGCGCCAATTGCGCCAGGCAAGCACCGTCGTTGATCACAAACCAATCGGTGGAGTACAGGTTGTTGACGGCTGCCGACGGCCGAGCAGCTTCGGAGACGGCAAATGCCGCTGTCAACGACTCGACGCCCGCCAGCGGGGCGCTGGCACCGCCGAAGTAGGCCATGCCGCCGCGCCCCGGGCCTGAGGCGAACGCCGCCAGCACAGCACCGAAGTGGAAGGGCGTGGTGGAAGCGGGCCACGCCTCCACGCCAACCGCCTTCAGGCGCTCCGCATCCTCGGGCCGCGCGGCCAGGGCCAGCACCGCCGAGGCCGCACTCACCTGCTGCAGCCGCTCCACCAGATCGAGCGCCGCCGCCAGGCGCACCTCGCCCATCCAGCTCTCGGCGCGGCTAGTTCCGGCCGGTGGCAGCAGCAGCAAGGCGGGGAGGGAACGGGGCATCCGCACAGAGCCGCGGGAGCCCGCCCAAGGCGGGCCCCCGCGCGATCGAGGCTAGGCGATCTCGGTCTCGATCAGACCGAGCGTGCCATCACGGCGGCGGTACAGCACGTTGACCGAATTGGAGCCAACGTTGAGGAACACGAAGAAATCGGTGTGACCGAGCAGATCCATCTGCTCGATCGCCTCGCTCTCGTCCATCGGGGCAAGCGGGAAGCTCTTGCGGCGGCTGATAGAGCGCTCGGGCTCCACGGCCTCGCCGCTCGGCGCGGAGGTCACCTCGGCCGCCGTGCGCCCGTCGCCGCGACCGCGCCAGCGGCGTCCCTTGTAGCGCTCGACCTGTCGGTACATCTTCTCCATCACCGCATCGATCGAAGCGTAGATGTCGTCGGTTCGCTCTTCAGCCCGCAGCATCACACCCTTGCCGCGCACCGTCAACTGCGCAACCTGGCGGTCGTCGCTGCTGCGGGCCGCCTTGTCGAACGCCAGGTCGACCTTGGCCTCCTCGATGATGTCCAGGTACTTGTCGAGCTTGCCGGCTTTCTTGACCACATAGTCCCGCAAGCGGTCATTCAGATCGAGATTGCGAACACTGATCTCAACGGCTACCGTCATCTTGCCTCCTTGGGGGTCGCCCCACGCGGATGCGGATCATGCCCGTCCAACCGTGACCGCGACGACTGCCTCGCATCCAGCCAGGAGCACGGCGTCGGCGCAGGCAGCGAGCGTCGCTCCGGTCGTCATCAGATCATCGACCAGACACACCGATTTGTGCTGCACATCCTGGGGTCTTGCCTGGAAGGCGCCCTGCACATTCCGGCGGCGCGCCTCCGCGTCCAGCCCGACCTGCGAGGGCGTCTCGCGGGTGCGCTGGATGGCAGCGGGCAGGAATTCCATCCCAGAGCTCCCGGCCAGGCTGGATGCAATGAGCGCCACTTGATTGTACCCTCTCCGGCGCTGCCGGGCGTGCCCGAGGGGGACGGGCACCGCAATCTCGGGGTGCCAATCGGCCTGGCGCACCACCTGGCTCAACCACTCCCCCATGACGGCGGCCATCTCGGTTGACGGGCGATATTTCAGTTGCACCAATGCCCTGGCCAGCGGGCCACGATAGCGGGCGAAGGAGCGAATGGGCAAAGACAGGTCCGATGAGGTGCAGCGGCGGCAGCCGGAGCGGCCATCGAGCGGCTCCCCGCACAGGGCGCACAGCGGCCCGCGCAGCGGCTCAAGTGTACTGTCGCACTGCGCGCACCAGACCTTCCCGACACAGCCGCAGCCCAGACAACGCGTGGGAAACACAAGCTCCAGCAGCGGCTGGAGCCGGGTGCGAGCAGGTTGATTTGGCTGCCGGTCCTCCTGGCGCCCCATGCCGCCTCCTGGCGACGGCGGGCGAAACAGCCCTTAGCCGCCTGAGAATCCCAGAATGCCGCCCAGCGCCGAACCCATCAGGCTGGCGGCCGCCGGCCCGAGCAGGATCACCATGATCGATGGAAAGATCAGCAGGGCAATGGGGAAGATCATCTTGATCGGGAGTTTGTGCGCCTCTTCCTCGGCCAGCTGCCGGCGGCGCACCCGCATCTGATCCGACTGGATGCGCAGAACCTTAGCCATGCTGACACCAAGTTGCTCCGACTGGATGATCGCCGCCACGAAGCTGGTCATCTCGGTCACCTGCAGACGGTCCGCCATGTCGCGCAGCGCATCTCGGCGGAGCTTACCCAGGCGGATCTCCTGGATCACCCGCCCGAACTCCAGGGCCAGGTCGTTCTCCCACTTCTCATGCACCTTGGCCATGGCAGCATCAAACCCCAGGCCGGCCTCGACGCAGATCGTCAGCAGGTCAAGCGCGTCCGGCATGGCGCGGAAGATGCCTTTCTGTCGCCGCGACACTCGGCTGCGCAGCCAAAGATCGGGAAAGAAGAAGCCGAGCGCGGCGAACAGCACACTGAGCCCGAGGCCCTGCAGGAAGTTGCGTCCTGTCACCAGGTACACAATCAGGATGCCGCCGCCGAACAGCGCAGCCAGCACGAAGCGCAGCGACAGGAAGAAGGCCGGATCGATCTGGAGCCCGGCGGTTTCCAGTTTCTTCTTGGCCGAATCCAGCGTCGCCTGCGGCGTGAAGCGGGCGGCCATAGTGCCGATGCGGTTGAGCAGTGGAATGATGACGCGCTCGTGAAAACGCTCGGAAAGCTCGATCTGCTCGAGCGTGACCGCTTCGTCGCGCACTGCATACGCCGCCATCCGGTCCTGGATCGAGTTCTTGGCCTCCGGGGAGCGGATCCCGGCCACAACCAGGACCACGGCCCCGATGACTGCAATCCCAAGGATGATCGCTATCGCCATGTGCTGTTCTCCCCCGCCCGATCCGGGCGGGCATTCCTAGATGTCGATCTTAACCATCTTCTGAACGATGGCAAAACCCGACCCGACCAGGCCGATCGATACGCACACCCAGGCAATTCCACAAACCCCGGAGTCCATGAACACCGGGACGCCAACCTCGAACGGCTTCTTGATGTACTCCGGATTGATGGCCAGCAGCAGGAAGAACAGAGCGATCGGCATGCCGCTGATCACCCAGGCCGTCGCCCGCCCCTGCGCGGTCAGCGCGGCGATCTCGCCCTTGATCCGCACGCGTTCACGGATCACAAAGGAGATCGTGTCCAGGATCTCGGCGAGATTGCCGCCCACCTCGCGCTGCACATTGATCGCCGTGATCACCAGGTCCAGATCCTCACTCTGGATGCGGCGCAGCAAGTGGTCCAAGGTGTCTTCCATCGACAGGCCCAGCTGCATCTCCTGGACCACGCGACGGAATTCATCGCAGATCGGGGAAGGCAGCTCGCGGCTCACGGCCTCCATCGCTTGCAGCGTGGAGTAGCCTGCGCGCAGCCCGTTGACCATCAGGTTCAGCATGTCGCCGAGCTGCTGATCGAACATCTTCAAGCGGCGCTTCTGCGCCCGGGAGACATACATCTGGGGCAGCAGGTATCCGACTACCAGGCCAACGATCGCGAAGATCCCGCTTCCGCCAAGCACCAGGGCGATCAAGGCGAGCAGGACCGCGCTGATCAACTGGGCGGCAATATACTCCGCCGGACGCAGCTTGATGTCGGCCCGGGCCAGATTGCGCGAGATCTTGTTGAAGCGGTCAGTGCCCTCGCCCAACCGGTTGAGAAAGTCACTCAAGGCGGTTGTGCGCTTCTCTTTGCGCTTGACCTCGACCTCGGCGGCGGGCAGGACCATCCCGCCGGTCTCGGCATAGCGCCCCAAGCGTTCCTCGACCACCGTCCTGCGGCCGATCAATGACGAGACGACCCCAACTCCCAGCAACAGCAGGCCAATCGTGCCTCCGATGTACAGGATCAGGTTGGCCAGGTCCATCGCCTAGTAGCGGCTCCTTTCGCCCACACCGAAGATCGAGGCCGGAAGGCGAATGCCAGCCTGCTCGATCTTGTCCATGAACCTCGGGCGCAGCCCGGTTGGGCGCAGCCGGCCAATTACCTTGCCGTTTTCGAAGCCGGTCTGCTCGAACACAAAGATATCGGTCATGGTGATGACGTCGCCTT
>Ga0105099_10001321_pt1 | contig 15692 bp, 12 predicted proteins | sample PPLLak3cmMay2015_2_FD_79138 | JGI IMG/M metagenome (GOLD analysis project Ga0105099, IMG submission 79138) | Freshwater sediment microbial communities from Prairie Pothole Lake near Jamestown, North Dakota, USA - PPLs Lake P8 Core (1) Depth... | ecosystem: Environmental > Aquatic > Freshwater >... | reverse complement strand
CCTGACCCATGTTCCCACGGGCATCGTTGTTACATGCCAGGATGAAAAGTCACAGCTCAAGAACTACGATAAGGCCCTTAAGGAATTAAGAACAAGGCTCTATAACCTTGAATACCAGAAGTACCTCGATGAGGTATCGCACCGGCGCAAGACGATGGTATCCACCGGCGACAGGTCGGCAAAGATACGTACATACAACTATCCCCAGGGCAGGATGACCGACCACAGGATAGGTCTTACTCTTTATAACCTGCCGTCTATCCTCGACGGGAACATCCAGGATATTATAGATGCCCTTCAGATGGCTGAGAATGCTGAACGGCTCAAGGATAGCAATATCTAAACAACCGGTTTATGAACTATTTGCAACTGTATGAAAGCATAAGGGGAAAAAGATCCTTCCTGTGCGTCGGCCTCGACACGGAAATTGAGAAGATACCGGCATTCCTTAAAAAGGAGAAGGATCCGGTGTTTGAATTCAATAAAAGGATCATTGATGCCACCCACAAATATGCTGTTGCATACAAACCTAATGTGGCGTTCTATGAATCAAACGGATCATCAGGGTGGACCACCCTTGAAGCAACAGTCAGGTACCTCAAAAAGAAACATCCTGAAATACTGGTTATAGCTGATGCGAAGCGAGGTGACATTGGAAATACATCAAAAATGTATGCGAAGGCTTTTCTTGATAACCTTCCTTTCGATGCATTGACGGTCGCACCTTACATGGGAGAGGACTCAGTAGCTCCTTTCCTGTCGTATCCTGAAAAATGGGTTGTACTGCTGGCCCTCACTTCCAATAAAGGAGCCGATGATTTCCAGTATCACAATGAAGACGGCATAAAGCTCTTTGAAAGGGTGCTTACCGTATCCCAGAAATGGGGAACCATTGACAACCTGATGTATGTCGTCGGTGCAACCCGCGCAGAGATGTTAAAGGATATCCGGAAGATCGTTCCGGAACATTTCCTCCTGGTTCCGGGTGTAGGTGCCCAGGGAGGCAGCCTGGCCGAGGTGGCCAAATACGGACTTAACAGCAAATGCGGCCTGCTGGTCAATTCCTCCAGGGGAATAATATTTGCCGACAGCACCGAGAATTTCGATAAGGTGGCAGGCGAGAAGGCCAGGGAACTCCAGATCGAAATGGAGCAATATCTTTCCGAAAGAAACCTCATTTAAATTCTTCCCCTCCCGCCCTCCCGTCCTCTTGTTTTATTTCCGGTATTTTCGTATCTTTATACTTTCGCTGTTTATCTAATACTCGTGCTCCATGAAAGAAGAATTCCTCCATTACCTGTGGAAATATTGTCTGTATGATTCAGATAAACTAATTGATAATGATGGTAATAAGGTAATTGTCATCCATCCGGGAGACTATAACCGTGACTCCGGACCCGATTTTTTCAATGCCAGGCTCAGGATAGCCGGAACCGAATGGGCCGGCAATGTTGAGATACATATAAAAGCGTCTCATTTCGACAGTCACGGTCATAATACCGATCCGGCTTTTGATAATGTAATACTTCATGTTGTTGCCGAAAATGACAAACCGGTTTTCAATACCAGGGGGGAAAATATACTTACGGTTTCCCTGGTATTCGCCCCCAGCCTTTACGAAAAATATGTTGAGCTGCTTAGCAATCCGCTGGTTATCGCCTGCCAGACTGAACTGAAAAGTCTTGACAGCTTTTTTATACGGCACTGGCTGAACGCACTCGCCATAGAGCGCATTGAAGAGAAATCGGGTCAGGTAAGGAAGATCTTCATGGAGACCGGAAGCGACTGGGAGGAGACATTCTACAGGGTACTTGCAAGGTATTTCGGCTTCAGGGTGAATACGGAGCCGTTTGAGATGCTGGCCGCTTCGCTGCCCTTTAGGATAATACGCAAACATTCCGACAACAGGTTCCAGGTTGAGGCTCTGCTCTTCGGTACGGCAGGACTGCTTGATGAAGGACTTTTCAGGGAGGCTGTTAATGACGGCTATTATAAAGACCTTATTAAGGAATACAGGATATTATCGGCAAAATATTCTATCCGGTCGATGCATGGCTGGATGTGGAAATTTGCGCGTCTGAGACCTGCCAATTTCCCTACCATCCGCATATCACAGCTTGCAGGCATGCTGACTGTGACAGGTGGCATGTTTTCTAAAGTACTGGAGATCAGCAATATAAAACACATGAAAGAACTTTTTGAAGTATCTGCTTCAGATTACTGGAATGACCATTTTGTATTCGGCAGGAAAAGCAGATCATCTTCCAGGGTCACAGGTTCGCAGGCAACTGACATCTTTCTTATTAATGCAGTCATACCCATAATTTTTGTTTACGGAAGGTACCGGGATGAAATAAGTATTTGTGAGAGGGCACTCTCTTTCCTTGAAGAGATCGGTCCGGAGCAAAACTCGATCATTGATGAATGGTGGTCAGCTGGTATAGCGGCGGAGTCAGCCTTTTGTTCACAGGCGCTCATTCAGCTGAGGAACAACTACTGCAAAAAGAGGCGATGTCTCAGTTGCCGTATCGGAGCAAAGCTGATATCTCAGGGCAGGATTCTGGGGAAGCATGAGGAGCTGATGCTGGAGCCGTAACCGACCCCCCAACCCCCACTTCACTTCGTTCAGTGCAGGCCTGAAGGGGGGTTAAAACCAAATATCTAAGATACTTATTATGAGGGCATTAGACCCCCTTCAGGGGGTGCCGCGCAGCGGCGGGGGTTTTTCACTCCTTTGACGAATTATCGAATTTCTTTGATAAACAGACGAATATTTACATGATCAGACGCAACGAATGGCCTGCTATTTGCGTCTTTCCTATGCACATGAGCATGAAAAATCAAGAATAAATTAAAATTTTTTTCAATTGTTTGATAGTTTACATAAAAAAGCCTTATTTTTGCGTTCCAAAATTGGAGACTCAATTTATATTTGGATTAACAACATTTTAGTCAGAGACATGTACTTAACAACTGAAAAAAAGCAGGAGTTTTTCAAAAGCTTTGGAACGTCAGAAATCGATACGGGAACAGCTGAGGGCCAGATAGCCCTGTTTTCGTACAGAATAAACCATCTCACTGAACATCTCAAGAAAAATAAAAAGGATTTCAGCACCCAGCAGGCGCTTATAAAGCTTGTCGGCAAGAGAAGAAGGCTTCTTGACTACCTGAGAGTAAAGGATATCAGCCGGTATCGTGAAATCATTAAAGCTTTGAAATTACGCAAATAAGAAGGAAGGCAATCAAAAATTGCCTTTTTTCGTCCATTTTGCATTCTGTAATTTCGAAAAATCATAAATCAAATTTGTAATGTTTAATGTAAAAGAAAAAACTATTGATCTCGGCGACGGGAGACAAATAGTATTGCAAACAGGTAAGCTCGCCAGACAGGCTGACGGGGCTGTCCTTTTAAAAATGGGAAAAACCATGCTGCTGGCAACAGTTGTCGCAGCAAAAGAGGCAAAGGAAGATACCGACTATATGCCTCTTTCTGTTGAATACAAGGAGAAGTACGCTTCTTCCGGACGAATACCGGGAGGATTCCTGAAGAGGGAAGCACGCCCGTCAGACTACGAGATCCTCATATCCCGCCTGGTCGACAGGGCATTGCGTCCACTCTTTCCCGATGATTTTCATGCAGAGACATTTGTCACAATAAACCTTATCTCTGCAGATATGGATATTATCCCTGATGCACTTGCCGGACTTGCAGCATCTGCAGCACTCACAATTTCCGATATCCCCTTCAAGGGTCCGATATCAGAGGTAAGGGTTGCAAGGATAAACAGTGAGTTTATTATAAATCCGACTGCCACTCAGCTTGAGGATGCTGACATTGACCTGATGGTTGGAGCTACATTCGACAACATACTAATGGTTGAGGGCGAAATGAAAGAAGTTTCTGAAGCAGACATGCTTGCGGCTCTCAAGGTCGCTCACGAAGCCATTAAGGTACACTGCAAGGCACAGATAGATTTTGCCAGCGAGGTCGGTGCCCCGGCTACAAGGGAATACTGCCATGAGACCAATAACGAAGAGCTCAGGAAAAAGGTATGGGATAAGACCTATGACAAGTGTTACCAGGCTGCAAAATCGTCAACAGCTGACAAGCATAAAAGGCTGGATGCTTTTGAGGCGATAATAACTGAATTCCTTGCACAATATGCTGAAGAGGACGCAATTGATGAGAAGATTGTAAAAAGGTATTACCATGATGTTCTCAAGGAAGCTTCAAGGCGTATGGTGCTTGATGAGAATCTCAGGCTCGACGGAAGGAAACCCGATGAGATACGTCCGATAGTGTGTGAAATAGATCCTCTTCCGGCAACACATGGTTCAGCATTGTTCACCAGGGGAGAAACACAGTCACTGACCACAGTCACACTGGGAACCAAGCTTGACGAGAAGATCATTGATGATGTTCTTAACCAGGGGTCTGAAAAGTTCACCCTTCACTATAATTTCCCGCCTTTTTCGACAGGTGAGGCAAAACCGGCACGCGGAATAAGCAGAAGAGAGATCGGCCATGGCAATCTTGCCCACAGGGCTCTCAAGAACATGATGCCTTCCGATGCGGAGAACCCATATGCGATAAGAGTTGTTTCTGATATCCTTGAATCAAACGGTTCATCATCAATGGCAACTGTTTGTGCGGGGACACTCGCTCTTATGGATGCGGGTATAAAGATCCGCAAGCCTGTCTCAGGAATTGCAATGGGACTTATTACCGACAAGGATAAAAGTAAATACGCAATACTTTCCGATATTCTTGGCGATGAAGACCATCTTGGAGACATGGACTTCAAGGTTACAGGCACGCGCGACGGAATTACGGCAACCCAGATGGATATCAAGGTTGACGGACTCTCATTCGAGATTATGTCACAGGCTCTTGACCAGGCCAGAAAAGGAAGAATGCACATCCTGGGTATCATGAACAATCTGATCTCAGAACCTCGTCCCGAGCTTAAACCTCATGCACCGAGGATAGAGATGCTGTCAATCCCGAAGGATATGATTGGGGCTCTTATCGGTCCGGGCGGAAAAGTGATACAGGAGATACAGCGTGTTACCGGGGCTACCATAATAGTAGAAGAGATTGACGGTCGCGGTGATGTAAACGTTTTCGGTGAAAACAAGGAGATAATTACAGCTGCAGTGGACTGGATAAAGAAAATCGTTACTGTTCCGGAAGTGGGCCAGGTGTACAAGGGCAAAGTGAAGACCATTGTTCAATTCGGAGCTTTCATAGAGATCCTTCCCAATAAGGACGGATTGCTCCACATCTCGGAGATCGACTGGAAAAAGGTGGCGAAGGTTGAGGATGTACTGAAGGAAGGCGATGAGGTTGAGGTCAAGCTTATTGATGTTGATCCTAAAACAGGTAAGCTGAAGCTCTCAAGGAAAGTGCTTCTTCCGCGTCCGCCTAAGCAGGAACACGACCATAAAAACCCTGACCATTAGGTATACTGTAGGGACGTTGCATGCAACGTCCCTACATGTTTTTATATTACGTTTTTCATTAAATTTGGAAAACGAAGATAGATTATTGTTCAGTGATGGATAACAGGTACAATTATGTTGTAATTGAGGGGAATATAGGTGCTGGAAAGACCACCCTGGCAACCAGACTGGCCGATCAGTTGAACGGGCACCTCATCCTTGAGCATTTTGCCGATAACCCGTTTCTCCCCAAATTCTACGAAGATCCCGGGAAATACTCTTTCCCCCTTGAGCTCTCATTCCTTGCCTCCCGCTACAAACAGCTCAGGGAGGAGCTGGCGCCACAGGACCTTTTCAAGGCGTTCACCGTTACCGACTATTATTTCATGAAATCACTGGTTTTTGCATCGTCAACACTTCAGGGCGATGAATATAACCTGTACAGGACGATCTTCTACATAATTTACGGCTCTCTTCCAAAGCCTGATATATATGTTTACCTTCATCTTAATCCTGACAGGCTCCTTATTAACATTAAAAAACGGGGACGTGATTATGAGAAGACCATCACCCGGGATTATCTTCAGAAAATTCAGGAGAGCTATTTCGCGTTTTTCAGGCAGAATCCGGAGAATAAATACCTCGTCATTGATATCAACGGGATAGATTTTGTGGCTGATGAAAATAATTATAAAAAAGTAGTTGAAACCATATTCAGCCGGGAGTATTCAGCAGGGCTTAATATGGTGATCCTGTAAATATTTTGTGAAATTTATCGGGTACTTTGACTATTTTTTTTTAAATTTGCATAAATTTTTGTATCTTGTTCAATTATTGTGAATTAAACCGATCATAAACAAATAATTCTTTTTACTATGAAAAAAATCAGTAGCTATTTTATCCTTATTCTGGCCGCACTTGTGATGACGAGCTGCAGCGGCCTGAATAAAATGAAACAGAATGCAGGTCTGGTCAAGTATGATGTTAACCCTAAGGTACTTGAGGCCCACGGAGGTATGGTAAATGTTGAAATAACCGGCACATTCCCGGCAAGCTATTTCGACAAGAAGACCGTCCTCACGGCAACACCTGTTCTTACCTATGCCGGGGGCGAATCCAGCTTCCAGACAGCTACAGCTGTTGTACAGGGTGAAAGTGTTCAGGCCAACAACCCGGTTGTCACCTATAACGGAGGTACTTTCAAATACAGTTCAACTGTTCCGTACAAGGATGCGATGAAGGTTTCCGAGCTGATGCTCAGGGTTAAAGCCGTAAGAGGTGCCAAAAGCCTCGATTTTGATCCTGTAAAGCTTGCTGATGGCGTGATCGCAACATCAACACTGGTGAATAAACACGCAAAATCAGTGGCGATGAAGGATAAATTTGTAAGAATAGTTCCGGAAAGCCAGGCTGCTGATATTAATTATGTAATAAATCAGTATGATATCCGCAGTACAGAGCTTAAATCTGAAGATATCATTGCACTGAAAGACTATATCAAGAATGTAAGCACTGACGCAAACCGCCAGTTCAAAAGCGTGGGTATCAGCTCATATGCATCCCCCGACGGAGGACTTGACCTCAACACAAGGCTGTCAGGCAACAGGGGAACGACAGCTGACAAGCTTCTGAAGAAAGAATTTGAAACGATCGAAGCTGCAAAAGAAACCGGTTTCTTCAGTTCACTGACAACCCCGGAAGACTGGGAAGGATTCAAGGCTGAGGTTGAAAAATCAACCATCCAGGATAAAGACCTTATCCTGCGTGTTCTCTCAATGTATGCCGACCCTGAGGTCCGCGAAAAAGAGATCAAGAACATGGCTGCAGCCTACGAAGCTCTCAAAACCGATATTCTTCCCAAACTGAGAAGGTCTAAGATGATCATCAATGTCGATAAGATCGGAAGAAGCGATGAGCAGATCCTTGCACAGGCCAAATCAGATCCTAAAGTCCTGAGTCTTGAAGAAATGCTTTATGCAGGCACCCTTACCAAAGATGCCAACGAACAGCTTGCATTTTATAAGGCAGCTCTTGAAGCATATCCAAAATGTATCCGCGCTGCCAACAATATCGGTTATGCCCTCATGTCACTTGGTAAAACCGATGAAGCTATCGTGGCTTATGAAGCTGCAAAACTTATCAATGACAACGACGTAGTCAAGAATAACCTTGCATTCTGCTATCTCGTAAAAGGCGATTATGCAAAAGCGAAAGAAGTTTTTACATCAATGACCTCTGCAACAACAGAATCGAAATGGGGCCTCGGAGTTCTGTCACTTATCGAAGGTAAGTATGATGATGCCGTTAATTATTTTGGTTCAGAACCATGCTTCAACCTCGCTCTTGCACAGGTTCTTAAGAAAGACGTCAGTAAGGCAAAAGTTACCCTTGACAGTGCCAAGGAACTCTGTCCTGACGGAAGAGGCGCATACCTGAAGGCAGTCGTTGGTGCCAGACTTGACGACAGGAACTATATGCTTGACGGTCTTCGCGAAGCTGCAGCAGTCAAGGCTGACTGGAAGGCTTATGCAAAAACCGACCTTGAATTTGCAAAATTCTGGAACGACGACACATTCAAGTCAATAGTACAGTAAGATCGTACACGAAGATATCAGTAGAGGCGTTGCATGCAACGCCTCTACTTTTTTTGTCTGTACAGTTCCCACAAGACAATACCCGCGCTTACAGCTATATTGAACGAATGCTTGGTCCCGAACTGCGGGATCTCGATAACATGATCGCAATCATCAATAACATGCTGGTCAACACCTTTGATCTCATGTCCGAATACAAGGGCATATTTCACATTTCTGTCCGCCTTAAAATCACCAAGCGGCGTTGAACCCTCTGCCTGTTCAATTCCGATGATCTTGTATCCCGCCGTTTTAAGCTCCCTGACAGCCGCTGAGGTGTCGCTGAAGTATTTCCATTCCACTGATTCGGTTGCTCCCAGCGCAGTCTTCCGGATCTCCCTGTGCGGTGGTGTGGCCGTTATGCCGCAGAGATAAACTGCTTCAACCAGAAATGCATCCGCAGTCCGGAACACTGATCCCACATTGCCCTGGCTTCTTACATTATCAAGGACAATGATTAACGGAAGCTTCCCGGATTTTTTGAACTGATCGATGCTCTTTCTTCCAAGCTCTTTGTTTTGAAGCTTACGCATTCTTTTTTATCACAAAATAACACAAAAATCCTTTTAATCCTTTTATTTTGTATTTAGTGAATTATGTTAGTCGAAACTCTAATACCATTATATGAATATTCATGAATTCCAGGGTAAATCGCTGCTTCGGGCATATAATGTTGACATACAGGAAGGATTTGTTGCAGAGACACCCGACCAGGCTGTTATGGTAGCCGGCCAGCTGCGTGAAAAATTCGGAACGGAGTATTTTGTTGTCAAGGCTCAGATTCATGCCGGAGGCAGGGGCAAGGGTGGCGGCGTCAAACTGGCAAAGAGCATCGAAGAAGCAGGTGTCCTCACCTCGAAGATGCTCGGGATGCAGCTGGTCACCCCGCAGACAGGTCCTGCCGGCAGAAAAGTCAACCGGGTGCTGATCGCTCAGGATGTATACTATAAAGGTGAATCGGATATCAGGGAGTTCTATGTAAGCATCTTATTAAACAGGAACAGAGGAAGATACACAGTCATGTATTCGCCTGACGGAGGCATGTCAATTGAAGAGGTAGCGGAGAAAACACCTGAAAGGATCTATACCGAAGAGATAGATCCCTCAGTGGGACTGCGTCCATTCCAGTGCAGGAACATAGGTTTTAACCTTGGCCTTTCGGGCACCGCTCACGCCAGTATGATAAGGTTCCTTAATGGCTTGTATGAGACATTCACCGGCTGTGATGCACAGCTTCTTGAGATAAATCCTGTGCTAAAGACCAGTGATAACAGGATAATTGCTGTTGACTGCAAATTCGTACTCGATGATAATGCCCTGTTCAGGCACCCTGATCTTGTAGGGATGCGCGACCTTGCCGAAGAAGATCCGGTGGAGGTGGAAGCATCAGACAATAAGCTGAACTTCATTAAACTTGACGGAAACGTAGGCTGTATGGTCAATGGAGCAGGCCTTGCAATGGCTACAATGGATATCATTAAGCTGTCGGGGGGCTCACCTGCAAACTTCCTTGATGTAGGGGGCGGGGCTAATGCTAAGACAGTTGAAGCAGGATTCAGGATCATACTTAAAGATCGGGCCGTGAAGGCAATACTAATCAATATCTTCGGCGGAATTGTAAGATGCGACAGGGTGGCAAATGGCGTTGTGGAAGCATACAAATCGATAGGACAGATCAAGATTCCCGTGATCGTAAGGCTTCAGGGGACGAATGCAGAAGAGGCGAAGCAGATCATCGACAACTCGGGGCTGAAGGTGTTTTCCGCTGTATCGTTCCGCGAAGCGGCAGAGAAGGTAAAGGAGGTAATGAGTGTCTAAAAGGATAAGGGTAAAGCCTTTAGGTTACCTGGTTCTGACCGTTGCGGGGCTTCTCACAGCTTTCTTCATCCTGTCGGCTGTCAGCCCGAAAGACAAAAATGAAGGTTTCCGATGGTTCATAAATAAAACGATCGGCCGGGGATGCATCCGCTACGGACAGCCCGTATTCAGCAGGAAGCTGAGGGATATGCTGCCTGATTATATTGCCGTTTCAAAAGCCGCGGGGATCGAAAAATGCCGCGACGAGAAAGAACTGCTTGCCATGGCAGCAGAAAGAAAAGTATTCAGGATCAGGAATGGCAGGGGATACAGGATCGAGGATCTGTCGCACAGTTATCCTTATCTTACGAAGGACGGGAAAAAACTTGTCAGGGAGATCGGAAAGCGTTTCAGGAAAAAGATATCAGGTTCTCCCCTGAGAGCTTCGGACTTCAGGATCACATCAATGACAAGAACAGAAGAGATAGTCGGCAACCTGAGAAAGGCGAATTCCAATGCTTCTGAAAATTCACCACATTTCTACGGAAATGCATTTGATATCAGCTATGCAAGGTTTACGGCAAAAAAATGGTTTGTCACTGACTGCGACAGGAGCTATCTGAAAGAATCACTGGCAGAGGTTATCTGGCAGCTGAGGGAGGAGAAGAGATGCTGGGCAACATATGAGATAAACCAGGGATGCTTTCATGTGGTTGCCAGATAAGAAGTTACAATCTATTATGCGATCCGTCGCAGAAAGGCTTATCTGACGATTTTCCGCACCTGCAGAGGTACACTTCACCGGGAACTGATTCCTTATCCCTCTGGAGGTCCTTCAGAATAAAATTGCCTGTTATTCTTAAAGGTCCGGAATCGATTATTTCCACATTAGCATCCGGCTTCTGTTCCTTCTTATCTTCCATAATATAAATATTATCCCGCAAAACCCGTTTTCCTGTGCCGACCGTCGCAGAATGGCTTATGGTCGCTTTCTCCGCACCTGCAGATCGACAATATCCCTTCGGTAATCTCTTTTCTGCCACCGCCGGAGATAAGTGTAAAATTGCCCTTTATTACAACAGGCCCGTCTTTCATTATTTTTACGCTCACCGGATGCCCTGTCTGCGCCGGCTGATCAGGTTCCATAAGTTCAGGTCTCCTGAATTTGACATGATTTGTATGTTCTGCACCAACCAGCCTGTTCTTCTTTTCGTCGTTCCACTTCCATGCAAGGGCTTCTGTCGGGCACATATCAACTGTAGCAATTATCTGATCATTGGGGGCCGCATTCAGGTCGACCCATGGACGTCTTCCCGGGTCAAATACCTCAATAAGCTCCCTGTAACAGTATGATGCATGAACACAGGCATCCGGCTTCCAGTATACCGTAATCTCATTATTACTGTACTTTCTGTCGTTTGACGAGGTTCTCTCCGGCTTCATAAAATACCCTGTTATGTAACCGCAATTTAACAATTTTTGTGAAAAAAGTCAGGATTTGCTACTTTATGAATACATAAATTTGCCCCGATTTATAATGACAATCAGGGGAATATTCCTAAATTTAAATTTTGTCTGTTTAACAATGATATTTTTTACCAATAGCAAAAAGAGACGCTGTTTAAGCCGTTTCCCGGAGCTTATTCCTGTAATGGCCATGATCATGATTTCAGGACATCTTTACGGTTCGGCAGCCGTCAGCAATGCTCCCCGGTCAATCACCACAGCATCACTGCACCTGCATCTGACCATACTTGGAGCTCTTGTTATCTTCAGCGCAGTTATTGTTTATTTTTCACTGAAGATGAGAAAGATAAACAGGGAGCTCAGGGTGAGAAACCGGACAATTGAAGAGATCAACTCAAAGCTTAAGAAAACGAATAAGGAGCTTGAGGAGCAGAAAGAGCTGCTTACCAGGACATATTACGAGTCGGATAAATTTTACAGAAGCCTTATACAGTCGGCTGATGATGGTATTTCGTTCTTTGACAAGGACTGGAACCTGAAATATGCAAATGAGGCGTTTTATTCGATAATAGGATATGACAGGGACTCATATCATTCAACCGATCCTTCATATTTCATGCACCCTGATGACATTGATTATCCAAAAAAACAGATGAAGGAACTTAATGAGAAAGGCCTCTCTGTAAGTGAAGTGAAACTGAGGCATAAAGACGGGCACTATGTAAACCTGTCCACCAGGTCGGTGATTGTGAGGGATGAATCAGGAGATGTTTTCGGTGCTCTGACAGTTTCACGTGACATATCAAAGCTCAAGCAGGTAAATGAGGAACTTATGAAAGCCAACCTTGAAGCCGAGATGAGCAACAGGCTCAAGTCAAGTTTCCTTGCTAACATATCACACGAGATAAGAACGCCCCTGAACAGCGTTGTGGGCTTTTCAAATCTTCTCCTTGCAGATGATATAACAAAGGAGATCAAGGAAGAATACATAGAGCACATCAACCATAACAGCGAAAAGCTTCTTCAGATCATCGGTGATATAATTGATCTTTCAAGGCTTGAAAGCTCCCAGATCGAGATAACCTATGAGGAAGCCTCAGTGAACGGAATTGTTAATGAAGTGACTGAAGAAGCAAGGAAAGGGATCAGAAGGAACGAAAAGCCGATCCTGCTCAATGTCAGGAACCAGTTTGAAGAAGATAGCGATCTGATTTTTACCGACAGGGTTTGGCTCAAGAGGGTTTTGACTCATCTGATGGATAATGCCGTGAAGTTTACTCTCGAAGGTACAATTGAACTGACCTATTACAGGGAAGAGGGGAATCTGTTCTTCAGGGTCAGGGATACCGGAATAGGAATAAACAAGGAGAACCTGGGAAGGATATTTGAGGAATTCCGCCAGGAAATTGACGGGCATCACCGGCCTTTTGAAGGCCTCGGAATAGGTCTAACCCTGGCCAAGGAGGTGATCGAGAGAATGGGCGGCAAAATTTATGTCCAGTCGGAAAAAGGCGTTGGCTCGGAATTCAGCTTTTCAATTCCTTACAGGCCCGCTGGCAGTACGAAGGCAAGGCTTAAAACCCTGTTGAAGGACCAACTTTCAGAACCCATTAACTGGGGGTCAAGAAAATGCCTCCTGGTTGACGACAACAAAGATGTGCTAATATACCTGAAAAGGATCCTTCTTGATACGGGGATAAATATCCTGACTGCACGGTCAGGCGTCGAGGCTATTGATATTGTAAGGAAAATACCCGACCTGGACATTGTCGTACTCGATATGCAAATGCCCGAGATGAACGGCATTGAGGCAACTAAGGAAATAAGGAAGATAAGCAGGGACCTTCCCATAATCGCGCAGACTGCATTTATATTTGAGGACGACAAGGATATTATACTCCAGGCAGGATGCGATGCGTGCCTCATCAAACCCATCCGCAGGGAGCACCTGATAACGGTGATGGGTTCGTTTATAAAGTCGAACTAGAGAACACGTACCCACCCCCTTAATCCCCCTCCTTGCTGGCGCAAGGAGGGGGAAGGTGTTGATATATAGTGTTTTAAGCCCCCTTCTTACGAAGCAGGGAGGGGGTGGGTACATGTAATATCTTTTATTATTACATTGCACATTACTTATAACCCGATGGCCTTCGCTTTTGCAGATATTATTTTACCTCTTGCTGTAAAAGGAAGGTTCACCTATAGTATACCTGAAAACCTTTCAGGATCGGTAATTCCCGGAGTAAGGGTACTTGTTCAATTCGGTAACAGGAAAGTCTATTCTGGCATCGTCGGAAGGCTCCACAATGATCATCCGGGATACGGGAACATAAGGCCGGTTATGAGGGTGCAGGATCCTGTCCCGTCGGTAAATGATATCCAGCTCCGGCACTGGCAGTGGATATCAGAATATTATATCTGCTCCGAGGGAGAAGTGCTGAAAGCAGCTGTGCCTTCAGCATTATTTCCTGAAGGTGAAACCGTGTCGCCGGTAGCAGAGAAATACAGACCAAGGGAAGAGACATTTCTTGAACTGACCAGGAAATTCTCTGATAAAGAGCTGAATGAATTGCTTGATAAACTGCAAAAATCACCACGGCAGGCAAAGCTCCTGGAGACCTGGCTGCATCTTTCGGGATACTCGCCGGAAAACGTTATAAAACCAGTGCGTAAATCACTGGTTCTTAAAGAATCGGGCTCCGCCCCGGGAATCGCTGACACCCTGGTAAAAAAAGGTATTCTGGCGGCAGTTACCCTGGAGGTTGGAAGACTAAGGGACTATGGCAGCAGGAGGGAACCATTACGACAACTGAGTGAAAGTCAGATTGTAACATTTGATACAATCCGGAATTCATTCAGGGAGAAAGATATAGTGCTGCTCCATGGTGTGACCTCAAGCGGCAAAACGGAGATTTACATACATCTTATTGAAGAGCAGCTTAAGAAAGGCAGACAGGTTCTCTACATGCTTCCTGAGATTGCTCTTACAACGCAGATAATTCTGCGGCTTCAGAAGCACTTCGGACCGGTTACGGGAGTATATCATTCCCGCTTTAACGACCAGGAGAGAGTGGAAATATGGAAACGCGTTGCCGATACGGATCCCGGTAAGGGATACAGGCTAATACTTGGAGTCAGGTCGTCGCTCTTCCTTCCTTTCAGCGACCTCGGGCTGGTGATAATCGACGAGGAGCACGATACCTCCTACAAACAACAAGATCCTGCGCCGCGATACCATGCACGCGACTCTGCAATAATACTGGCAGCGCTTCATAAGGCAAAAACACTGCTTGGCTCAGCTTCCCCGTCAATTGAGAGCTATTATAATGCGACAAACGGCAAATACGGATATGCCTCATTAAAGGAGAGATACGGCCAGATCAAACTGCCGGCAATAGTAATCGCGAACATTCGTGAAGCTTACAGGAAGAAACTAATGGTTTCTCATTTTACGCCTGAACTGCTGGAAGCGATCGACAGGGCTCTCGGCAGGAATGAGCAGGTTATCCTGTTTCAGAACAGGAGGGGATTCTCGCCGTATATCGAATGCCCTGAGTGCGGATGGATACCTGCCTGCAGACAGTGTGCCGTGAACCTTACCTACCATAAAAACATCAACCGCCTCGTATGCCATTACTGCGGATACAGCACACCGGTGCCTTCAAAATGTGAAAGCTGCTCTTATCCCACTCTTTCAACGAAAGGATTCGGTACTGAGAAGATAGAGGATGAGATAAAGATTATCTTTCCAAATGCCCGTGTTGCAAGGATGGATCAGGATACAACCCGGTCAGGGAACTCTTTCAACAGGATCATTCAGGCCTTTGAAGAACACAGGACAGATATTCTTATCGGAACCCAGATGATCTCAAAAGGACTTGATTTTGAGAATCTTACCGTCGTAGGGATACTGAATGCGGATAATCTTCTGAATTATCCTGATTTCAGGGCACACGAAAGAAGCTTCCAGCTCATGGAACAGGTCAGCGGCAGGGCCGGACGAAGGCAGAAGCAGGGAAAGGTGGTGATTCAGACTTCTGATCCTTTGAATAAAATAATACGGATGGTCCTACAACATGATTATCCGGCATTGTTCAGGATGCAGTGCGAAGAGAGAAAAAACTTTAATTACCCTCCGTACTGCAGACTGATCAGGATAAACATCAAACACAGGGATATTTCGCTTCTGAACAAATTTGCCGCCATCCTGGGGACTAATCTCAGGTCGGCCTTCGGCAAGAGGGTCCTCGGACCGGAATTCCCGCTGATCTCAAGGATCCAGCTCTGGTATATAAAGACAATCCTTCTCAAGATCGAGAAGGAAAAACCTGCAGCAAAAGCCAGGGAGCTGAT
>Ga0105099_10001319_pt1 | contig 15698 bp, 17 predicted proteins | sample PPLLak3cmMay2015_2_FD_79138 | JGI IMG/M metagenome (GOLD analysis project Ga0105099, IMG submission 79138) | Freshwater sediment microbial communities from Prairie Pothole Lake near Jamestown, North Dakota, USA - PPLs Lake P8 Core (1) Depth... | ecosystem: Environmental > Aquatic > Freshwater >... | reverse complement strand
CTGAACAACACGGCAGCATCCATCATGACGGAGTGTGGTGCGCATGGTTGCACCGACATCACCGGTTTCGGTCTCATCGGCCACGCCTCGGAAATGGCCCGGGGCACCGGAGTTACCGTTGTTTTGGAGCGCGACGCGATTCCGGTCATATCCGGCATCGATGAACTTATGAACATCGGTCTCATACCCGGAGGCTGTTATCGGAACCGGGACTTCTATAGGCGTTTCCTGCTGGACTCCCGTTCTTCATGGAACTCGCAAACGGAGACACCGGCGGACGACCTGATTCCTCTGTTCGACCCCCAGACATCGGGAGGCCTCCTGATCGCCCTCCCCCCTGAATCCGTTGCGAAATTTCTCCGAATCGCAGCGGAGCGCGACTGCTTCGCTGTCCTGATCGGCGAGGTCGTAACGGACCGCGGGAACGCCGTCGAAATTCGCTGACCGAATCGCATCTCACTCTATTTTCATTTCACCATTGTCCTGAATACCCCGGCGGCTGAAAACGACTGAACCCTTGCGAAAACAATGGGACTGTGCTACCGAAGAAAACTGACGGCCTCATGCAGGCCGACGCCATGCAGCGACGTGGAAATCCACACGTGGAGGATGCGCACCATGAATTTGAGAAGCAAGATCCTGGAATCAGTCCAAAACAAATGTTCCGACACGCTGCACGTTAGGCTACGGAGCTTCCTGAAGCCGCCGGTGCTTGAAACAAAGGTCGTCCCCTTCAGCGTGGCGGTGCTGGAAAACAGGGCCATCGGCATCAGCTACAACCTGTTTCATCGTGACGCCGATGCGTTGGAACGGTACCGGAGATGGGACATGAAAGACCTCGTCGGCAGCCGGGCCGAAGAGATCATCCCCAAGTTTCTCTCCGAAGACCCCGTGGAAAAGACCGCCGGACTCGCCGTACTGAATGCCCTTTCGCAGGATTTCATAACCAAAAATCCCCTATCATACCGCCTGGATGCTACCAGCAACCTCTTCAGCCTGATGGGACTGGACAAATCGAGCCGCGTCGGTCTCGTCGGGTATTTTCGTCCCATGATGGAAAAGCTCCTTCACCAGGCGGGAGAGGTGATTGTTCTCGAAGAATCCGCCGAATTGCTGAAGGAATCATATCCCTTTACCATGACCGACGACCCGACCGAACTGCGTCGCTGCGACAAGGTACTCATCACGGGCACAACCGTTCTGAACGATTCGCTGCCGGACCTGATGACCTATTGTTCCGGCGCGAAATTCGTAACCGTCATGGGACCAACAGCAGGCTTTCTGCCCGATGCGCTCTTCGATCTCGGTGTTCATGCCGTCGGGTACTCACGCGTGGAAAACCCGGATTTGTTCCTTCATCTGTTCTCCAACGGCATGAAATGGGACGGATCAACCCGCAAGGTGTGGATCCTGCCGGAGATACAGTAACCCGCTTCCTGGAACATGTCGTAAGCATGTCGATGCGGGTTGTCTGGTTTGTCCGGGAAACTGTTGTCGCCGTATGAAATAGGGCTCATTGTTCGCCGCCTCTATGCCCGTGAACCTGGCGCCCTGTTCCGTCATATTCCGGCAAGCTGCTCTCCTTTCCCGATAATTCTTGCCGGGTGTCGGTGGATTGTCGCATGGGTCCCCACAGGCAGTCCCACATGGGTAGCAATTACGGGGCATTTCGCCTTGAACAGGAAATATAGATTGGCGTCTGCATCACTGAGCGTCTCGAAGTTGCCCTGTCCCTTGGCAATGACAAGGTCCGCCATGCTGAAGCGTCGGCGAAAATCCCGGCTGCAATCGGCGAGGATGGTGCCGGGCGCGTCCGAACCGTTGTCGATTACTTCCACGATGCCACACAGCCCGGCCGCTTCCGCGTCCGCACGCGTGGCATCATTCAGGACAGGCGCCCCGCGAACGGCGAGGGTCACACGATTGAGCGGCAACTGTTCGATCAACAGGCGGTCAAAGACAATTTCTCCGGCGTTGTCGGCCAGATAGAAGATTTTGCGCGCATTGCGCACCTCGTCGCGAAAATCTTCAACCTCACCGTAAAAAGGTTCGTTCAAAATGTTGGCCATGGCGCTTTTCACCTCGCTTCCGCGAAAATCGCCGTTCACCCCGAGATCGATAACGTTGCCCGCAATTGCCACGCGCAGCGCCATGAATAATGGATCAGCCGCATCCCGTATCCGGGCGGAAAGGTCCGGCAGCATCTCCAGCGCCGCCTGATTGAAATGATTCTTGATTTCCCGGTACGGGTCGTCGTCGTGCACAAGGTCCCGCAAAGCCCTGTGAAGTTTCTGTCCGATTGCTGGCGGGCTCTGGGAGAAATCCATCTGTGCGGCTTCCCGCAGGATGCCGCGCATGACCCTCTCATGGATAGCCGGATCGTCCGTGACGAACCGGGCCGCCTCCAATGCCTGCCGCGCAAAACAGGGGATACAATCCAGAAATGTATTCATAGACAGCTGTCCCCCGCTACCTTCGATGATGCCATACTTCTCATAGTAAGCTCCTTTTACAGATTGTTCAGCAATACGGATGCCAATGCCGGAAAGCATGGTCCGGAAGGATGAAACCGCCTGAAAACAGGGGCGTATGCGCCAGTATTCCACAGACCTGGAGACAGACCGGTTTCGAAGCACGAGCATCAACCGTGCAAAATGCACTTTTATTGCCGGCGGCCGCGGCCATCTTTACCCGGCTGCTCTATGGCAAGGTATTTTATCTTCCGGAACAGGGTGCTGACATCGATGCCGAGTTCCTTTGCGGTGGCTTTTCGATTACCGCTGTTTCGTTGAAGCGCTTCTGTAATAAAAAGTTTTTCAACGGCGTCAAGACGTATGGGTTGGGCGCCTTCGGAACCGCGCAGGGATTTCGGACGAAGTTCGGGAGGCAGATGGCACAGTTCGATTATGCCTCCGCGGCAGAGCACAAAAGCCTGTTCAATAATGTTTTCCAGTTCGCGAACATTCCCGGGGTATTCATACTCCATGAGACGGGCCATGACATAATCAGACACCCCGGCGATATCCTTGCCCTGCAGCCCGTTGAATTTGGCGACGAGGTGGTCCACCAGCAGGGGGATGTCTTCGCGTCTTTTCCGGAGTTCGGGCAATTCCAGGTGAACGACGCGGATACGATAGTAAAGGTCCTCGCGGAACCGTCCTGATCGAACCTCTTCGAGCAATACCCTGTTCGTCGCAGCGATCACGCGCACGTCAACGGCATCCGGTTTGATGGAACCCAAGGGCTCTATGGTCCGCTCCTGCAATACACGCAGCAACCGCACCTGCATCGCCGGCGAAATATCTCCGATCTCGTCCAGGAATATCGTCCCGCCATTTGCCAGGGAGAAACGACCGGGCTTGTCCCTCTTGGCGTCGGTAAAAGCCCCGGCCTTGTAGCCGAACAGCTCGCTTTCCAGCAGCGTGTCCGGCAGTGCCGCGCAGTTTACCGCAATGAAAGGCTTTTTTCCCCGAGGTGACAGATTATGGATGGCGCGGGCGAAAAGCTCTTTTCCGGTTCCGCTCGGACCTTCGATGAACACGGTGCTGGCGGATTCGGCAATGAGCGGCAAAACCTCGAAAAGACGCATCATTGCCGGACTACGGCCGACTATGTCCTCAAAGGTATAGCGGGCCTGCAACTCTTTTCGGAGCTGTTCCACCTGGGTCAGATCCTGAAACGTCTCAACGCCGCCGATAATGGCGCCTTCGCTGTCTTCCAGCAGCGCCGTGGAAATCCGAATCGGGATTCGCTCACCATGTTGATTGATGATATAGGCGGTCACGTTCACGACCGGAACGCCGCTGGTCATGGTACGGCGAAGCGCACAGTCCTTTTCGCAGATGTTTGCCCGGAAAACATCGCAGCACCGGCTGCCGATTGCCGCTTCACGGCTGATACCGGTGATTCTCTCCGCCGCCGCGTTGAATGTCGTAATCCGCCACTCCTGATCGACGGTAAAAACACCTTCATTCACGGAATCAAGGATGACTGATTCCCGCTCCTCTTTGGTTTTTATACGCGACATTGCCGACCTCCTCAGCAGAAAATTGCATTCGTGCGATTTGCCATACTTACATTTTATTAAATCGCATACTGCACGATTACGTCAAGCAGCAATTGCGGCTCGAAAACGAAATCAGCTGATTTTATTCATAGTATGGCCTATTCAGCCAAGTGGCACGACAAATGCTAAATATTTATTATGAGACTTGCAATTCCACATTGGCAAGACCGGGTTTCACCGGTATTCGATGTCGCCGGCAGCCTGCTCCTGATCGACCTGGATCATGGAGTGGAAACCAGCCGCCGGGGTGTCGCCTTGGAGGAAGAACCCTCTTCAGGACGAGCCCGACGCATGGTGAGCATGGGAATTGATACGCTCATATGCGGGGCCATCTCCCGGCCATTGGAACATGCTCTCGCTTCTACCGGCATTAAGGTAATTTCGCAAATATGCGGAGATATCGAGCAAGTACTAAGCGCATACGTGCAAGGCCGGATACGCCAGGAAATGTTTTTCATGCCGGGATGCCAAGGGTGGCAGATGCGTCATCGAAGGGGGAGAAGAAACGGGGGGCGACCTTAGCATGCAAGCAAGGCAGGTCGGGGTCGAAAAAAGCAAGCACGAAAGGAGGTAGACATAATGCCACGGAAAGATGGAACAGGACCGCCACAAGGTGGTGGTGGGGGAAGGATGGGCGGCCCCTATGCGGCCGGTCCCGGCGGAGAGTGCGTATGTCCCAAGTGCGGCCGGAAAACGGCGCACAAAGTCGGACAGCCCTGCAACCAGCAGAAATGCCCCGATTGTGGTGCAGACATGACGCGAGGGTGAAACAGACCTGAAAAGAAAGGAGAATGGTTATGCCAAGAGGAGATGGAACAGGCCCGGCGGGTTTTGGGCCGATGACGGGACGAGGAGCGGGTTACTGCGCCGGTTATCCGGCTGCCGGATTTATGAACCGCTTCTTTGGTAGAGGATTTGGAGCAGGATTCGGTCGTGGTGGTGGTCGCGGTTGGCGGAACCAATTTTACGCGACCGGCCTGACGGGGTGGCAACGGGCAGGGATGGGAGGAGGATTCCCGTACGCTCCCTATGCTCCGGATTATGCCGCTCCTCCTGCGGCGGTTACAAAGGAGCAGCAGATCGATGCGCTTAAGGGTCAAGCGGGATACCTGGAAAACGAACTGGAAGCCGTCCGCAAACGGATCGAAGCGCTCGAGGTCAAAACCAGGGAAGGATAACACAGCAATGAAACAAAGGCTGGACCAGGCAGCCGCTGAGGCCCTATGGAGAGACACCCTGAGGCTTCAGCGGCTGTTTACGCAGAGGCGGGGGAATGAATCCATTCAAGGTATGCCCTGAAGCAATGTCCTGTAATACAGGGAAGTCGGCTCGGTTTTTGAGAGCCGAATAAAGGATTGAAATGGTTGAATCATACGTTATGAGCCTCCGCTCTCGAATCGGATCAGCATGCATTTTTGTGCCCGGCGTGCGGGCCATAATCCTCAATCAGTACGGCGAAGTCCTGCTTCAGCGAAGATCGGACAACGATTTCTGGGGACTTCCAGGGGGTGGTGTCGAACTTCATGAAACAGCGCTTGAAGCGCTGCACCGCGAGGTGCATGAAGAGACCCGCATCGTCGTTTGCAGCGCCGAACCGATGGCTCTCTATTCAGGACCCGGTCAGCGGTTTTGCTATCCGAATGGCGACGAAGTGCAGCCATTCGCAATTGCATTCATTGTTCGCGAGTGGGCGGGGAAACCGGAAGCTGACGGCATCGAGGGGCTGGAATTGCGTTTCTGGTCACTAGACGCCTTGCCGTGTGATATAGTGCCGATACACGCGCGAACCCTGGAAGATTTTCGTGCGTATAACGGCCGCTTCATTGTTGCGGATATTCAAAAAGAAGGAGAATGAACATTATGACCCGTTTACCTGAATCCGTGCGCCGTGCATGGGAAGACCGAGACGATCCGGTCATTCTCGCCACCGTCGACGAAAACGGCGTGCCCAACAGTATCTATGTCACCTGCGTCGGCATGTACGATGACGACCGGCTGGTCGTGGCAGACAATTACTTCAATAAAACCAGAAAAAACGTGCAGAGAGGTGGAACGGGTTCAATGCTGTTCCGTGACAGGCAGGGCAAAACGTATCAGGTCAAGGGAACGCTGGAATACCATACCAAAGGAGAGATCTACGATTTCATGAAAACATGGAATCCCCAACAGCATCCCGGGCATGCGGCACTGGCTCTGAAAGTAGAAGAAGTCTTCTCCGGAGCGGAGCGGCTGGTGTGATACTTCTTCGCCCTTTTCAGAAAATATGCACGGCGGAAGACTTGAACGAGATATAAACGGCCGCGCCGATGTCCAGGCCGAGGTCGAGCGCTGCGCCCTTGGTGACCAGCGACTTGAACACCACGTCCTGAACGCTGACGTGAACCTCATAGAGAAATCCCTGGTCGATGATGCCGCGGACCGTTCCGGGAAAGGAATTGCGAATACTGGATTCAAAAGGCTTCAGGCTGATGACGATATCTTCCGGCCGCACGGCTATGTGGCCCGTGGAATTGTGGTGCGGTTGAGGAACCTCAATGGTAAGTGCGCTGATCCTCGTTTCCGTTCCGTTGAATATGACCGGAAAAATGTTTTTCATACCCACGAAATTAGCCACAAAAGAGGACGAAGGTTTCTGGAAGATATCCCGGATTGTACCGGTCTGTGCGATGGCGCCGCTGTTCATGATGGCGGCCTTGGTGGCAAGGGTCAGCGCTTCGGAAAAGTCATGGGTCACCATGAAAAAGGTAATGTGTGAATCCCGGTGGATCTTTTTCAGCAGCAGTCTGATTTCTTCCCTGAAGCTCTGGTCGAGGGCCGAGAGAGGCTCGTCGAGAAGGATTACCTTGGGCTCCACCATGAGCGCCCGCGCCAGAGCGACCCTCTGGAGTTCGCCGCCGCTGAGTGTCTCCGGGTAGCGCTTGAGCAGATGACCGATGCCCAAGTCATCAACGAGCTGCCCGAACAGTTTTTCCGAAGATTTCCTGCGCTTTTGATACCGCAGCCCATAGGTGATGTTGCGGGTGATCGTCAAGTGAGGAAACAGGGAGTAGTCCTGGTACATGATGCCGATGCCCCGATGCTCCGGCGACAGCCGGGTCATATCGCGGCCGCCGATGCGGATCGTTCCGCCATGAACCGGTGTCAGACCGGCAATCGCTTCCAGCAGCACGGTTTTGCCCGCGCCGGTCGGCCCCATCAGGACGAAAAAATCCCCTTCATCGATGGAGAGGTCGATATCCCTCAGGCGAAACTCACCAAGGTTTACTCTGAGTCCTTCGATTTCGATCATGATGTCTTTTTCCGTGGGAGGGCAAGGACCCTGAGGGCCAGAAACAGCGTCAGGCAGATGAGGACCAGCCACACCGCGACAGGCTGGGAATACTTGAGTCCGTATGCCTCGTACCGCTCATAGATGAGAACCGGCGCGATCATCGGATGATAGGCGACTACTACAACGGCTCCGAATTCGCTGATAGCGCGCGCGGAGCACATGATAAGACCTACCAGAACGCTCCGCCATGCCAAGGGAAAGGTGATCCGGATAAACGTGCTCCACATGGAAGCTCCGAGGCTTCGTGAGACATTTTCCAGCCGGGGAGAGATGCTTTCAAACCCGGACTTGAGAGCATTGATGTAAAAAGGCATGCCCACAAAAGTGAGCACCGTGATGATACCCGTCGTACTGCCCATGATCCGGATGCCGAGCTCGCTCATCAAAGTGCCCAGCCAGTGATTTTTCCCGGCAACGCTCAAAATGGCGATACCGACAACCGGGTGGGGAATGACGATCGGCAGGTCGATGATGCTCTCGATGAGGTGCTTGCCCCTGAAGTGCGAGCGGGCAAGCACATAAGCAAGCGGTGTGCCGACCACGAACGATATCCCGGCCGCGGCCATGGCGGTATAGATGCTCAGCCAGATTGAGCGTACGACATTTTTATCATGGATCGTTTCCTTGAGCATGGCGCCGGAAGGGGCCGTCAGCATTTCAACGAGCGGCAGGAGGATAAAGGCGAGCACCATCATGCCGCACGAAATTGAAACCCAATAAAACGGCCCCTTCTTTACCATGACAACAAGCCTCTCAGTCCTTGACGATTACCAGCTTGCTCAATTCCGCGGGAAGAAGTGATTTCATCTCCGTGGTGGGAACCCGGCACGGTACGAAAGGCGGTTGCCCCTGATCTTTGAGGATTTTCAGCCCGCCTTTGGGGTCGAGCATATAGGTGAGGAACGCAAGGGCCGCTTCCTTGTTCGGGGCACCCTTGAGCAGGGTAACACCGTAGGTGACCGACTCGCCCTTCATGTCCATATATTCGCCCGGTTTCTTGCCGGTCACTTGTACCAGCGCCTGGGAATAGAACGGGTCTTCCTTGTAATTGCCCAGGTTTATCTTGTCAGGGAGGACTATGTACTTGAGACCGTGCTGCACGGCAACGGAGAGATATTCCCAGGCATAGTCCATGTTGCCGCTCTGGAGCAGGGATACCAGTTCCACCGACTTGGGCCGGACATTCGCCAAGGGACGGTTTGCCAGCATCTTTTCATTCAATCCCGGCTTCTTGTAGTATTTCTCGGCGAGTTGGAGCACCATCAGAGCACGGTAGCCGCAGGGGTCGATATTCGGATCGGAGTGACCCCAGACCACGTCTTTCCGCTGCAGGATTTCGTACCAGTTCTTCGCGTTCACCTTGTTCGCGTATTTGCTTTTGTCCGTGTAGCAGAGCACCAGTTGATTGGTGGCAAACCGGATATTCCAGTCCGCATGCTTGGGGATGAGAAGCTTGTCGATTACCTTGAAGTCGGCAGAGGCTATGATATCGCACGGTTTGTTGAGATCGGTCACCTTTCGGGCCGCTGCCTGGCTGCCGCTCGCCTCGCGCTGCAGGTCGACACCCGGATAACGGGCCTCGAATTCCTTTTCCATGGTTTCGAAAGGCATGGACAGGCTTCCGGCGTGGAACATGACGACAGTCCCTTTCGGTTCTGCGAAAGCTTGAGGTATCGATGCGGATACAAGGACACCCAGGGCGACAAAAAATACGAACAGCTGTTTAGCAAATGATCTTCCCATGATTAACCTCCTTGACTGGGTTTGACCCGTTTTCGGGCCGGAACGGTACACACGTTGGTGACTGCTCGACAGAAATAGTGAAGTTGCTATACTGGTAACGAGCGGCTTGTCACCTTGCTGATGAATCGGCATTGTCCAGATGGCGGCCTACTATATGCTATATACACATATGTAGTATTTACTCCATCGAGTATTATATAAAATACTATACAGCAGATCGCAAGTGTATAATTTTTTGAAAGGCCGGCAACGTTTTCAGAAATGGAAGTATTCTGGGTCGTAACATGTTGGTTTTACGATTAGCCTTGATGGGAGCAGCCATGAAATTGACGCTGAAATTCAGAGAAATATTCGCTACCGGTAAACCGATCATCGGCATGGTGCATCTCCGGCCGCTGCCGGGGGCGCCCGGTTACCGTTCAAGCGAGGGGATGAAGGCTATCATCGAGGCTGCCATGGATGATGCCGTGCGCTTGATTGACGGGGGTGTCGATGGAATCCAGATAGAGAATCAGGGCGACTGGCCCTTTCTCCCGGCTCAGGAGGTAGGACCCGAGACCGTTGCGGCGGTTTCGGCTGTCGTTACACTCATCAGAGCCCGCTACGACCTGCCCATGGGAATAAATATTCATCTGAATGGGGTGTGCCAAGCACTGGCCATTGCCGTAGCAACGGAATGCCAATGGGTGAGGGCGTTCGAGCTGGCAAATGCCTATGTTTCACCGTCCGGGTTCATCGACGCCGCCGGTCCGCGGGCACTCCGTTATCGCAGCTCCCTGCATGCCGAGGGAAAGGTCATGATCTTCGGCGATTATCATGTGAAGCACGGCAGTCATCAGCTGGTAGCCGATAAAAGCCCGGTTGAACTTGCACGCGATGTGGAGGCTTCTCTGGCCGACGCGATTATCGTTACCGGCCGTGAGACCGGATCGGCGCCGGACCGTGCGGAGATTGCCGCCATCCGCGAAGCCGTGCGCATTCCCCTGCTTATCGGCAGTGGCTTGGGTCTGGACACTATGGACGAACTCCTTCCCCTGGCAGATGGAGCAATTGTAGGCAGCGCTTTCAAGGTGGACGGTGAACTGAAAAACCCCGTCGACATAAAGCTGGTCAAGGAATTCATGCGGGCGGCCAGAACGGCCGGGAACAGGTAAACAGCTGGTGTATCGTATGCGCGATACCATGGCCTGAATCGCGCGGCGCCTTCAGGCGGGATAATCGCGGCTAAAACCGCTCCCACGTAAACATGTTTAGCCGCCGGAGTAATCGCCACGTGCCGTCTCGCTCCGATCAGTGCGTTGAACACGGTGGACTTGCACTTGGGCTGGACCACCAGGGCTTTGTGTACGCGCTCTTCAGACCCCACGCAGGCTCCACCTCGACGAAACGCGCCTCCTTGCGGCACATCTACGTACCAATTCGCCTGCCTTCCAACATGTCTTCAAGCGCCTCTCGGCATTTGCCGGCGGTCAGTGCTTCTACGGCCAGCGAACTGCTCAACGCACGGATATTCTTTTGCAATCCATCGAGCTTTTCACGGTCGGCTCGAATCGAATCCAGAAGCAGGTTCAGATCCGTTTCCAGCTCCTTGAATGCGTCACCCCTGCGAAAACCGACCGACTGGGCCGGCAGCTCGCCTGCGGCGGCCAGTCGCATGATTTTGCCGGTCTTCCAGATCGGTCCGGCAATGGCATGGGAGGACCTGACTGCCCAGAAAATGACCCCCACAACCATGAACGCCAGGATGATGCCGATCTTGATCACGAATGCCGTATCGAGACCGCAGACCAGCCTCCGGTTCAGCACAAACAGACTGATCCAGGCCACCACGCCGCCCGAGACAGCAACGCCCAGTACTTGCAGCAGCAGCAGATTGGCCATGTGGCCGAATTGAAACGGCCTGTTGATGAGATAAGTACGTCGCTGCAATTTCATGGCGCCATTCCCCTTTTTCCTGCTACCCGCGGAACCGTATTTCTTCATCTCTGCTCCGCTCACGGCCCGGTATAGCTCATGTCATCAGCAGTGCCGACAAAGCCGTCAGGCCCGGCACTGATCAGTTGGTATCCCTTGCGGTCGGCGGTTGCCCGGTAGACCAGGGGATTACCCCAATGATCGTTTCCCAGGACGCCCGCCGGATTTTCCTTGAATGCCATCTTCATCCAGTCGGCAAAACCATCCGAAGCGGGATAGAGTCCGTGCTTCATAAACTCGTAGTCGAGCATGGCGCTGATACTGCGCAGATCGGCAGCCGTTGCCAGCGACTGGGAAGCCGCGACGGTATCGTCGTAAAAGCGCTGTATCTCATCGGCGTTGCCCGCGATCACGCCAAGGGCGATGCCGGCGACCAGCAGACGCCTCACCAGTTCAAACATGTCGTTCGTATCCTTCCTTCGCGGAGAGAGGGGGGACGGCAGGCGCTATCAGTGCCCCGTCGTCTCGCACAGCGCCTTTCTTTTCCGCTTCCTGTTCCAGATCACCGCGATCAGCCCGGCCGCCACGAGAAACCCGGTTATGGAGAGGGCCGCCTTCTCTTCCCGCGGGGTAAGGGCGCCCTTTTTGACGAACGTGAAGACCACAACCGGCGTTCCTCCGGATTCAGGCCGATAGACCCAGACGCCGTCGCCGCCGCGCTCGATGGTCATGGTTTCCGGAAACGACCGGTGTTCCTTTTTGTCGAGCACGGTAAAATCTATGCGCGCACGATCACGCTCACGCTTCATGGAAATGAAATCCTTCACGTAATAGCGCTCCTGCCCGCCGCCGGCCGCCTTGCTGTAAAGAACGCGGTGCACATACGATTCAACGAAGTAGGCAACGTCGTTGATGCCGGGGTCCGCTTTGCTCAACGGCGCCTTCACCCGCCCTTTCGTGCTGTGGGCGGAAGCCGGACCGGCACACACAACAAGCAGACAGAGGAGAGAGACTACCATAGCCAGAATCCGCATCACGCACCTCCCGCGGGGGCCGGCTTTTCTTTGCCGAACCGCTGCAGCACCGGTGCGTGCTCTTGGACGTCGAATTCCTTCTTCAGCCGGTCATAGGTCTTTTCCCATTCGTCCCGGTAGTGGGAGTAAAGCAGGTCGTTACGCACGTATTCCGCCTTTTCCTCGTAGCTGTACTGGCGCGGTTCGGTCTTCTCCAGCAACTGCACCAGGTAGAAACTGTCATTGTGTTTGAGCACTCCGGAAATCTGCTTCGGCGACAGCTTGGCCAGTTCTTCGCGCATACCGGGCTGCACCCGCTCCAGAGGAAGACGACCGGCATAGCCCTTGGCCTTTTTCGTTTGCTCGTCGCTGGAATAGCGTTCCGCGGCGGCGGCAAAGGACAATTCACCGCTGGCGATGCGCTTGCGCAGGGCGGCCAGCTTGGCTTCATTGGCGGATTTTATGACGCTGAAGCCGTAGAGGGCCGGGGTGCGGTAGCTGTCCTTGTTCTTCTCGTAATAGGCACGCACCTCTTCTTCGCGCAGGTCCTTGCGATCAATTTTCGTCACCAGCTGCTCCTGCATGACCTTGAGGAACAGGTCCGCCATGAAGCCGTGAATCTCCGCCCGCAGGCGGGGGTCCTGGTGCAGCTTCTCCTTCAGCCCCTTGGCGATGATCATCTCCATGTTAACGGCATGCTCCTTGACAAACTCAGGGGTCAGCCGCTCCGGGTTGCCGCGGAACATGCTCTGCCTGCTGAGCAGCTTCCGGTGCGCCTCCAGGTCTTCAACCGTCAGCGTGCCCCCCTTGTAGCTGACCGCAACATTTTCCTTGCCCTTCTCGCCGCAACCGGCCAGGGCGCCCACCAGCAGGGCTGCGGCCAGAAATCCGCCAATAGTTCTTCGCACAATCATAGTCAGTACTCTCCTTTACGGTAATTACCCGCCGATAGATGTTATTTGCCTGCTGATCCATACAGTGACAGCATGCCGGATATCAGACCCCAGGCCACGTAGCCGACCACCGTCCCCAGGGTGATGATCAGCACCGGCTCGATAATGGCGCTCATCCGGGCAATGCGGTCCCGGAGAATTTTGTCGCAGATCTGGCCGATGGCCTCCCAGGATTCGTCCAGCAGACCGGAATACTCGCCCACTGTCACCAGCGCCCGGACCATGGGCGGAAAGAACCGGTCGTGAGCCATGGCCGCCGAGAGCGGCACACCGCCGGCGACCTTTTCGGTCACCTCGGCCATCTGCCGCTTGACGGATTCATTGGTGATTGTGTCGCCGGCGGCCTTGAGGGCATCCACCAGGGTGATACCGCTCTGCAGCAGCGAGCTGAGGGTATTGGCGAACTGGACGACCACACCGTAGCGGAATATCTGGCCGATCACCGGCAGCCTGATTTTGTGCCGATCGAAGAGCAGCCGGAAATCGGGCAGCATCATCAGCATGAAAAAACCGGCAATCAGGGCCACGGAGGCAACGGCCAGGGTTCCGCCATGATTCTTGAACAGATCCGCCGCATCCAGCAGAAACTGGGTATTGGCCGGCAGCTTCCGCCCGCCCAGCAGAATCGTAAACTTCGGAATGACGAAGGTGACGAGAAAAATGACCACACCGAGGGTGACCACCACCACCACGCTCGGATAGATCAGGCTGGTGATCATCTTCGCCCGCAGCGCCGCCCGGCTCTCCAGAAAGTCGGCGATGCGCTCCAGGATGATATCCAGCATCCCGCCCAGCTCGCCGGCCTTGACCATCTTGATGATCATCTCGCCGAAAACCCGCTGGTGGGGCTCCATGGCCTCGCTGAGGGGCATGCCCCCCTCGATGCGCAGCTTCACGTTGTCCAGCACCTGACGCAGCCGCTTGTTGTCCGTCTGGTCGCAGAGGATGCCGATCCCTTCGGAAATGGGGATGTTGGACTTGACCAGGGCGGAAAACATGCGGAAAAAGAGCGCCACTTCCTTGGCTCTGATCGGCAGCAGCCGGGCCAGTCCGTCACCGGATGCGGCCGAAGACTCCACTTCGTCGATCTCCGTGACGATCATTCCCCGGGACCTGAGCCGCTCCACGGCCACAGCCATTTCAGCGGCCTCGATGGTATCCTTGACGCGCTCACCGGCATTGTCGATAGCGCGATAACGAAAGCTGGGCATGACTTACTCCAGGGTGACCCGCATGATTTCTTCCGGCGTGGTCAGGCCGGCGCGCATTTTGGCAATGCCGTCCTGGCGCAGGGTGCGGAAGTGTTTTCCATCGATGGCCCGCTGTCTGAGTTCCGTAAAAGTGGCCCGGGCCATGATCATCCGGCGCAGCTCATCATCCACGGGCAAAAACTCGAAAATACCCATGCGGCCCCGGTAGCCCAGGTGGCAGTGTTCGCAGCCGCTGCCCCGCCGGATGGGAAACAGGGCGTCCTGCAGGCCGAGCATGCCTGCTTCAGCTTCGGTCATGTCCGACCAGACGCCGCACTGGCTGCAGACGGTGCGCACCAGGCGCTGGGCCAGCACCGCCCGCACCGAGGCAGAGACGAGGAACGGCTCGGCACCCATGTCCACCATGCGGCTGAAGGCGCTGGGCGCATCATTGGTATGCAGGGTGGTCAGCACCAGGTGGCCGGTGATGGCCGCCCGCAGGGCAATGGTCAGGGTCTCGCTGTCGCGGATCTCCCCCACCATGATCACGTCCGGGTCCTGGCGCAGGATGGCCCGCAGGGAACTGACAAAGGTCACCTTCTCCCCCCCATCCACCTGGGTCTGGTTGATGCCGCGCAGGGTCAGCTCCACCGGATCTTCGATGGTGGTGATATTAGTGGTCTCGTTGCGCAGCAGCTGCAGGGCGCCGTAGAGGGTCGTGGACTTGCCGGAACCGGTCGGACCGGTGACCAGGATGATACCGTGAGGCAGGCGCAGATGCTCCTTGAAGGAGTTAAGATCGTCCTCACCCATGCCAAGGGCATCCAGGTCGATGTGCTCATCATGGGGCGGCAGGATTCGCAGCACCGCCTTTTCACCATTGACAACCGGCAGGATATTGGCCCGCACGTTGACCCCGTCCATCTCCACATCAAGAATCTGGGGGGTGAAATAGAAGGAGCCGTCCTGGGGTTTACGCCGTTCGGCGATGTTCATGCCGGCCAGGACCTTGATGCGGGAGACCAGCTTGGCGGCCAGATCGAAGGGGAGACGCTCCGTCTGGTGGAGCATGCCGTCCACACGCAGCCGGACGATCAGCTCGGACTTCTCCGGCTCCAGGTGCACGTCAGAAGCGCCCCGGTTAACGGCCCGAACCATAAGCTTCTCCAGCAGCTCGACAATGAAGCCCACATCATCCGCCTCAATCGGCCGGTCCATTTTGATGGTCGTATCGAACTGGCTGCTGAAAAAGAGATTCTGCATCTTCTTCAGCTGGCGCTGGGAGGTCATCACCAGCCGCACCTGCCGCTTGCAGAGGCGGGAGATGGTCTGGAGCATGGCCTGAGGCAGGGGTCCGCTGCAGGCCAGGAGCAGTTCGCCCTGTTCACCGGTTCCCACGGGCAGGACGTTGGACTTGAGGGACAGCTTCATGGGAATGGCGTTGACGATACCCCTCTCGATGCTTTCCAGCCCGCGCGTGTAGAGGGG
>Ga0105099_10001318_pt1 | contig 15704 bp, 16 predicted proteins | sample PPLLak3cmMay2015_2_FD_79138 | JGI IMG/M metagenome (GOLD analysis project Ga0105099, IMG submission 79138) | Freshwater sediment microbial communities from Prairie Pothole Lake near Jamestown, North Dakota, USA - PPLs Lake P8 Core (1) Depth... | ecosystem: Environmental > Aquatic > Freshwater >... | reverse complement strand
TATCATCCTGTTAATGTTGCTCGTGAGGGGAAGGGGCTTCTTCCCGCCAACTCGATCTGGCTATGGGGGCAAGGACGGTCCCCTCGGATGATTACACTGAAGGAGAGATTCGGGATGGATGGGTTTGTGATCTCAGCCGTCCACTTGATCAAAGGGATTGGAATCTTAGCAGGGTTGGAAGTGCTGGAGGTTCCTGGGATCACAGGATACTTTGATACAAATTATGATGGAAAGGCTCAGTACGCCCTGAAAGGTTTGAGAGAAAAAGATTTTGTCTATGTCCATGTGGAAGCCCCTGATGAAGCAGGTCATATGGGAGACCTCCAATTGAAGATCGATGCCATCGAAGCCTTTGACCAAAAGGTGGTGGGCGCTATTTTAAAAGGAATAAAGGATTTTGATAGGTATAAAATATTGATCCTCCCCGATCACCCCACTCCTCTTTCTGTCAGGACACATACTGCCGATCCAGTTCCCTATCTCATTTATTCCAATGAGGTGGAGGACGAAACTGGCCATGGAAAAACATTTGATGAAGTTTCAGCGGGTTTATCAGGCATTTCCTTCGAGAAAGGATTTGAACTGATTGAGAGATTTTTGAAATCCTGTGCTTCGTGTTGAGGAAAAGGGAGGTTTTTTTGGCGAATACAAGGACGAAATATATTTTTATGACAGGAGGGGTGGTTTCCTCTTTGGGGAAGGGATTAGCCTCGTCATCGATTGGAACCCTTTTGGAACTGAGAGGGTTAAAAGTCAATTATCTCAAGTTCGATCCTTACATCAATGTCGACCCAGGGACCATGAATCCTTTCCAACACGGAGAAGTGTATGTGACCGATGACGGAGCAGAGGCAGATCTTGATTTAGGGCACTACGAACGCTACTCCAATGTCAAGACATCGAAGAAGAATAATTTCACCACCGGACAGATCTATGATTCAGTGATTTCCAAAGAGAGAAGAGGGGACTACCTGGGCAGCACGGTCCAGGTGATCCCTCATATCACGGATGAGATCAAATCAAAGGTCTTCGACCTCGCCCAAGATGTTGACATTGTGATTGTCGAGGTGGGTGGAACCGTCGGCGACATAGAAAGTCTCCCATTTTTAGAAGCGATTCGACAAATTCGAGGAGATATGGGAAGGGAGAACACACTCTACATTCACCTTACCCTGGTGCCTTACATCCAAACGGCTGGGGAGTTGAAGACCAAACCGACTCAGCATAGCGTGAAGGAACTACGTGAGATTGGTATCCAGCCCGACATTCTTCTCTGCCGGACCGACCGATTGCTCTCTCCAGATATTAAAGCGAAAATCGCCCTTTTCTGCAATGTGGAGAAAGAGGCGGTGATTACCGCCAAGAACCTGGAGACGGTCTATGAAGTCCCCCTGGCCTTTCATCAGGAAGGGCTGGATGAAAAGATCGTTGAGAAGCTGAACATCTGGACAGGACGGCCAAACTTAAAAGGTTGGGAGCGGGTCATTAAAAAGATCAAACACCCCCGTTTCGAGACGACGATCGCTGTGGTCGGGAAATATGTGAGCCTCATCGAATCGTACAAAAGTCTCACCGAAGCTTTGATCCATGGAGGGATTGCCAATGATACAAGAGTCAATCTGAAATATGTGGATTCAGAACAGGTGGATCAGGAAGGGCCGGGACATCTTCTAAAAGAAGCCGATGGCATCCTCGTGCCAGGAGGATTTGGTTCGAGAGGGATCGAAGGCAAAATCAAAGCGATTCATTATGCAAGAGAAAAAAGGATTCCATACTTTGGGATCTGTCTGGGGATGCAATGCGCAGTGATCGAGATTGCGAGGCACTGTGCAGGTCTGAAGGGAGCCCACAGCACTGAATTCGATCCCCACACTCCTCATCCTGTGATTTATCTGTTAGAAGAGTGGGTGGATCGTAATCAAATGGCACAAAAGCGGACCTCGGAGACTCCAAAAGGGGGAACGATGAGGCTCGGCTCTTATCCCTGTCGTCTTGAAGAAGGAAGTTTAGCTTTAGAAGCCTATAATAAAAAGATGATTAATGAGCGGCACCGACATCGTTATGAATTTAATAACGCCTATATCGATAGTTTGGGAAAGGCAGGATTGGTATTCAGTGGCGTTTCTCCAGATAAGGAACTGATCGAGATTGTTGAGCTGAAAGGCCATCCCTGGTTTTTGGGATGCCAGTTTCATCCGGAATTTAAATCGAAACCCATGGACCCTCATCCCCTTTTCAGGGAGTTCATCAAGGCTTCTCTTCGGCGGGGGAGACGATCAAAGGTTAAGGGAATAGTTAAAAATTCAAAGCTGAAAACAGATTGCAAAACGATTAGCGTATAGCATCAAAATCTTTTATTCTATAGTGACGTTCGTAAGAGAGGAGACCAACGGAATTGGATATCATAGAAGAGGCAAGGCGGGTATTGAGAGTGGAGGCCCAATCCCTCCTCGATTTGGCTGAACGGATTAATGAGAATTTCTCACAAGCCGTTGAGTTACTCTATCAATGCAAGGGGAAAGTGGTGTTGATGGGCATGGGGAAATCAGGGCTGGTGGGGCGAAAGATTGCCTCCACCTTTGCCAGCACCGGGACTCCGGCCTTTTTCATTCACCCCGCAGAAGGGGTCAATGGAGATTTTGGGATGTTGGCAAAAGAGGATGTGATCATCGCCATCTCCAAAAGTGGAGAGACTCGAGAGCTTTTAGAGGTTCTGCCTCTCATCAAACGGTATGGAAATCGTTTAATCACCCTGACAGGAAATGCAAAATCCACTCTGGCGAAGGCTGGAGATGTCCACCTTGATATTCGTGTGAAAGAAGAAGCCTGCCCATTGGGTTTGGCTCCTACTGCCAGCACCACGGCGACCCTCGCGATGGGAGATGCCTTAGCCGTCGCGCTCATGGGAAAGAAAGATTTCAAAAAAGAGGATTTTGCCATCCTCCACCCGGGTGGAGCTTTGGGGAAGAGGCTTCTTCTGAAAGTGGAAGACTTGATGCATGTTGGAAAGGCTTTTCCGATGATATCGGAGAAGACATTGATGAAGGATGCAATTTTTGAAATCACCTCAAAGCGATTAGGGGTCACTGGTGTCGGCGACGCAGAGGGACATCTGGTGGGTGTGATTACCGATGGGGATTTGAGACGTGCTTTGGAAAAATTCAGCGATCTCTTCAATCGAGAGGCGTCAGAAGTGATGACGAGAAATCCAAAGTGGATCGAAAAGGGCGCCTTGGCTGCTAAAGCAGTTCAGAGGATGGAGGAGTATTCGATTACGTCCCTCTTTGTCTTTAATCGAGTAGGAGAGAAAGTCCCTGTAGGGATTATTCATCTTCATGATCTCCTGAAAGCAGGAGTCGTTTAACTTCGTGGAATGATGGAATGCTGGAAGGGTGGAATAATGGAGAAAAACTTTTTACAGCGTGAAGGGGTAAAGAACCAACATTCCAGTATCTTATTCTTATGAAAAAAGTCAAGATTGCCATTTTATTATCGATTGTGTTAATTGGTGGAATCGTCCTCGTCACCCTCTGGTGGAACCTCCAGGAGAGAAAGGCTTCGGAAGCAGAGGAGAAGCTTCCAAAGATTTCGACCGGAGGCGCTGATATGCGATTAGAAAAAATCCGATTTATTGAGGATAAACACGGTCAAAAGACTTGGGAACTGGAAGCGAAATCTGTTCAGCAATATCAAGATCAGAACATCATGGTCTTAGAGGATATCAAAGTAACTTTTTACGCAAAAGAGGGACGGACCTTCTTCCTCACTGGAAAACAGGGAAAGGTCCATCAGGATTCAAAGGATGTGGATTTAGTGGGCGATGTGGTGCTCACCTCGAGCGATGGATATGAGTTAAAGACCCATTCTGTCGCCTATCGCCATTTGGAAAAAATTGTGAGCACTTCCGACCCCGTGGAGATCGAAGGGGAACAAATTCGCCTGACCGGCAAGGGGATGTTGGTCAATATAGAAAACAAGACCTTTAAGATTCTAAGCCAAGCAAAGACTCAATGGAAAGGAAGAGGAGAAGTATGAACCAACACAGGGGAATAAGACTTCTCATCATTCTGTTCTCACTTTTTCTTTTTTCTATTTCCGCAGAAGCCCAGGGGAAGAAGGATGTTGGAAAAAACGGAGAGAAAGGGCTCAAGACGGACAGAAATTTTGGGTTTACTGCCAGCCGCGCTCCCATTGATATTGCCTCTGACACCGTTGAAGCAGATCAGAAGACGAACACCGTCACCTTTAAAGGGAATGTGGTGGCGAAGCAAGAAGACACAACACTCTATGCCAACACGTTAACCATCCTCTATGACCCCAATACAAAAAAGCTGAAGGAGATCATAGCGGTTGGAAATGTCAAGGTGGTGCAATTGGATCGAAGGGCCACTGGCCAAAAGGCTACTTTTGATCAGGATAAAAATAAAGTGATTCTGGATGGAGAGGCAGTGGTTCGTGAGGGCACAAATGTGATCCGAGGTGAGCGGATCACCTTCTATGTGGATGAGGAGAGAAGTGTTGTCGAAGGGGGAAAAGGGAGTCGGGTCAGCACCAGCATTACCCCCCCGCCCAAAGAGGAAGGAGAAGAGAAAAAGCCGAAAGAGAAAAAGCCGAAAGAGGAAAAGAAAAAGTAGTATTGAGTGATGAGTTCGGAGTTAAGGGTTCCTCTAAAAATGTCATTCCTGCGAAAGCAGGAATCTATAAGATTTTGACATCACTGGACTCCCGCCGGAGTTTACCCCGTACATGATACGGGGCGGGAGTGAAAAATTTGGAATTATTAGAGGTTGCCTTAAGAGTTAAAGAATAAAAACTGCGAACTTTGAACGCCGAACGAAGAACAGGAATAAACATGACGCACCTTTTATGTGAGAGCTTAAGCAAGTCCTTTCGTCAGAAGAAAGTTGTGGATTCGGTGAGCATTGAGGTCCAAGGGGGAGAAGTGGTTGGATTGTTGGGCCCCAATGGTGCAGGAAAGACGACCATCTTTTATATGATCGTCGGATTGTATCAGCCTAATAGTGGGAAGATATATCTTAACGACGAGGCGATCACGTCCCTTCCTATGTACCTGAGAGCAAGAAAGGGGATTGGGTATCTTCCTCAAGAGCCATCCGTTTTTAGAAAACTGACGGTGGAAGAAAATCTTATGGCGATTTTGGAGACCCTCCCTCTTTCCAAAGAAGAGCGGAAAGCGCGATTGGAGAAACTTTTGAATGAGTTGGGGCTCTCCTCCCTGAGAAAACAGAAGGCCTATGTTTTGTCAGGAGGAGAGCGGAGGCGGGTGGAAATTACTCGAGCCCTGGTGCTTTCCCCGTCTTTTATTCTTTTAGATGAACCTTTTTCAGGAATTGACCCCATCGCCGTATTGGATATTCAAGCCATTATCCGTCAATTGAAATCAAAGGGGATTGGAATTATAATTACAGATCATAATGTTCGAGAGACTTTGGGAGTTTGTGACCGGGCGTATATCCTCAATGAAGGGCAAATCTTGGAAGAGGGGTCTCCTGAAAAGATTGCTCAAAGCCAGAAAGCGAGAAAGATCTATCTGGGAGAGGAGTTCGAGTTAGGAAGAAAACGCCATATCAAAGAGGAAGAAAAAAAGGCAGTGAATCCTCCCGCACAGGGGAGATTGTGAGAATGAGATGGTTTTAGAGCTCAAACAGTCGCCCAAGCTCGTTCAACAGTTGGTCATCACACCGCAGCTTCAGCAGGCGATCCGGCTTCTCCAATTAACGCGCCTTGAGCTGGTCGATATGATCAGCCAGGAGATGAAGGAAAATCCCCTTCTGGAAGAGGAGGAAGAGGGGAGAGAACTTGCCGAAGGGGAGGCCCCTGCGGCGGAACAGGAGGAGGGAGAACCTCCAACGGAACCCGAGCATACCCCGGAGGTACAGGGAAATGGGGAAGGGGGAGATGAGTTCGATTGGGAGAACTATTTAGAAAATAGCAACCTCACCCCCTTTCAAAGGCAAACCCGCGAGGATGGGGATGAGAGGCCTTCTTTTGAAAATTTTCTCTCCAAGAGAACAACGCTTGTGGATCATCTTCAATGGCAACTCCAACTCTCCCGCTTCACAGAAGAAGAGCATGAAGCGGGCACATGGATCATTGGAAATCTGGATGAAGATGGATATCTGAAGATCTCCCTGGAGGGTATTTGTTCAGAAACCAATCTTCCGGTAGAGGTGGTGGAGAGGGTTTTGCGAAAAATCCAGCAATTCGATCCGGTGGGAATCGGTGCACGAGATTTGAAAGAATGTCTCCTCATTCAACTGGAGCAGGTTGCCCCTCGGGACACCCTCGCAGAAAAAATTGTTTCCGAGCATCTCTCTCTTTTGAAAAATAGAAATTATCCGGCGATTGCTAAACGGTTAGGGGTGTCTCTGGATCGAGTGAATCGCTCCGCCCATCTCATTTCCAAATTAGACCCCAAGCCTGGAAAAGCCTTTGGAGGAGAGGTCATCCAAGAAATCATCCCGGATGTTTATGTTTATAAGGTCGAGGGAGATTATATCATCTATCTGAATGATGAAGGGGTCCCAAGACTTAGGGTCAATTCCCTTTATCGAGATATTCTCAATGGGAGTCATCTCACCCCCGAAGGGGATCGAAAGTATATTCAGGATAAGCTTCGATCCGCTCTCTGGCTGATTCGCAGTATTCATCAACGACAAAGGACAATTTACAAGGTGACGAAAAGCATCATAAAATTTCAAAGAGAATTTTTAGATAGGGGGATCCAGTTTCTGAAGCCCTTGGTTCTGCGTGATGTGGCGGAAGATATCCAGATGCACGAATCCACCATCAGCCGCGTCACCCACAACAAATATGTTCATACCCCTCAGGGAATTTATGAATTAAAATTCTTCTTCAATGCGGGGATCACCTCGACCCAAGGGGAGACCATGGCTTCGGAAAGCGTCAAGAATCTTGTTCGGGAGATCATTGCCAAAGAGGACCCGAGAAAGCCTTATAGCGATGAGAAGCTCGTTCAGATCCTTCAAGAGATGAACATCCATATCGCACGCAGAACGGTTTCGAAATATCGCGAGATGATGAAGATCCTTTCCTCTAACGAGCGGAGAAAGATTGTTTAATCTAATAGGCTATTTGTCTTGTCGTAGCGGACAATGCATTCAAAGACATTCGATGAAGAAAAGGAGATGACACATGCAGGTCGCGGTGACATTCCGACATATGGAAGCCGATGAAGGGGTCAAGGCTTATGTCAAAGAGAAGGTGCAGAAGCTACAGAAATATATTGAGAACCTGATGGAAGTCCATGTTGTTCTGGCGGTGGAGAAATTCCGGCATATTGCAGAAGTGACCATTGTTGGAAATGGGGGCGCTTTCAATAGCCAGGGGAGAAACAGTGATCTCTATGCCGCCATCGATCAGAGTGTGGAGAAGATGGAACGCCAGATCCGTGAACGGAGGGATAAGGTCAGGCGGAAAAGGTCTAACCCTTCTTCGTTAAAGGCATCCCTCCAGGGAGTTGGAGAGACGAGTGGAGGGAAAGAAGAGGAAGGGCCCCTCTCTTTGATCCGGAGGAAGCCTGTCCTTGCCAAACCCATGTCTCTTGAGGAGGCCGTTTCTCAATTGGGTTTTTCGAAAAAAGATTTTTTGATATTTATCAATTCGGATTCTGGGCAGTTGAATGTGGTCACTCGATCCAAAGACGAAGGTTATGAGTGGGTGGAGCCTCATTTCAAATAGGAAGGTACTCCAGGGGGAATGATGAAGATCATGGATGATCTGGATGAAGAATGGGTCATTGCGGACCTGCAGGGTGTGGATAAGACATCCATTCTGAAGGAATTGTCCAGTGTCCTGGTCAATCCATGCAAGGCCGCCTCTGTGGAAGAGTTGCTTCAAGTCCTTCTCGATCGGGAAAAATTGGGGTCGACAGGAATTGGAGAAGGGATTGCCATCCCTCACGGCCGGTTGAAAAAGATAAAAAAATTTTTCATCTCTTTTGGCCGTTCGGTCAAGGGTGTGGATTTTGATTCCATTGATCGAAAACCCAGTCAGCTTTTCTTTTTGGTCATGGCCCCAGAAAATTCGGCGGTGGATAACCTAAAACTTCTGAGTCGTATTGTCACTCTATTGAAAGAGCCTTCTTTCAAAAAGAGATTGATGGAGGCTCCCTCCCGTAAGGAGCTTTTCAAGGTTATTTCCGAGGAGGATGAGAAGTATTAAACGATGAATCACCTCATCGTACAAGAATTGGAGCAGAGTCAGGAATACCATCTGGAACTGACCCTGATGGCAGGGCGAAATGGGCTTAAGAAAAAAATCACCCATTCGCAAGTCCAAAAGATGGGGTTGGCGCTGACCGGTTTTACCCAATTCGTGAATCCAGAGCGCCTTCAGATCATTGGCAATACGGAAATGGCCTATTTTAAAACGCTGACACCCGAGATGCAAGAGAAGGTGGTCCGCCAAATCTGTAGTCTCCCGTTATCTTGTTTGGTGATCACTCGGGGTTTGGAGGTCCCTGAACTCCTCCTTCGCGAAAGCGATGAAAAGGGAATTTCCGTATTTCGGACCAATCTCCGGTCCTTTGATTTTATTGAGAAGGTCACGAAATTCTTAGAAGAGAAACTCGCTTCTACCAGTAGCCTCCATGGCGTGCTCATGGATATTTTTGGTGTGGGTGTCCTCATCCTCGGGAAGAGCGGGATCGGGAAAAGTGAATGCGCATTGGACCTCATTCTTCGGGGGCACCAATTGGTAGCGGACGATATGGTTCATATCCAAAAACGGCCTCCTTCTTCTGTGTTCGGAAGTGGTTTCGAAGTCATCCAGCACCATATGGAGATCCGAGGATTGGGAATCATCAACATTCGGAGCCTTTTCGGGGTGGAGGCCATCCGTGAACGGAAGAAGATCGAACTCATTGTGGAACTGATGGAATGGGATGCTCACCGGGAATATGACCGCTTGGGTTTTGAGGAAGAAAAATTCTCCATCCTGGGCATTGAACTTCCGATGTTGAGAATCCCTGTTACACCCGCTCGGAATTTGACGACCATTATCGAAGTCGCTGTCCGCAATCACCTCTTGAAGGTGATGGGATATGATTCGGCGCTGGAGTTTGAGAAAAAACTCCTTCGTAAAATGGAAGAAAGAGGGGGAAACACAGCTGAGATCGAGGGCGAAGTGGAGTGAAGAATATACGGGTGATTCTCATCAGCGGGCTTTCTGGGTCAGGCAAAACAACCGCTATTAAGGCTTTAGAAGATATTGGATTTTATTGCGTCGACAACCTTCCCATCCTCCTTTTACCCAAATTCATCGAACTTTTTGAGCAGTCAGGGGGAAAGATCTCCAAGGTGGCTGTGGTGGAGGACATCCGGGGAGAAGCGTCTTATCCTTCTTCCCGTGAGTTTGTAGAGGGGGAAGGGGAAAAGGATTTTTTAAAGGATTCGAGAGAGATTATCCAACATCTGAAGCGAGAGGGGTATCCGATCGAAATCCTCTTCTTGGAGTCCTCTGATCCCGTTTTGATGAGGCGTTTCAGCGAAACCCGCCGTCAACATCCTTTAGCCCAGGGCGGGTCTATTCGAGAGGGGTTACGTTTGGAACGAGAACAACTTCAAGGGATTCGAGATATGGCTCATCAAGTGATTGATACGTCCGAATTGAATGTCCATCAGCTGAAGGAGAAAATCCAACAATATGCTCAGGAAGAACGGAGCTCAAGCCACATGACGGTCGCCCTCCTTTCCTTCGGATATAGTTTCGGCATTCCTTTTGAGGCAGACCTTTTGATGGATGTCCGGTTTTTACCCAACCCTTATTTTGTTGAAGAGCTAAAGCGATTGAAGGGGGATCATCCAAAAGTTGCGGAATATGTCCTCCAGTGGGAGGAGACCAAGGCATTTCTGCAACATCTTCAAGAGTTCATTCGTTTTCTTCTCCCTCTCTATGAACGGGAGAGAAGAACTCATTTGACCATTGCCGTGGGATGTACCGGCGGGAGACATCGATCCATCGTCATCGTTAACCGATTGGCAGAAGTGCTGCGGGACGAATTGGTGAAGAGGGGAATCTTTCTGTCTGTTAAACACCGCGATGCGGAGAAGGGATGAAAAAAGAGATGGTGGGGGTTGTCGTGGTGACACATTGCCGCCTGGCTGAGGAGATGATTTCTGCTGCTCAGTTAGTGGTGGGGGAAGAGTTGAGACAGTTTCAACCTGTTTCCATCGACCCGAAGGAAGGATCCGAAGAGATACGGGAAAAGATTATTGCGGCCATTCGGAAAGTGGATGGAGGGCAAGGGGTGCTCATCCTGACGGATATGTACGGAGGGACTCCATCCAATATCAGCCTCTCCTTCCTGGAGGAGAGAAGGATTGAAGTGATCACAGGGGTCAACCTCCCTATGCTCCTGAAATTAGCGACCTATCAGAATGATATGGGACTTGAAGCCTTGGCCGCTTTCATCACAGATTATGGTCAGAGGAATATCAACCTGGCTAGCGAAGTGTTAAAAAAAAGGGTGGATAAGAAGAAGAGTTAAGAGTGGGACCCTGTTCTTAGGGTAAAGGTTACGGTTACGAAGCCCGTTTCGGTTATTGGTCAGACGGTCATGGGTGACGATGCTGGTATCGAAGCACGAAGCTCGAAAGGCGAAGTTCGAGCATCCAGTTTCCATAGTCGAGCCTCGATACGAGTTTCGACAACGACGGACGTCAATTTTAATTTGACGATACGGGCGTCCTTACCCTTACCGTAAGACCAAACTTTTCATTGGGATGGAAATACAGACTTTTACGATTCGAAATCGGTTAGGACTCCATGCGCGGGCCGCGGCCCTTTTAGTTAAGACAGCCAACCGTTTTGTTTCAGAGATTATCATCGAGAAGGATGGTTTAGAGATCAACGGGAAATCCATTATGGGCATTCTGATGTTAGCGGCCTCCAAGGGATCGAAAATTACCTTGAAAACAGAGGGAAGAGACTCGGCCCAAGCGATGAGGACCCTGGGTGAATTGTTTGAGAATCAGTTCGGTGAGGAATAGGCATGGCGGTTCAGCAACAGATCAATAAGTTCATCCAAGGGATCGGAGCTTCTCCCGGAGTCATCACTGGGAAAGCTTACCTGCTTGAACGGTTCAAAGTTCGTCTTCCTCAAAAACGGATCGATCCTGGACAGGTCGAGGAAGAAGTCAACCGGTTCCTCAATGCGATTCAAGAATCAAGGAACCAGTTGACGGAGATTAAAGAAAAGATTTTGGACCCACAAATGCGTAAACATTCTTTTATACTGGATGTTCATGTTTTGATTCTGAACGATGAAATGCTGATTCAAGACACCGTGGATACGATCCGAAAGAAAGAAGTGAATGCAGAATGGGCTCTGGATCTCACTTTGGAGAAGTTGGACACGGCCTTCAAGGCCATCGAAGATGAATATTTAAGGGAAAGGCGGAGCGATCTCCATTATGTGTCTGCCAGAATCTTCCGAAACCTCTTGGGGAAAAAACATGACGATATCACCAAAATCAAAGGGAAAGTGGTTATTGTCGCGCACGACTTTTCTCCCGCCGATACCCTCCAGATAGACCTCGAACATGTAGCGGGATTCATCACGGATATTGGCGGAAAGGTTTCCCATACAGCCATTCTCTCACGATCTTTGGGCATCCCGGCCGTGGTGGGACTGGAGGTGGCGACTTCCCTCATCAATGGGGGAGATATTTTGATCATTGATGGAGAAACAGGGGAGGTCGTCATCAATCCCACTGAAGAGGTCTCTCAATCCTTTATCGAACGGAAACGTCGGATCAAATCCTTCAAGAGGGAAATCCTTAAGTACGCCTCTCTGCCAGCCGAAACCCGGGATGGAGTTCGTGTCCGTCTTCAAGCCAATATTGAGATGGTTGAGGAAGTCTCCTCTGCCAAGATGCATGGCGCAGAAGGGATCGGACTTTATCGCACGGAGATTCTTTATCTCAATCGGAAAGACCTTCCGACGGAAGAAGAACATTTCCAAGTCTATCGGCGTCTGGCAGAAAACATTTCCCCAGCCACAGCCACCATCCGGACGTTAGACATCGGTGGCGATAAATTTCTTCCTGATTATTCGAAGAACAATGAGATGAACCCGGCCTTGGGGTTGAGGGCGATCCGTTTCAGCATGAAGGAGACCGATATTTTTAAAACACAGCTGAGAGGGATTTTGCGAGCGAGCGCTCATGGAAAGCTGAGGATCCTTTTTCCGATGATTTCGGGAGTGGAAGAGATACTGCAGACAAAAGCCATCTTAGGAGAGGTGAAGAAGGGTTTAATAAAAGCGAAGATCCCATTTGATCAGGAGATCGAGGTCGGAGCAATGATTGAAATCCCATCTGCTTCGGTGACAGCCGATCTCCTGGCCCGAGAGGTGGATTTCTTTAGTATCGGGACGAACGATTTGATTCAATATGCCCTTGCCGTCGATCGAATCAACGAGCATGTCTCCTATCTCTATGAACCCCTCCATCCTGCCATTCTGAGGATTATTCGAATGGTGGTCCAATTAGCCCATCAAGCCGGAATTTCAGTTGCCATCTGTGGGGAGATGGCCGCAGAACCAGCCTATGCCTTGATTCTCTTAGGCATGGGGTTGGATGAATTCAGCATGAACCCTATTTCCATTCCCAAAGTGAAGAAGGTGCTCCGGAAGTCCCGGTTTGAAGAGACCCGGTTGCTGGTCGAACAATTGTTCCAACTTCCAACGGCCTCAGAGATTGAATGTTTTATGCGAAAATGGATGGTAAAACGATTTCCGGATGATTTTATTGAATGCTATCCAGAAGAGATCAAAGCCTAAACCCCTCACCCTCCCCTCTCCTCTCAGGGAAGAGAGGAAGGGTGAGGGGGAGGGAAGAAAAGGAGGAAATATTCCATGGCCATGACAGACTTTTTATTCACCTCAGAATCGGTCACCGAGGGTCATCCCGATAAGGTGGCAGATCAGATTTCGGATGCCATCCTGGATGCCATCATCGCTCAGGACACGAATGCCAGAGTTGCCTGCGAAACGATGGTGACGACAGGAATGGCCATTATTGCAGGAGAGATTACCACTTCCTGCTATGTCCATATGCCCTCCATTGTTCGGGAGACGATCAAAGAGATCGGATACAATGATTCGGCCATGGGTTTCGATTGGGAGACCTGTGCAGTGATCACCTCCATTGATGAGCAGTCCTCTGACATCAAACAGGGGGTAGATGAAAAAGGAGATCATGAGCAGGGAGCTGGAGATCAAGGGTTGATGTTCGGCTATGCCTGCGATGAGACACCGGAGTTGATGCCCATGCCCATCATCTTTGCCCATCGGCTGACACAACGGTTAGCCGAGGTGCGGAAGAAAAAGATCCTCGAATTTCTGAGACCCGATGGAAAATCTCAAGTGACCATCCAGTATGTCAATGGAAAACCCACCCGTGTGGACTCGGTCGTCATCGCTGCTCAGCATTCAGAAAGCGTTTCCTATCAGAAGCTCAAAGAGGGGATTATCGAAGAGGTCATCTTCAAGATCATCCCTGAGAAACTTCGAGATAAGAAAACCAAATATTATGTCAATACGACAGGACGCTTTGTCGTTGGAGGGCCGAAAGCCGATTGTGGTTTGACGGGGAGAAAAATTATTGTCGACACCTATGGGGGAGTGGGGAGTCATGGAGGGGGCTGTTTTTCTGGAAAGGACCCAACGAAGATGGACCGGAGTGCTTCTTATATGGCCAGGCATATTGCTAAGAATGTGGTCGCCGCTGGCCTGGCAGAGAAATGCGAGGTTCAAATGGCCTACACCATTGGGAGAGCACAGCCGGTTTCCGTCATGATTGATACCTCGAGAACTTCAAAGATTCCTCCAGATAAGATTGCAAAGATCATCAATGAGCATTTTGATATGAGGCCAAAAGCGATCGTCAAGTATCTTGATCTCCTGAAACCTGTTTATAAAAAAACCTCATGTTACGGTCATTTCGGCCGGAATGAACCCGGATTTACATGGGAGAATACTCATCGAGCAGAGGAATTGAGAAAGGCCGCTGGTCTGTAACTGGAATAATGGAAGAATGGAATGATGGAATGATGGATGAATGGGTTTAGGAGAATTGGAGCCTCTGATGATAGTGCTTCTGCATTTATATGCCCAGTATTCCAATATTCCAGCATTCCACATAGTTTAAGATGGGAGAAAATATGGACTACGACATCAAGGATATATCATTAGCTAAAAAAGGACGTCTTCGGATGGAATGGGCAGAGATGGCCATGCCAGTTTCAAAACTGATCCGGACACGCTTTGAAAAGGAGAAACCTCTGAAGGGGATGCGTCTTTCCGCCTGCCTCCATGTAACCACTGAGACGGCTGTGTTAATGAGGACGCTTTTAGCAGGAGGAGCGAACCTCGCCCTCTGCGCTTCCAATCCTCTCAGCACCCAGGATGACGTAGCCGCCTATCTGGTCAGGGAACTCCATATTCCAGTTTTTGCCATCAAAGGGGAAGATAGCAAAACCTATTATATGCACATTCAGAAGGCGCTTTCACACTTTCCCAACCTCACGATGGATGACGGGGCGGATTTGGTCTCTTCCCTCCACTTCATCGCCTTAAAAAAATGGAAGGAACTTTCTCCTTCTGTTCGAAAATGGGCAGGAGGTCTCTCTCCATCCAAAAGGGAGGAGATGATCAACGGGGTGATCGGCGGGACAGAGGAGACGACGACTGGTGTGATCCGTCTCCGCTCCATGGAGACAAAAGGGGTATTGCATTTTCCGATCATCGCGGTTAACGATGCTGAGACCAAACACTTTTTTGATAATCGATATGGAACAGGACAGTCCACCGTCGATGGGATCATCCGGGCCACGAATCGTCTAATGGCCGGAGCCACCTTTGTCATCTCAGGTTACGGATGGTGTGGAAAAGGGCTGGCGATGAGGGCAAAAGGGATGGGGGCCAACGTGATCGTTACCGAGGTGAATCCCCTGAGAGCCTTGGAAGCAGTCATGGACGGGTATCGCGTGATGCCCATTGCAGAGGCGGTGGAAGTAGGAGATATTTTTTGCACCGTTTCTGGAAATGTCAACGTGATCCGGAAGGAGCATTTCTTAAAAATGAAGGACGGAGCCATCATTGCCAATTCAGGTCACTTCAATGTGGAACTCGATTTGGATGGACTTCGTGAAGTCGCCACCTCCCGGCGAAAAATCCGTGATTTTGTTGAGGAGTTCCAACTGAAGCAGGGACGCAAGGTTTATTTATTGGGGGAAGGAAGATTGATTAATCTTGCCTCTGCGGAGGGTCATCCCTCGAGCGTCATGGATATGAGTTTTGCCAACCAAGCCCTGGCCTCTGAATATTTGGTGACGCATCACCAAACTCTGGAGAAAAAGGTTTATCCCGTTCCTTTCGAGATTGATCAAGATATCGCTCGGATCAAACTTCTTTCGATGGGTATCCAGATCGATCCGCTGACCAAAGAACAAGTCCGGTATTTATCTTCATGGGAACAGGGCACATAGATTTCCTTCAAAGTTCCCCCCATGGAACTCCAATGGCAGAAGCCGAGGGACTTCCAAGTTCTTCGGCGGAAACCGCCGAAGCAGACTCTCCAACGAGGGAGGTTTCGGAGGGTTATCCTCTTCTCATTCATCCACGGTCATAGACCGAGGTATTCTTCGTAGGCGGATAG
>Ga0105099_10001317_pt1 | contig 15704 bp, 19 predicted proteins | sample PPLLak3cmMay2015_2_FD_79138 | JGI IMG/M metagenome (GOLD analysis project Ga0105099, IMG submission 79138) | Freshwater sediment microbial communities from Prairie Pothole Lake near Jamestown, North Dakota, USA - PPLs Lake P8 Core (1) Depth... | ecosystem: Environmental > Aquatic > Freshwater >... | reverse complement strand
CGAAAATATTCGCGAATATTGTCTTGTCGTCGACCCGTTCGCGTAGGTTTTCGCCGTCGTCGCGGCCGATCCCCCCGATTCGTAATGATAAATCGGAACTTCGCTCCCGCCGACAAGGGCGTAAACCGTCCATCCGGGGTCGGTCCCGCCTTCGGCGATCGATTCGGCGAAGACCAGGATCGTTATTTCCCCGCCGGCGCCGCGCCGCCATTCTGGGTTCAAGAGAACAGTATCCGCCGACGTCGCGACCAGAGAATCGACAAGATGGACCTCGACGAACTTATCCGCCTGAACGGGCGGGGAAGGCGCCAGGATCGCGACCAGAACGAAGGCGATCAGGATTGATATAATCCCCCTCATTTTTCCGTCCTTTCCTCCGGGGTCCCGAAGGGCTCGAACCTGATCCCCTTGTCCCCCGGATATGGTTTCCGGTGATCGAACTTCCCGAGCATTATATCGACCGGGATTCCTTTCGGGAAGGCGGGACAGGGTCCCGCCCCCCCCCTTTGATAATGCGAGCATTTGAAACATTGACAATCTGGCGAAGGCGTGAACTGCATTTTCTCCCCCCTTACGACTTAAATTTCCAGTAATGAGCGAACGGGATCGCCTTCCCGTCGCCGATATTTAACTCCCAGGCGGGCATCGTGTTTTTATAAATCTTGTCCCAGTTTTTCCCGAGGTCTTCGATAATTTCGACGAACCTCTTATAAACCGGGGAATCGATCTTTTCGCCCCAGGTCCAGGCCGAAAAGCATTCGGCGAACATTTCGTCGGCGCTATATGCTGCATATTCGGAAATTTTATATTTGTCGACAAGGGACGCGGAATTAAAAAGACTTGTCCATTCCTTTTCGACCTGGGCGCCCGCCCGCCATAAAACATGATGCCCGTATTCGTGGATGATCGTATTAATCGGCGAATCGAACCCCATTCCCGAAGAAACGGAATATCTTTTCAGTTCCTTTAATGCAGCGATATGAAGTTCCGCGTCGGCGATCTGTTTCCGCCGTATAACCGCCGCGGGTTTATTGCTAGTCGCCCAGTCTTTCAGGTATGGGTCGTCTTTCAGAAACGCGACATGGTTCGCCTCAAGTTGGACCCTTTTCGCTATATTCGGGGCGGTCCATCCGATCCGCCCGTCTTCGGGGGCGTTAAAATAAGACCGGTTTAATCGGATCGATCCATATTTCCTGTATGCGACCGCGTGAGCGTTCCCGGCGCCCTTCCCCTGGATGAACTGGAACTTCATTTTAAACTGGGCGACCGCCCGGGAAAGACCTTCGGCGAACTGCCCGAGGGCCTTTTTGTTCATCCCCTTAAAGTCGTGGAAATGATCCCCGTAACAAAGGTCCAGGTCCTTTTGAACATAGTTAAACAGGTCGTCGGCGTCATTTATCGCCGGGGTTTTAAGGGGCGGGCGGGGTTTGCTATAGTCGACCGGTTTCTTCGCCGCCGGCGCCGCCTTCGGTTTCGCCGTCGGTTTCGCGGCGACCTTCGATCCCGCCGGCGCTGAAGGTTTCGCCTTCGTCGGGGTCTTTACTGGTTCGGTCGCCGGTCCCAGTTTGTCGGCGAACGCCTCCCGGGGTCCCCATTTCATCCAACAACGACAATTCGGGTCCCTCCCGGGGAGCAAAACGCGCCCGTCGGAAGGATGCGGAACGGTTTCCCAGTCTTTCGCCGAACGAACTTCCCCCGCCCTTTCGGCGTGTTTGTCCCGGACGTTCGCGTCGCCGATTGTATTCCATTCCCCGAAAAGTTCATCTTCGCCCCAAATTTCCTTTGATTTATCGTAAGACCCGAGTTCGGCGATCTTGCCCGTTTCCGTCCGGACGATAGTCTGGACCCGGGTTTGCATGTCGATAACCTTTTCGACGCCGTTCCGGTCGGTAATCTTCAGGGCGGGGACCCGCCCGTCCTGGATCATCCGTTCCATTGTGATATCCCAAACATGATTTTCCAGAACGGCCCCCGTCAGGGTCCGGCGGATATAGTCGACTTGCGCCTGGGAAATCGCCGAAACCAGTTCGAACATTTGGACCCGGATCAGGCGAAGGGTTTCGGCGTCGACCCCCCGGAATATGTATCCAGGGGCGCCCGAATTCGCCGCCTGGGCGGCGCCCCAGGCCGTCCCCGCCTTATATGCCCTTTGTTCCAGATCGGCCAGGAACGACCTCCCCGCGGGGATGAATTCGTCCTGAAGAATCTTTTCGGCGTCGGAGGCACAGGCCGCGGCGATGGCAAAGTTTTCCCGGGAAGTAACGATCGCCTTCGCCTTGTTCAGGTCGAAGGACCGTAACCGCCCCCGAAGGATATCGGCGATCGTTTTCTGGGACTTGTCGACAAAATCCGTCGCCTCGAGCCCCATTTCCTCGAGGGTTCGGATCGCCGCCTGATAGCGTTTCAGATCGCCCGATTCGGACATTCGTTATATATCCTTTTCGATCGGGGACTGGGACCGATCGTCGTTCGTTATCCCGGCGATCCCCGCCATCGCATCCCCCGAGGCGATCGACATTTCGCCCCTTTGGACCTGCCTCGAAAGGGCTTTTTCGGTTTCCCTCATTCTTTCGCAATAGTCCCGGGACCCTTCCCCGGGTTTGCGCGCGCGATCATCGTTCGCCATAAATTAATCCTCCTGATCTTCGGGTTCTTCGGGTTCTTCGAGTTCTTCCGCGTTTGCGGCGATATCTTTTTGTCTTTGGGCCCGTTCGTAATTTTCGAAGGGCGTCGGACCCCCCTCGCCCCCGGTGAATAGCGCCTGGATTTTCTTGTCCTCTTTTGCCCGGTCTTCTAGGTATTTAACCGCGTCTTCCCGGGTTTCGACCCCGGAAACGTGTTTTATTACAAGGTCGATCAGGTTAATAACCCTTTCCTGGCGTTTCCGGAGGTCTTCCTGGAATTCGACGTCCATATCCCGGGGCGTCCGGTCTGGGCAGTAAGAAACCCCGACCTCGAGCCCTTCCCAGTAACCGGGGCGCCCGTTTTCGACGGCCAGGACGTCCAGACTATTTCGAATTATCGCCGATTCCGCCTTCCCGAACCCGCCCTCTTTAAGAGAACAAAGGTCGTTTAAGTTCCGATACATGATTCGAAGGGCGACCCCCGACGCGACGTTCCCGGCGCCGTCCAGGTCGTGGAGCATGGACTTTGGAACGCCCGAAATCGACGCCATAATGTCGGCGAGGGCGGTATGGAGTTCCTGGGCGCCCTGCAGGTTTTGATCCCAGGACAGGACGTCGACGGCGGGTTCCTTTGCGCCCCCCGTGTCCGGAAGGTAAATCGAAAATTCGGGTCCCCTCTGGACGGTCCCCTGATCGACGTTCCGGAAAACGATCTGGGGCCATCCGTGATATTGAACGGACCGGGCCATCCCCGAAAGGATATGGTTTATCGCCCCCGAAAGGGATTTCAGGGGGGCGACTTCAGATATTCCCGGTTCCGATTCCGGGCGGGAAACAAGGTTCGCGATTCGATGAATGGGGATCGCCGGATAAGGGATTTCCAGGGGACCGTAAACGGCGTCTTCGTTCCTCCAGATTATCCGGACGGATCGGTCGAGCCATTGTCCGGAAATGTCGTCGAACCAGGACGGGCGGATCAGTTCGATATATTCCAGGGCGTCCTCTTCTCGAGGGTTCGTCCCCGTTATGATCGAAAACTGCCCGTCCTTCCGGCGCCAGGCCTCGATATAATTCATTCGATACAGGTCCGGAACAAGGTAAATATACACCTGGGAAACCCGGTTTAATTCGACGACCCCCTTCCAGGTTCGCCCGCCTGATCCCGTTTTCCTCGCGGTGCCTGAATAGGGGTCGAAAAACGAAATCCGTTCTTTGACGAAGGCCTCCCCCCCGACGCCGGCGTCCCTGGCGATATCGATCATAAAGGCGTCCCAGGCGTTCGTTTCGGCGGTTTCCGCCCAAAGGTCCGCCGCCTCTTTTGCCCGGTCGTTCTTTTCGTCCCCGTCGATCCGGAAGGTATAATCGATCGGACCCTTCCGGAAATATGCGGCGATCCTGTTTTCTATCGTCCCGGCCCATCCGACGACGATCTTTATCCGGGCCTTGTATTCGTCGTCCGTTTCGCCCCGAAGGCGGGGAAAATACGGGGGGCGGGCGAGGTCGCCGCGGTAATAATCCCAGTTTTCCATAATGGGATATCGGGTCGACGATAAGTTCCGGACCGTGTCCCGAATTCCTATTCTCGACAATTCCATCGATCGGCCTCCTATCGTTTCCGGGGATCGTCGCCCGCCGAGGGTTTCGACCTTTTGTTTTTCCATATCAGATAACGCCGCCATGCGTCGATCGCGTCGTTATCTTTGTCGACGGGGCGTTCCCCAGAAGGTCGCCCGTCTTTCGAACTGGTCGGATATCGGTATTGCGTGAATTCCCAGGGGAATTTAACGACGTCCCGCCCGACGATTGTCGCCGGCGTTCGCCCAGGAACCAGTTTCAAGGCGGTTCTGCAAAGGCGAAGACCGTCGACGACTTCGGATACTGGACCCTTCAGGCGAGCCTTGTATACCCCGTCGGAATGAAGGCGCCCCGGGCGAAGAATGTCGGCGTCGCCGGGGGCGTTTGCGGGACGAAGGTCCTGGATCGCCCTTTGCATCCCGCGGGCGAATGCTCGCGCCTCCCCGGGGGACTCGTTATCGTAAAGGACGTCGATCGGGACGTCGAAGGAAACGCCCCAGGTCCAGAGTTTCCAGGCCGCCCTTTCCCCCATGTCTTCCGCTAGGACGTTTGATTCGTGAAGTTCGCCGATAATCCGATCCTGCCCGTTCCTTTCGTCGTCCTGAATAAACAGGGCGGCGAAGGGATGCGTCCATCCCTGGTCGATTGTGATAACCAGGGGGATATCGGATCGATATCCGATCGGGGTCCCGAGAACGTGATATCCTTCGTTAAATTCCCGCCCGAAAACAAGTCCTTCCCGGGAAGGTCGTAAACAGAGCCATTCTTCCTCGATCGTCTTCCGGTCGAGGTCGAAAACCTTTTTAATGAAGTCGTCGATCCGGACATGCCCGGTCGAATGACGGGCCTTCCCGCCGCAAAGGACGCCCCCTTGTTCGTCCGGCCAGGCGAAGATCGGGCAGTCTTTACAGGATCGTTCGGGCGGGCATGTTTCGAGGGTTTCCCAAATGCAATATTGATATAATTTATATCCCCGGGAATGAGCCGATTCGATAAAGGTCTGCATCGGTCCGAGGGCGAACTTCTGGGTCGATCCCATTCGGACCCGGGCAGTATGAGGGCCGAAGGACTGGGGGATCGAAAGGGCCTGTTGCAAGATATTCCAGTTCCATAAGTCCAGTTCGTCGATATGCAGGACGGGGACATGGGGCGAATTGACGCCGTTCATCGTCGCGACGGTTATCGTCAGGGACGAACCCCCGGGACCCCTTATTACGGATTTGAAATTCGCCCGGTCCCCCATGTATCCGGCGAATTCCTCTTGTCGACTCAATTTGTCGGTATAATCAAAACATTTCGCCGCCTGGGATTCGACCGCCCCTATGTCCAGAATATCCAGGGGATAGTTTTCGCCCCCCCGAAGGTAAGGTAAAATCCCTTTAAATAGCATTTCGAGCCATGCGAGAAGACCGAAGGCGTTCGTCTTGCCCGCGGTCCGGTTCGCCTTTAAAACCTGGCGATGCGTTTTTTCGAAGAACCCGTCGGCGACAAATTCGATCGGGGCGCAATGTCCGGGACAAATAGCAGTATGCCCCAGGCGCAAGGGTTCGCCGTAATTGTTCCGACAAAACGTCCGGATATATTCCCAGAGTTCCCGAGTTGTCCGGGGTTTAATTTCGACCAGGGTCCCCAGGTCCCATTCCGACCCGAAGAACGTTTCCGGATCGATCGCCTCCCCGGAGTTCTCGATAACTTTGCAAGATTCCATTTCGCACCTCTGGCGACGCTATTTCGAGAACCGCCCGAAGGGTTAACCCCGCCTGGGGCGCCGCCCCCGAACCGTGAAGGTTTGATTCGTATTCGAGGAAACGGATCAGGACTTCCGGCGGGACCTTTGTCCCTTCGTCCATGAGGTAAGAATACGCCTTATCGTAAACGAGGGCGATCAATCGCCTTTGCCTGTCCAGAAGTTCGGTCGAATTGTCGATAATCTTTTTCATTATCGCGCGTTCGATCCCCGCCCCCGTTTCCCGGTCTTTTTCTTCCGCCAGTTCGTCCCAGGAATAGGTTTCCGCCCAGTCGACAAGGGTTTTTAAACCCCTCTTCGTTTTCTTTGCGGTCTTCCGAAGACTTCGACGCCCCGATCCTTCCAGTCCGGTTTGATACCAGACCCAGAACGCCGCCTGGACGGGGACCGTCATTTCGCGAACTGTCATAAAAAAACCTCCGCCCCCTTTATTCGCCGGGGGGCGGAGGAAAGTCAATAAAAATCTATTGTCGCCGGCGCTATGAAAGGGCCCGCCCGTCGGCGCCCAGGATGCCCCCTTTCCGGACGACCTGGATCGCCTGGGCGACCCGATCTTCGGGGCGGAAGGGCGGAAAGGCGCCGATCGACGACCGAAGAATGGCGAATTCGTCGAGGGATCGCCATCCGTCCCGAACGATCCGAATTACGACCGCGTCGCCCTTCCCGAGGGGTCCGATACATTTGTAAACCAGACCCCCGACCGAATAGCGGTCGTCGGAAATGAGCCCCCAGGACAGGGTTTTCGTTATCGGTCCCTTTTTGATCCCGTCGAGGGTCGCCTTTACCAGGTTATCCCAGTCGATCGTTTTAACCCTTCCTGGGTTCGTCCCGTCGAACAGGAAATAGATATCGGTCCGAACGGGGCATTCGTTCCCATCGATCGGGAACTCGATCTGGCGGGTCCTTTCGTCCCTGATCTGGAGGTCTTTTATCCGTTCGTAACAGGCCGCCCGGAGGTTCTGAACGTAAGATTCGACCCGCGGGGACTTCCCGATCCCCCGGAAGGTTTTCTTCTCGAGGGTCTTCGGGTCCCGCCGGACGAACCGCCGAATTTCGTTTTCGTTCCCGAATCCGTGAAATTCGAGCCCCGAAACCGGGATATCAATTACCATTCCCCAGTCCGGGAATTTTTTGTCTTCCGAATCCATCGTTCCCCCTTGTCAGGTCCCAGATATCGGCGAATATGTCGGCGGCCGGTCCTTCCGGCGCCTCCCCGTTCGCCTTGAAATATTGACTTGTCAGGATCGGGCGAATAAAAACCTTTTGAATCCTTTTCCAAATCCGATCGTATTCCGTCCGGGTCGTCCCCTGATATAGCATTACGCAAGGGACCGCCCCCGCGGCGTATACTTCCCGGACCCTGTTTATCGCCGCCCGGGGATCGTCGTTTTCGAACCCGGCCAGGACGTAAACCTTTACCTTTTCCCGGGGGACCCCCGCATTCCGGAACTTTTCGACGGCCGCCTGAACGGGCGCCAGGGTCCCCGGGCGATCATATGCGAGGAAAAGACTTCGAAGTCGGGGTCCGTATCCGGCGATCCTTTCGACCTGCCAGTCCTCGAGGTAAAGGGCGTCGAGCCCCCCGGGGAATTCGATCCGGCGCCCCGCCGGCGCGACCCGATCGATCATTTCGAAGACCCGTTCGATATGCCCGCGGGAACAGGCGAGAAGGTTGTTATCGTTTATTATCCATCCGTCCCGGATCGGGAGTTCCCGAAGGGGTCCTTCCCTCTTTGGAACGAAACAGAACGGGCATTTTTTCGGGCATCCCCTCGAGGTTATCGTAAACCCGGGGGCGAGGTACCTTCCCGGGACGAAGTCGCCGCCCGGATCGTCGAGGGCGGGTCCCCCCAGTTTAACCGGGACCGTCGGGAACGCGCGCCCCCAGTCCCGGGCCAGGCCGGCCGCCTGGGGAACGTCCCAGACAAAGGCGATGGAAACATGGATTTCGTCGATCCCTGCCATCGCCGGGTCGAAGGGTCCGTCGAACAGTCCCGGGGACCCGATCCTTACAAGGGGATCGTCAGGCGTCGCCTTTGTTCGCCGCGGGAAGACCCGAAGAATCCTTTTTTCCACCTTCGACGACCTCCATTTTTAAGGGAATCCCGAGAAAACGTTCGGTATTATCCCGAAGGTCCCGGGCGCCTTCCTGCATCCCTTCCCAGGCCCTTAAAACGCCCTTCGATGCCTGATATAACCCCGATATATCGAGGACCCCCCGATTCGCCTCCAGGCGCCGCAAAAGACCCCTTTCCTGGTCTTTCGTCAGGGGTTCCCGGATAATTTCCCGGCATATAATCGAAATCGATTCCGTTATCTTCTGTTCCTTTGAACTTCGACCGAACATTATTCCCCCCTTGTTTCATGTGAAACAGTCTGGCGGTCCCAGAATTCGAGGACCTTTACAAGGGTCCGGATCGCCATCGCCCCGGTCTGGGCGGTTTCCATTGCGAGGCGATCCAGAACTTCGGCGGGGGCGTTCTGTTCTTTCGGATATTCCCAGTCGATCGCCTCCCGCATCGCCTCGCCCGCCTCTTCTGTCATAATTCCGACCGCATGGATCAGGTCGTCGGGGAAGGTCGGGAACTTTTCTTCCGCCTTCCCCAGTTCGGAAAGGATCATCTTCAGCGCCTTATGAAACGGGTCGAGGTCCCTGTTCTGCTTTTTCATCGCATCCCCCAGACCAGGATCAGGGCGACCCCGATCCCCGCAAGGTTCGCCGCCAGGTCCAGGAAAGAAAACCCGTCGGCGTCCCGGAACAGTTCGACCCGGGAATCCTTCGCGGCGTCTTCCGCCTGGAGCCCCTGGATCAATTCGAGGGCGACCCCGCCCCAGGCGACGGCGAACGCCGCCGTCAGGATCGCCTTTGCCCCCCCGGGCGTCGACCAGTCCCGGACGATTCCCGTCGCCCTGCAGATCAGAAGGATAACGACGAACAGGGTCGCCGATCCGGCGAAATGGGTCCATTTGTCGAATTCCCGGGCCTTCGTCAGAAACCCGAACCCGGGACCCTTGTAATCTTTGGAATAAACGATCATCTTCCCCCGCCTTTCGTTTTGCGATCCGTAAAAATCATTTATCCGCCGGTCGAGCGATTCATCGAAATGAACGTCGAGGGGACCCCAGTCTTTCGACCTCATACCTTCCCCCGGTCCTTTGCGAATTCCCGAAGGGCCTTCCGGGCGTGTCTTGCACGAACCAGGCGCCCCCCGCCGGCGTCGACCAGGACCGCCCCGACCGTGATTCCGTATCTTTTAAGGACCCGGATCGTCGCCCCCGCCTCGAGGCGCCTATAAACCCGCCTTGCGCCGCCCTTTAGTTTTTTCGACATATATCCCCCTTTCCTGAAGTTTCTTCCTCATGTTACAGTTTTCAATCTGCAATGTCCCATATAATTTAACGATATCCTTCAGGCGTTTTCGAACCTTCGCGACGACGTCCCCCCGAACGTATTCGACCCCGTCTTCAGGAGCCGGACTTGTCGCCCCGGGTTTCAGGTCCCAGGAAAGGATCGTCATATTCCCGGACCCGTCGAAATGCCCCTGAAGGTATATCTTCCGGGGGAAATCAGTCTGTTTCATCTTCCGCCGCCTTCCCGAATTTGAACTTATAGGTATGCGTGAATTTAAACCAGCGTTCGGCGTCGGAAACGTCGATCAGACCCCGACGCCTGTTTTCTTCGTGTCCTTCGAGTTCCTTCCCGACGACGACCGCTATCGACCGGAGAAGGGATCGGGTCTTCGGGGGGATCAGGTCGTCGATGATCTTCCCCCGGACGACTTTTTCCCCCCCCCTTTCGAATTGTCGCCATAAAACGAACGTTTCGGAATTTTCGGTTAAAACGATTTCGACGGAAACCGAAAAGTTTTTTCCCTTTTCCTTTTTTAAATCGTCCCCCTCCCCTTTTATTCTTATATTCTTATTCTTATTCTTCCGGGGGGTTAACGTTCGTTTTCTCAAATGGTTACCTCCCTGATTCTGTCAAATTTTGATAATTCGAGGGGGTTATTCTGTCAAATTTTGATAAAACAGGGACCCCTATTCTGTCAAATTTTGATAAAACGCCCCTCGAAAAACCCCTGTCAAATTTTGACAATGTGGATAACTCCGTTTCATTTCCCGAACAATTTTCGGGCATCCATCCCGCCGATAAGGTCGTCGACGATTTCCTGGACCTTGCCCTTTGCGATGTCTTTTTCGAGTTCTGTCTTCGCGCGCGCGCGCGAGGCGAAACAGGCCGCCGTCATTTTTGCCCGCCTGATCCGGACCCGGTAAACCTTCCCCCTTGTCGATCCCCGGGATTCCAGGATATCGATCAGGGCGGGCGCTGCCTGTTTGTTCTTTGAAAGAATCCCGACGGGGTATCCCCTCGCGAGTTCCTGAAGGGTCGCCTTCGCCGTATTCCGGGCCAGGCCGCCCCCGGACATAAGGTCGACGATACAGAATTCGACGATCCCATAATCCGGTCCGAGGAGCCATCCCGCCCCCGTCAGTAACCAGATATAGGTCTTCAGGGCGTTTCCGGAATAGGCGCCCAAATGTTCGCGGAGCCCCTTCGATAAGGGGACATAAGGTTCTGAACTTTGAAAAGGATAATCCGCCCCGCTCGCCATGTTCTCCCGCCTTTAAGATGGCGGGGTCCCGGGACCGCCGGAACCCCGCCTGGAAATTTATATCCGGCGAACCGCCCCGTCGCCAGAACTGGTTCCCCCGAGAAGACCGATCATCCCCGCCTGGGACCCCGGGGAAAGTCCGGGGTTCTGAAGGATTCTTTCCCGGACGTCTTCCGCGGGGGGCGCGTCGGGAACCGCGGGGTTCGGTCTTTCGATATAGCGAAGAACCTTCCCCGAGGCGTCCGTAACGGGAACAAGTTCCGCCGCGGGAGGCTGCGAAACCGCCCCGCCGGACGCCATCGGGGGATCAATTCTTCGGGGGGTCGGGACGACCCCGGCGATCCCCGGCAAGGGACCCGCCCCTTCGGGGATATTCCCGGGGATCAGGTCCCCGTCGGAAGAATAAAGACTTCCGGCGAGGGGTTCGGCGACCCCGGGGATCGCCGATCCGGTCCGGGAGGCGCCGGGGATTCCGGCGACCCCCTTCCGGACGTCGAAGGCCAGGGGCGGTTCGGGAACGGAAGATTTCGTCGGAGGGGTCCCGGTCGTGATTGAATTTCCCGGGGTAGTGGGGGACGACGCGGGAACGGATTTTTCCCCGGTTTTCCCCTCCGACTTTACGACCCGAAACCGAACAATGACGGCCTCCGCCCCGCCCGCCCTTGTCAGGAATCGGTTAACCGCGTCGGCGTTATCGGCGTCGGCGGCGTAAAATTCGACCTTCGTCTTCCCGGACGAAAGGATTTTCGTCTTCAGGTCCAGGGCGTATATTTCGACGGCGTCCGGGGGCGCCTGATCTGGAACGCCGGCGGAAGGGATCGAAGGACTTTCCGCCGGGGAGGCGGTCGGTCTGGGGGCGGCCGGGTTCGCTATGGAAGGAACGTCGGGCGGGGACGTCAGGCGATCTTCGTCGTCCTGATCGTCGTCGGATTCCTGATCCGTCGGGGGAATCGTCCCTTCCGAAACGGTTTCTAGGAGCATATAAAAGACCCGCCCGGTCTGTTCTTCCCGGAATCCCCGGATATTCATCCCGGCCGAATTTATCAAAAGGCGAATCTGCCCGAGAAAATTCGGATCGATCGCCTGGAGTTCGTCGGCGTAAACCCGATCTTTCGCCGACAAGGCGGAAACAATAGCCCCATTTACGGTTATTTCGTTCATTCTATGCCTTCCCCTTTCATGCAGGAAACCGGGACGATTCCCGGGGTTTCAGTGATAGCGCCGTCCGGCGTCCGGATCAGGCGGTAACGGTACCACGCCCGCGGGCGCCCGTCCAGACGAAAACCCTTTATCCTTTCCCGATCGAATGCGTATCCTTCGCTCCCCAGGATGGAAATAACGTTCCGGAACAGGTATATTTCCAGATCGTAAAAAAACCCCGTCGGGAGCCATTTGTAATCGTTATCCCCCGTCAAATCGGCCAGGCGTTCGGCGGTTTCGAACGTCCAGAGAACCCGTTCGCTATTTGTCCAGTCCCGCCATTTCATGGGGGGAGGGACGTCGACGCCGTGGTTTTTAACCGGACCGTCGGACCTGCAGGGTCGAAAATGGAATCGAATATAGTTCATCGGCGACGCCCCCTTTCGTCAGATTTTTTCGACCGTCAGTTTAAAAGCGTTTTGCGCCGGACCCCGGCGGTCCCCCGCCGTTATCCCAAACCGGACGCCCAGGAGCGCCGTAAACTGTTTCGCCACCTGATCGGGCGACCGGTCGGTTATCCCTTCCCGACATTCCATCCGATAGGGTCGGAAAACAAGTCCCTGCAGTCCCATTTTTTCAAGACTGCCCTCGAAGGTTGCAAAGACGATGATCTTTTGCCCCTCCGAAAATGGTTTGTCTGTCTTTTTCATATTCTCCCGCCTTTTCGATAAATCAGGATCGACCTTCGCCCGTATTGTTCGCAAAACGCCGCAAACAACGACAGGTCCCGGGCGAGCCTGGATTCCCAGAACGCAAAGTCCGAAAGACCGATCGTTTCGTCCTGCATCCTATCGGCCGGGGGGTTCGCCGTTTCGAATCCGGAACGGTAATAAATCGATTCGCCGATCCCCGAACGAAAGACCCAGGACGAAATCCAGGGACCCGCCGGGACCGTAACGACCAGAAGGGCGGTCGAATCCCCGCCCGCCGGATAATCGGTCCTCTGCAGGGTTATTTCCGCCCCGGACGTCCAGTCCATTTCGAGCCCCGAAACGATGGAAGACGGGGCGCCCAGAACGAAGGCGCCCCGGACTTCCTGGAAAAACCGAACCCTGTAATAACGGCGGATTCCAAATCCCGCCGAACGGTCCCAGATACAGGTCGGGACGCCCGATTCCCGGGCGACTTCCGTCCATCCCGAATCGGGCAGGTCCGCCCTTTCGAGAATGACGCCTCCGATTTGATCCGGGGCGGGGGCGATCGGGGCGGAAAAGGTTATCCGAAACCCGATAAGACCCATTATCAGGGTTCGATTAATCATTTTGTCCCTCTGCGAACCCGATCTTTTTCGAAAGACGGGTCCATTCTTCGCCGCCGGCGGCCCGTTTTTTGAATTCCATAACTTCGGCGAAGAACGTCCCGGTCGGATTCTGGAACAGGGGATCGCCCGCCGGGGCGAACCGGTGTTTTCGGAGCATGTCTTCGAAGGGCATTCGGAGAATATCGAGAACGGTCGCGTCCGGGATGGCGTCAGGGGCGTTCTTCCCGACAATGCAAAGTTCTTCCCCGAATTCCGCCTTCAGGTCGTCCCAGGCGTCGGCGTCGCCTTCGATTTCGAGGGCCGCCTGGGTCGACGCCTTGTCGATCTTCGCCATCGCCCCGAGAAGGGTTTTCGTGTCCTCTTTGATCCATGAAATCAGCGCCGGGAAGTCGAGAATAATCGGGGCGGATAGTTCTTCCGGGACGTCCGGATCGATCATTCCTTCCGGGCATATTACAAGATACGGATATCCGTTCTTTTCCCGGAGGGTTATCCCCTGGGCGTTTTCGAAGTCCGCGGGGAAGGCGGGACCTTCCCCCTCGAGGTCGACCTGTTCGATGAACCCCGCCGGAAGGCGAAGGTCTTCGAGCCCCGGTTCCAGTCCGAGTTCCCCCTGAAGGTCGGAAAGTTCGGCGTTCATCGCCCGCCCTTTTCTGGCGTTCAGGAATTCGACAAGGTTTTTATTATCGGGCATCGCCGCGGTAATGGTTAACGGTTTGCCTGCCTGCATTACGATCTTATCGATCGTCAGTTCCGAACCGAATCGCATCGTTCCCCCCTGTTCCGGGGTCCTTTCGGGACCCCTGTTTTTACTGCCCCGACGAAAGATCGACGACCCGACTTGTCCCGGCGGTTATAGACTGGACGTCCAGGCGATGATCGGCGATTTCGGCGAGCTCCGTAACGTGAGTAATGTAAACGAACCGTTCGAATTTATGGGCGATCTTTTCGATTATGTCGATCGCCATCGGATAGCGTTCCCGGTGAAACGCCCCGAACCCTTCGTCCTGAATAAAAAGAACAAGGGGGCGTCCCCAGAATTCGTTCGCCGTCGTCGCGAGGGCGAATCGTAAGGCCAGGCCGTTAACCTGTTCCTGATATCCGGACGACGAATTGAGGGAAAATTCCCCGCGGGAATCGATAAACCGGACTTCGATATCGTCCTTTTTCGTCCCGTCCGCGCGTTCCCGGACGGCCTCGATCGATATCGAAATGTCCGTCGACGATAAAAGATAATTCGCCTCCGCCTCCAGGGCGGGGAGAATCTTCCGCATTAACAGAAGGGGAATTCCCGTCGAATGGAACGCCGATTCCAGAAGGGACCAGGCCTCGAAGTCGACCGCCATCGCCGAAAGTTCCCCCTTCGCCTTTTCGAGGTTGTCCTTTTCGGACTGAAGGACCTTTTCGGTTTCGTTTCGGCGAATGCGGTCTTTCATAAGGTCCCGGATCGCCATTTCGTCGTCCCTGATCTTCGATTCCGCCGATTTTATGTCGGCGGCCAGGGTCGACATACTGTCCAGAATCTTGTCGAGTTCGATCTGGGCGGGGTCGAGCGCCGCAAGGTCCGCCGTATCCCGAACCAGGTCTTCCCGCATGGATTCAAGGCGCCCCCGTTCCCGGTCCCGGACCCGCGTCGCCTCGAGGGATGCCCGGGACCTTGCAAGGGCTTCCCGGTGTTTTTTAAGGTCCTTTTCGAGAAGGGCGAGCGCCGATTCCGCCGCCTGGGCGTCTTCCCGGTAAGCCTCGAGAAGGCGAAGGGCGCCTTCGTGTTTTGCCTGAAGGTCGACGACTTCGTCCGAACATTTCGAAACGACCGGGTCCAGGTCTTGAACCGATTCCCGGGTCGCCTGTAAATGTTCCGCCTTCGAAAACGCCTTCCAGGCGGGACAAGGGGTCTTTATCGACCCGGCGGTCGGGATATCGTCGCAAGGGACCGGGGGAAGGGTTTCCAGTTCAAGGGTCTGTTTCCGAAGAACCTCTTCGAGGGCGGTCTTTTGCTTGCGAAGACCTTCGAGGTTTTTCGCCGCCGTCCGACCCTGGGATTCAAGGTCCTTCGCGATCCTGTTCTGTTCGTCCCTCGCCCCGGCGGCGTATTCCCAAAGTTCCCGGGCGTCCTGAACGGTCTTTTCGAACCCTTCGAGGTCCTGAACCGAAATTTCGGTCGGGGACCATTCGTCGATCTGGCGGTCGAGTCTGGCGATTTCCCTTTCCGTCGAAGGAATGTCGACGTCCTTCAGGCGGGCGATTTTATTAACAAGGTCCTGTCTCCCCCCGAGGCGGGTCGAAAGGGCGCCAGACCGGGCCGATAACGCGTCGATCCCCCGGCGGTTCCCTTCGATCCCTTCCCGGGCGGTCGAAATTGCGGATTCGATCCGGGCGATCTGTTCGTTTAATTCGTTTTCCGGGGGCATGTCTTCGAGTTTCGCCGCCGTCGTTACCATTGCCCCGGCGTGAACGTTTATCCGGGTTTCGATCGGAAGTATTTTCGCCTCGAGCCCCCGTTTTTCCTTCGAGCAAAACGCCCGGAATTCTTCGAGAATGGAAAGGGAAAAGGCGTCGGCGACGATTGCCCGGAATTCCGCCGGCGTCGCCTTGACGATCCGGGTTACGTCGGAACCCATTCCATAAAACGTCGACAATACAAGGGACAGGGGTCCGACAATGTCGGCGATCGCCCGGTCGAT
>Ga0105099_10001315_pt1 | contig 15707 bp, 14 predicted proteins | sample PPLLak3cmMay2015_2_FD_79138 | JGI IMG/M metagenome (GOLD analysis project Ga0105099, IMG submission 79138) | Freshwater sediment microbial communities from Prairie Pothole Lake near Jamestown, North Dakota, USA - PPLs Lake P8 Core (1) Depth... | ecosystem: Environmental > Aquatic > Freshwater >... | reverse complement strand
TTCGAAAAACGCCGTCGCCGGTTACCTTTTCATCATTTGGGCGGTTATCCCAGCGCGGCTCACGCTCGGTCGACTTGTTTTCAAAGTTAAAATTAGTAAATAATGTTTTGTCGGCCTGCGCGATGTTTTCTTCGCGACACAACCTCGAGTAATAAAATTTAAAATATATTTGTATAATTTTAAAGGAAAAAAATGAAAATTATTGAAAAAGAATTAAAAGTAAAAACCGCTAAGAACATTGAACTTGTCAATATCACTCCTCAAGTAGAGGAGTTTGTTTCTAGTGCCAAAATTGCTTCCGGGCTCCTCACGATCGCAAGTTTGCATACTACCATGCCGATAATAATAAACGAGGACGAGCCGGGGCTTCGAAAAGATTTTCCTGCGGCGCAGAAACTTTTAATCCACTGGAAAAAATTCATGCGGATTTTAGAGCATAACAAGATTGACAATAATGCCGCTGCGCATATTTCTGCGGGCATTATCGGTTCCTCGGCAAATGTAATTATCAAGAATGGAAAGATGATTCTCGGCACCTGGCAAAATATATTTGCCTATGAACTCGACGGTCCGCGCGAGCGCATGGTTTGTCTGCAGATAATTGGAAAATAATTTCATTCGCTCGATCATTGCCTCTCTCTCGGCCTCCCTAGCCATCCTATTCGTTCGTTTCTGAAAATCTTCACAGGATATATTAGTTCAGATTTTCGAATACTCACTCAACCGGCACTTCGTTCGGCAAAGATCTTCGCTTATTCTAAAAAGATAATAATGGTTCTTTAAAAATTTAAATAGAAAGGTGTGGACTAAAATGGAAGGGAAAAAGGCTCTCCTTATCTATCCAAAATATCCGGATACCTTCTGGAGTTTTAGTGAAGCGCTCAAATTTATCGGAAAGCGCGCGGCAATGCCGCCGCTCGGGCTTCTTACAGTTTCCGCGCTTCTTCCCGGCAATTGGGAGAAAAAACTCATTGACCTCAACATTGAAAAACTGCAAAGTAAAGACATCGAGTGGGCAGATTATATCCTCATTAGCGCCATGATTGTCCAAAAAAAATCGATGAAAGATGTTCTTGCCGAATGCAAAAAGGCAAATCCAAAAGCAAAAATCATTGCCGGCGGGCCGCTTTTTACTCTTAGCGAAGATGAATACGAGGAAGTTGACCATTATGTTCTTAATGAAGCAGAGGTTACTTTGCCGCAGTTTATTCGGAGTTTGAAAATCGGAAATACTAAAAGGATTTATTCATCCAAGGAATTCTCGGAGATTAAAGCAAGCCCGATGCCTGATTGGGAACTCATCAAATCAAAACTGAAATATTACGGATCGGTGAGCTTGCAGTTTTCACGGGGTTGCCCCTTCGAATGTGAATTTTGTGATATTGAGCTTTTAGCCGGAAAAATACCGAGATATAAATCGGCTGGTCAAATTATCCGCGAGCTTGATTATCTTTATTCCATTGGTTATAAAAGAAGCATATTTTTTTCCGATGATAATTTTATCGCTAATGCCCGGGAACTAAAAAAATATATTCTCCCCGCGCTAATTAACTGGCGCCGAGATAATAAAATCCATGGCCTTTCGTTTTACACACAAGCCTCAGTTAATCTTGCGGACGATGAAAAACTCATGGATTTGATGCTTGAAGCCGGTTTCACGACGGTGTTTATCGGCATTGAATCAGTCAATAAAGAAAGCCTCCTGGAATGCAACAAGAAACAAAATATCAAAGTTGATCTTCTGGAAAGTGTTAAAAAAATGCAGCAGAAAGGTTTTCAGGTGCAGGCGGGATTTATAGTCGGTTTTGACAACGACCCCCCGACAATCTTTGAAGACATTATTGAATTTATTCAAAAAAGCGGGATTGTCACTGCCATGGCCGGGCCGCTTCAAGCGCTCAAGGGTACAAAACTTTACCAGAGACTGCAAAGCGCCAACCGCCTTTCGGAGGAATCAAGCGGAGACAATACCGATGGTAGCACTAATATTATCCCTCTAATGGGAATAGATACTTTAAAAGAGGGGTACAAAAAAATCATTCAGGAAATATATGATTATAATTCATATTACGAGCGGGTAAAAACATTTCTTAAAAATTACCAGCCGGCTAAAATCAAAACACGAGTGGAATTTATGCATATTATGGCGTTTTTTCGCGCCATGATACAATTGGGTATTATCGGCAAAGAACGCGTGTATTATTGGAAGCTACTTCTTTGGACATTTTTCAATAAGCCGCGATTTGTCCCGCTGGCGATCACTCTTGCCATTTTCGGTAGGCACTTTTATACAGTCGCAAATCATATAACAAATATATAAATCAAATATTTCATCAAGCAACCATAAAAATAATTAACCGCTTTGAAAGAGCGGTTTTTTTTATTTAATTTATAAGTTATCAATTGACTGCCCGTTTTCAATGTGATATATACTTGACTTAAGAACCTTAACAAGGAAGTGATCAAATTGGAAGTTTCAATCGAAGTGACGAATAGATGCAGTCTTCATTGTCTGCATTGTTCTTCAAGAGCGGGGATTCCTTTTGCCAATGAGTTAACGCTGCCAGAAATTATGATGATTATCCGCGAAGCAAAAAAAATTAATACAAACATCATCACTCTTTCGGGAGGAGAGCCGCTGCTTCGCGAGGATATCGAAGAAATAATCCGCTTTATTAAAAAAAACAAGATGGAAATCCGGCTGCAAACCTCCGGTTGCTATAAATTTGCAGGAGATTACGAGGCAATTCCCAATAGATTTCTTAATTTATTTTCTGATTTGCCATCGAAAAGCAAAATTGTTTTTAGCATCCACGGGCTTTCGGAAACCCACGATAAAATCACAAGCGCGCCTAATTCCTTAGAAATAACAAAACAGAGTATTCGGCTTGCCAAGAAAAAAGGCATATTTACCGAAGTGCATACTGTTTTTAATTCACTGAACTATCAGGAAGCGACCCGCATTTACCATATACTTGAAAACTTAAAAGTTGATTCATGGCATGTTCTTCGCCTTGTTGAACAGGGGAGATGTGCAGAAAATCCGACACTAATGCTGAGCATAAAGGAATTTCGGCAGTTAATAAAATCGATAATAAATCTTTCCAAAAGATTTAATTACCCTAAAATAGAACTCGGGCATAATATCAGTCGATATTACTGGCTTTATGAACATATTGATGTGGCAGGATGCACACTGGGTGAGGACAAGCTGCTTATCAAAGCCGACGGCGAAATTGCTTACTGCGCTGCCTTGAAAGACCTTAAGTATGGCAATATTCGCGAAAACAAGCTCCACTATTTTTGGCACGAGCATATTGATATCGTGAGATATCGCAACTTTCTGAAAAACGACTACAAGTATCTCAAGGGAAAATGCAGTAAATGCGATATTTTACATCTTTGCAAAGGCGGGTGCCTCGCGCAGAGAATAAATACTTATCACGATTTATTCCGGGGGCCGGATCCGCTCTGTTTTCGAAAAATCAACCGGTAGAAAATATAATTGGGAAGGGGTGATTGATTGGATAGCAATTATGACGAGACAGAGATACAAGAAACGATTTATGAAGCGAGCCAGTGGATTCAAAAGGTATTGAATGAAAATCATCAAGGATCGCGGGCAGCTTTAGTTGTGAGATTGTTCGAGCAGGATATCAAAGAATTTAGCGAGATTGATGATAACGATCAATATCAGTTTGATACAGTTCTTATTTGGAATACCGCAGTCAGCAACATTGAATCTTATGCAAAACTTGAGATCATTGAAGTTAATATTATTCCGGAATTACATTCCGAATAAACCCGAGCAGTATAAATACTGCTCTTTTTATTTGAAATATTATAAACTCTTTTTTTGTATTAGTTGATGAAAGCTCGAGCAAGCCCGCCCGCAACGCCTGAGCGTAGCGATGGCGGGCAGGTGGTCGAAATTAAAAAAACAAGAAAGGATAATATGTCAAAAACAAGTCTAGTAATTATCGGGGCAGTGCTGGCGGTGCTTATTGCAACTGGGGCAGCGGTATTTGCGGCAGAAGGAAATAAGCCAAAGATGCTTGAGTCAGCCGTGGAAAAAGGGTTGATCTCCCAGGAGCAAGCCGATAATTTAAAAACCTATGGCAAAGAGTTCCATCAGGAAAGAATGAAAGAAATGATGGAAAACCGCATCAATAAAGCCGTTACGGACGGCACAATCACCGAGGATGAAGCCAAACAAATCCGCGATTGGTTTGGAGCTAAACCGGCGGCAATGCAAAAAATCGGTCCAATGAGAGGGGGACATAAAGGGATGGGATTTTAAAAAAAGAAATCCCGAAAATAACAAAACAGCCATTTATGAGGTGGCTGTTTTTTGATAATTTTATAGTCCCTTATATAGCAAGTATATTCCAAATCCTAGGAAAATTATTCCCAAAAGATATCTTCCATACTTTATTACTTTTTTATTGATTTTCTCAAGTATGGATTGCGATTTTTCCGGAAACATTAAATAAATCAAATAGGGAATAAGCGCCGGGGAAAGATAAAAAATCGCACAAATTAAAATCGCAATTGTTTTTTCCAAATCGCTCATTGCAGCTTCGCCAATTTCCTTAAGAGATGTCAAATAAAGCATAGCGGCGTCAAAATTGGTGATATTGATGACAAATCCCAAGAGAAACCACAACAGATAACGATTACCGCTTTTATTTTCTTCTTTTTTAACCTCGGCGTGATTTTCATCGTGCTTGTCTTTAAAGAAAATGCTTTTGAGCCCAAATAAAATTAAAATAATTCCAAAAATAATATCAAAAATATTCCCCGGCTTGGTTATGCTGATAATTCCTTTTCCGATTGCAAAACCGATGTAGCCTAAAATCAGCGCAACTAAAACATCCCCCAGCAAAAAGTAGATGACTTTTTGTTTGGGATTTATTTTGTTTCCGAGCGCTAAAATAACGAGCGCGATAATCCCCGGAGAAAACATCTCCCCGAACGACATTGGAATTATTTTTACAAGTAGTGCAATCATATTATTTAAAAAAAAACTAGCCCTGGCTTTCAAGGCCGACTGAATTAAATCCGCGGTCGATGTCGAGTTCTTCCGGAAGAAGGATGTCGTGCAAATAAGCGAGATCTACAAATTGTTTTGCTTCATGTGAAATTTGCGTTGACATTTTTGTTTTTGTCTTCCTTGATATAATTATAGCACGGTCGAAAAATGTATACAACTTGCAGTTTATCCACAATCTGAAATAATATACACTGCGAGTTGTATTATAGCCAAAGCCCCTTCATTTAAGGATAATTGATGGATATCAAAAAAATATCTGACGAGCGACTAGTGGAAATTATAAGAAATAAAGATCAGGAATTTTTCAGTGAAATCGTCGCCAGATATCAAAACAAAATATATTCTTACGCGAAACGGCTGATTAATGACCCTGAAGAAGCGGAGGATTTGACGCAGGAAGTTTTTATTAAGGTTTATAAAAATTTAAACGGTTTTGACATAAAAAGAAAATTTTCTTCTTGGATTTACCGGATTGCCCATAATGAATCAGTGAATTATATCAAGAAAAAATCATATTTTAAAATATTATCCATTGAGCAAAATGAATTTCTAAAAAATACTATGAGCACAACTGAAAACTTGATTGAAAAAATTATCGAAAAAGAAAACTCCCGGAAAGTCCGGGAACTTCTTGAAAAGCTCTCGTTCCGATACAAGGAAATATTGGTGCTGAGATATTTTGAGGAAAAATCCTATGATGAAATCAGTGATATCTTGAGAATGCCGACAAACACAGTAGGCACTCTTATCAATCGGGCAAAAGGGCAACTTGAAAAAATCGCCCGGGAAGAAAAGTTGGAATTTGGATGAATTCAAATTTAAAGTGCAAAGATCAAAATGCAAAATGACAATTTAAAATTTTAAACTTTAATTTTGATTTTTGAATTTTGAACTTTGAATTAAGGAAAAAATTATGGAAAACAAGAACAAACAAATCAATATTTCCGATAAAGTGTTGGATAAGATCGAGCAGGAAGATGTTAAAATGCGGTCGAAGTGGTTTTTTATTGCCGAAAAATTGGGTCTTGAAAGCGGACTCTTGTTATCGATACTCGTGATCATTATTTTACTTTGCTTTACTCTTTATATTATGGACCAAAAAGGGGCATTTGAATTTACCGAATTTGGACCGCGTGGGTGGCCGCTTATTTTTGCCAATATTCCCTTTGAGCTTATTATTTTGGCTGTAGTATTCTTTATTGTTTCAAGTTTCCTCATCAAACAATTTGATTTTTCTTACAGGAAGCCATTCTATCTTATCTCTTGCGGAGTATTATTACTGATTGGAACGATTGGCGCTGTGCTTACTTGGACCGGCGCGAGCCATTCTATGTTCAAAAAAGTAGTAGACAGTAAAATGGTTAAAAATTATTATGAAAATAAAACCAATATTCCTCCAGAAAACGATAAAGCAATTATCGGGAGGGTAGTCGGTTATGATAATAAAAGCATTTATCTTGTGACCACCAATAATCGAATAATAAAAATTAATTTTAATAAAGAACCTCAGGTTGCACAAGGCCAGGTGATTAAAATTATAGGGAAGAAAAACGGTGAAATGTTCCAGGCTGAGATAATAAGAGTGATCAAGCCGAACAATAAAAGATATTTTCGAATCATGCCGACTGCAATGCCCTCACCGACACCTACTGCAACGAATGCAAATTAAAATATAATGTTGTTTAACCACTGATTTTATTCACAGATTGCACTGATAATATTTGATGTCATCAGTGGTATCAGTGAAACAAAATCTGTGGTGTGAAATATTTTTTAAAAGTCATTGTATTAATTAGTGGAAGGTCGAAAAAATTATTCCGGGCAGGGCCCGCCCGCAACGCCTGAGAAAGAAGAGGCTTGCGATGGCGGACGTGGCCCGCCCGGCAAAAAGGAGCGTTTAACAAAATTTCTAATGTCTAATTAACCTAATTGACCTAAAAATATTTAATTCCTAATGTCTATATAATATTGTTTTAGAAATTAGGTATAGATAATTATTTAGATTAATTAGAGTAATTAGGTCAATTAGAAATTAGAAATTGTATTTATTATATTGTTCCCTCCTTTTCCCCGCAAAAAACATGCGGGGTTATATACAAAACCCCGCTTATGTAATCCAGGCGGGGTTTTGATTTTCACTTCAATGCTCCGGGACTTGGATTCGAACCAAGATACCGACCTCCAGAGGGTCGTGTCCTACCATTAGACGATCCCGGAGCACTGCAGTGAAATTATTTTAATTTTTCAAATAATCTTCGGTAAATTTCAGGATTAGAGAGGAAGAATGCCTCGCCGTAGCCTTTGATGCCGTTTAATTCTCCGCGATATTCATTGAGAGCAATAATTGCTTTATCGTAGTTGCGGGAGCGAAGCTGGGTTTTATGGCAGGCAATTGCTTCTTTTTTTTGACTCACAACATCAGAAATATCGATAATACGGTTGGGCATTATCGGCGTCCAAATTTCGTACTGGGCAATCATTGTATTGAATTCAAGCGGTTTTTCCGGGTATTTGAAATAGGAATAGTAAAAAATTTCGTTGGTGGCTTTATGGTCGGGGTGGTCATCGGTGATGCTCGGCAAAAATATGATATCCGGTTGCATTTTCTCAAAAAGATTGCAGAGCGCTTTCAAACTGGTTTTCGAAACCTGGAGAGTGCCGTCTTTGTAGCCCCAGAATATTGGTAAATCAATCCCGATAATTTTTGCTGCATCAGTGGTTTCCCGTTTTCTTTTCATGATAAGTGAACTGTCGCGAATTCCTTCAGGAGTGCCTTTGGAGCCGTCACACATATATATAACAGTGATTCTGTCGCCGTTTTTATGAAACTTATGAAGCGTTCCGCCGAGTCCGAAAACATCATCGTCAGGATGTGGTGCTAAAACCAGAATATTAAAATGATCGCTTGATGGCTTCAAGAGATTTATCGGGTTATTTAAAATTTCCAGCCGCAAATCTGATTTTACCGCCTGCCAAAGAGTGTTATAGCCCAAAGTTTTTTTTAAGTTGTTTAAATCCAAAGCATAGTGGATAAATTTTTTCATAAATCAATTTCCGCTCGGAAGTCGCCTTCTCTTCGGGCTACCTATCCCTCCTATTCGCTCGCTTCTGATTTGCTTCGCATGGGCTCGCAAATTGATAGCTTGCTCAACCGCCACTCGTTCAGGCGACATTCCTCGCTGTTTCAGAATATAATTTCTCGGTTTTATTTATCATTATTTCCAAGGAAAAATATTTTTTAATTCTTTCTCGGGCAGATAATCCCATTTTATTTCTTAACTTTTCATCTTGGGCTAATTTAATTATAGCAGATGATAGGGCCTCGGGATTTTTTGGAGTCACCAAAATGCCGGAATTATTATCAACTAATTCCGGAATACCCCCGGTTCGAGAAGCGATTACGGGAATTCCCAGATCCATCGCTTGGGCGATAGCCAGGCCAAAGGATTCCGAAAGAGATGGTTGAATATAAATATCCCATTTGGCAATTTTATTTTCGATATCGGAAGTAAAAGATGTGAAAATTATAGAATTTTCCAAATTATATTTTTTTGTCAGAGATTTTAGTTTTTGCTCATCTTCGCCACTGCCAATGATTTCCAATTTCCAATTTTCCCCTCGACCATACTCGGGGCAGGCAATTTTCAATGCCTCAATTAGATATTTATAGCCTTTCAATTCTGTTAAAGTTCCAATGGAGCCAATAATTATTTCCTTTTTTTGCTTATGGCTTATCGCATATGGTTTATTGCTTAATTGGATCCCATTATATATCACCTCAATTTTATTATCTTGAAAAATTTTATTCTGAGCTAAATAATCCTTTACGGATTGTGACACCGCGATAACTTTAGCAATATTTTTGGAGAGTCTTTTTAAAACTTGCATTTGGAGGGCATGAATAATCTTATTATGGGGGAGATAATCCTTCGTAAAAAGATGTTCGGTATAAATTATTGGAATACCGATATTTCGTGCTGCGAGTGTTCCTAGTATGCCGGCGCGAGTGGAATGCAAATGAATTATTTCCGGCTTTTCTTTCAAGATAATTTCTTTGATTTTACTTACCGCTTGTAAATCCAAGCGCGATTTCATATCTACTTCGTAAACCGTGCATTTATTTTTCAGAAGTATTTCAATTTTTGAGGGAATAGTTACGAGAACAGGCTTAAATTTTTTTTTATCAAGATTAGTTATCAAATCAAAAACATGGCGACTGCCGCCGCCGAAGTTTTTATCGCTGATAATATATAAAATTTTTGTCATAAATAATGTATCCTTAACCACTGATCTCATTCACCTCGCTTAGCGAGGTTCACAGATTACACTGATTAGATGAATCATCTGTGATATCAGTGAATAAAATCTGTGGTTAGAGATACAAATTATTATCTCTTGAACATTTTATCAAATTCGGCGCCTTCGATAGTTTCTTCTTTGATGAGTTTTTCGGATATTTTATTAAGAAGTGTTTTATGCTTTGAAAGCACCTCATGAGCTCTTCTTTCAGATTTAAAAATGATTTGCCTGATTTCATCGTCAATTTCCGAAGCCATTTTTTCGGAAAAGTTATTGTGTTCGCCTAATTCCCGTCCCAAAAACACTATTTCATCTCTTTCACCTAAAGTTATCGGCCCGAGTTTGTCGCTCATGCCGTAGACCTTGACCATGTCGCGGGCGATTTTTGTGGCTTTTTGCAAATCATTTTCTGCTCCGGTTGTGGTTTCGCCAAAAATTATCTTTTCTGATTCACGGCCGGCTAAGAGCTGGGAAATTTCATCCTCAAATTTGCTTTTGGCATAAAGATGCTTGTCTTCAATCGGCAAGCTCCAGGTATAGCCCAGAGCCATCCCGCGGGAGACAATTGATATCTTATGAATCGGATCGCAATTGGGAAGAATTTTTCCGACGATGGCATGACCTGATTCGTGATAGGCGGCGATTTTCTTTTCTTGATCGGATAAAAGCCGGGATTTCTTTTCCGGGCCAAGCATGACTTTCTCGATTGCTTCTTCCAGGTTTTTCTGGGTGATCTCTTTCTGATTATATCTTGCGGCAAAAATAGAGGCCTCGTTGATTATATTTCTCAAGTCGGCGCCCGATAGTCCCGAGGTAGCGGAAGCAATTTTAACAAAATCAACTTCTTTTTGAATCGGCTTATTGCGTGAGTGGATTTTTAAAATTTCCTCGCGTTCACGTTTGTCGGGAAGAGGAAGCACGACGCGCCGGTCAAATCTGCCGGGGCGAAGCAGCGCCGGATCAAGAACATCCGGACGGTTGGTGGCAGCCAGCACGATTACCCGGGAATCGGTTTCAAAACCGTCCATTTCAACGAGTATTTGGTTGAGTGTCTGCTCGCGCTCGTCATGAGACCCGCCGAGTCCTGTTCCGCGCTGACGTCCGACGGCATCAAGTTCGTCAATAAATATCACTGCCGGGGCGTTTCTTTTGGCTTTTTGAAATAAATCCCTAACGCGCGATGCGCCTACACCCACAAACATTTCCACAAATTCACTTGCTGAAAGTGAAAAAAACGGCACGCTGGCTTCCCCTGCAATGGCTTTGGCAATCAATGTTTTGCCTGTTCCCGGAGGACCCATCAAGAGCACTCCCTTGGGAATTTCTGCTCCCAATTGTCGAAATTTAGCCGGATGTTTCAAGAACTCTACAATTTCCATGAGTTCTTCTTTGGATTCTTTGAGTCCGGCCACATCGGCGAATGTTATTTTTTTCTTTCCGCCGAAAAGCCGGGCAGTTGATTTGCCAAATGACATGGCTTTAATATTGCCCATTTGCGCCTGGCGGAAAATTAAATAAATAAAACCGATAATCAAAACAAATGGCAAAATATTAATGATGATGGTAAACCAGGCAAGTCCTTTTTCGGTATTTTTGACATCAATTTCAACTTTGTCGGGGGTAATGCCATAATCCTTGATGCCGACATCTGTTTCCTTGTATGCCTCAATCTGACCGTTGTCTTTTACGTCCGCTATAATTCTATTGTCTTCTACCTTGATTTTGGTAATTTTTCCATCATTTACCAGGTTGGCAATTTCGGAAATGGAAACCTCTTTTGGCTTGGTGCCGGTGCCGGCAAAATAGTTATACAAAATAAAGCCAATAAAAATTATGGCGATAAGGTATAAAGCGTTTCTTAAATTGTTATTTTTATTTTCCCCGTTCATATTAAAGTTTAATATTTTGGTGGGCTCGCTAAGCGAGCCATCACCACGCTAAGCGTGGTGGCAGTGACTGGATTTGAACCAGTGACCCGCGGCTTATGATGCCGTTGCTCTACCGCTGAGCTACACTGCCGCGCTTCTTAACTTCTTAAATAATTCTTTTAATTGAATTTCCAATTCTTGTTTGCCTTTTCCGCCTTTTAGAAATTTCTCTCGTCTTTTCGCATCCAAAGATTCCAAGTAAGATTCACAATGAATTAATTTTAAAGGTCTGCGATTTTTTGTTGCCCTGACAAATCCATTATTATGACGTTCAATACGACTTTTTAAATTATTACAATATCCGGTATATAACCTTTTATCTTTATAACTATAAAGGATATAAACATGATACATATATTTTCCCGCTACCTCGCCAAACGAAATTGGTTGGCTCTCTGAGAGAGCCTTAACCTCACTGATCTAAACTTGGTAGGTCAGCTGAGCTGACCTTAACCTCGCTTAGCGAGGTAGCGGGGGAAGGATTCGAACCTCCGATCTCGGGCTTATGAGACCCGCGAGTTACCACTACTCCACCCCGCGATAAAAATAATTCAAAATTCAAACTGCAAAAATCAAAATTACTAGTAACATTACTTATTAAGTATACAAAAAATCTTTCAGTTAGTCAACCTTTATTAACCATAAATTTAAGAGAGAAAATAATAATAATTTTGAACTTTGATATTTGCACTTTGAACTTATTTAATGACGTAATTGTACCATTTAACGAAATTCGGATCCTCGTCCTTCTCATCACTGGAATTTTCGCCAGGCAGTTCGATATTGGTGTTTTCATTAACGGTGCCGAGCTCAGGAATGATAAGAACATTTTCACCCGGTTTTTTATAGCCGAGTTTCTTTCTTGCCTCAAGTTCTTTATATGAATCGGTCTGATAATAGATTATTAAATTTCTCAAGTTTTTGTTATCCTGCTCTTGGCTGGAAATACTTTCCTCGATCGTATCGATCTTTTCAACGGTTTTATAATTTTTATAAATTGATTTTCCGATATTATAAAGAACATAAACAATCACTGCCAAAATCAATATTTTGACTAAAATTGAAAAAAATATGCTAAAAAAACTCTGAGTTTTCTCTTGCATAAGTATATTATAACATACAGAAAATGGCTTGATAATTAAAAGGCCTTGTCTTATGACAAGGCCTTTTTTCAACATTCAGAAAAACATCAGAAATTACCAGCGGTTGTCGCGCTTGGTTTTCTTTTGGTTTTTCTTGTCTTTCTTGTCTTCTTCGTCATCGTCTTGTCCGCCCATCCACCATTGGTAGCCATAGTAGCCGCCGAAACCGGCGCCGAGGGCTAAAATTATTATTCCCAGAGTCACTAAGAATCTTGTCCAGTTGATTCCGCCCTCTTCTTCTTCGCTTGATTTGACATCCCCGTTGTCTTTATTTGTATCTGTTTTGATTTCATCTTTTTTGGTGTCCGTGGTGCTGCTGCCGTCTGCCGCATATGCTGTACCTACCCAATACCCCCCACTTGTTTTACTGGTTGTGCCGGCTTTTTTATTCGGAGTTTGCACGACCACAGCGTATTCACTGACATTGCCAGACGAATCTTTGGCGGCTACTCCAAATTCATATTGAACTCCATTGGTTAGGCCGGTAATTTTAGTAGTCACAGTGTCGCCACTTTCAAGATAAATTGTAGTATAAGGATCATTGTCGTTGGAAGTTGCCTTGCGGTAACGGATATAATAACCAACCGCATCGTCTTTTTTATCCCAGGTCAAAATCACTTCACTGTCGCCAGATTCCGCCTTGAGATTTGCTGGTTTTTCCGGTGCGGATACATCACCGCCGATGGACATCGGAGTAAAGTGGTCCACCCATGCCCAGACAAAATTATTATCTTTGTCTACTCCGGTGTTTGAGTAAAGTTTCCAGGAATTAGAGCCGAAATCATAGAAATATAATCCCTGAATCTGATCTTCAGTGAGTCCGGCCGCTGCTAAATCTGCTTCATCATAATAAATTTTAATATAAACCGGAAAATTTATTGCCGAGTTATCAGCAACATTAAAGTCATAATATTGATTCAGAAAGTTTATTCCTCCGCTAGAAAGAGGATTTTGGGAATATGTTGAATAGAAAAATGTTGTTGGGGAATTGGCATCAAGTGTAATTTCCACATCATCGCCGATAGGGATAAAATTTCCTCCCGGGTTAATAATATTTCGATTGGAGCCGGAATTATAATTGCTGTAAAAAATTGTATCGGAATAAATTTCGGAAACATTGCCGGCTTTATCTCTAAACTGCACATAAACAGTTTTGAGGCCGTTTCCATCCGGCAGGTACCATGGTTCTTTTTCTCCTGTGTAGTTAATCCAGGTGCCGGCTGAAGGATTTCTTCCGTCTGAGTCCGCACTCATGTCAGAGTTATTTGATATCATCATCTGAATTTGCTGACCAACCGGGGTTGCAATTTTAAAATCTCCTTCCAATGTTGGTGTAAAATTTCCATCATCATAAGTAAAATTCAATTTTACCCTTGGATAATTTGCAATTTGTCCATTTGCGACATAATCTCCTTGTCCGTTGGTAACGTCTGCACCGTCGTTTATTAAAACAGTGCCGGTTGGCGTCTCAGTGTCGTAATAAAAAGTAACCGTTGGACAGGATTCGGAATTTCCTTGATTATCCATTGCTTGGGAAGTAATTGTATAACCTTCTCCACTTGTAAGGTAGGAATTATCAAGACTGTACCACCAACTTGTCGTTCCGTTTGCAGTAAACCAATGTTCAGCAGCATCCCAGCCTGCCCCATTAAAATAATAATTATCACTTCTTTTTATTTTTATATCAACATGATTGATGCCGCTGCCACTATAATCTGTGGCTGTGCCGGTAATAGTTTCCAACGAATTATAGTGATAATTGTTTAAGGGATAAGTGATGGTTGAAGTCGGGGAAGGATTTGTATAAGTAACCCTTGCCCATAATGCATCAATTAATAAATTATTTCCATCTGTTCCGTTCATTGCGTTATTGATTGCATATATGTATAAATCCGTTATATCACCCCATGACCACGTTTTATCTCCTGTTATATCCAAATAATATGTCGAAAAAGATGTGTTGATTGGTACTACAGAATACGAAGATACTCCATAGGGATTGGCAGTAGATCCAATTTTGTATTTAAAATTCAACTCATCATCAGTAAATGCAGCATCCACTTTATATTTAACAGCTATTTCAACTTTTGTTATTGTTCCTACAACAGAATGAGTATATGTTTTCCCATATACATATCTGTCAGAAGCATCAGATGGAATAGAAGCTGAGTTATCATCTGGTGCACCAGTAACATAATCTTTGTTTAATGTATCGCCTGAGCCACCGTATGAAGTTGCATAAATATTTGTACCCGGATCGATTGCTTTTGCTTTTTCAATGTTGAGTAAACCTCCCACGAGAGTTGCTTGCATTGTTAATATGAATACGATAAATAAAATCAGATACCGTTTAAATTTATGTATAATCAGATTTTGTAATGTCATTTTGACTCCTTTAAGAATTAACTGAAAATTATATCGAAGCAAATAGTTAATATATTATACCTCCAAGAAAGTTCTGAATTTGCGATAAACAAAAAATAATTCATGGTAAGTTACCATGATGCAAATTCATTTATTATATAGTTCTATATATAAATAGTCCACGATTATAATCGGGACTAGAATACCCTCCAAAGTAAATAAGATTTGTTTTAAAAAACTTTTTTGTTTTGACTGAGATCTTGATGTCTAGTCGCTATAGCCATGATTTATTTGCTCTAGCCTAAATATTGGGCTAAAACGAATCATATGCCATAATGACAATTTAAAATTATCTTTTTATCAAAGTGTTGTCAAGAGATATTTAGGGGATAAAATGTGGATAATGATACATGAGACGAACGTAAAATATCAATAATTTGATACATAATACGTTCGTGATAGTTATTGATAACAGATAGGACCAGTATTCTGACCTGATTTAAACGGAAATGATAATTTAGTACTTTAAAAACCCAGCAAGAAATTAGTAATTTTTTGGATAAAATCGTCAATTTGGTTCATCGTGGCATTCTTTTTTCCGAACATTTCTACCACAATAGTTGTTTCTTTGCCTTGAAAATCTCCGGTAATGGCACTGATCGCGATATTTTCATAATTGGACTCAAGAATATTATCTTTGTGTGTCGGGCTTGCCATCCAAGCTTTGTGGGTTCCTTCGGAGGTGCGGAAATCAATTGCTAAATTTTCACCCGCTTTGGTGTAGTTGTATTTTGCTTTTTTGATGAAATCCCAAGGGCTTGCACCACTCGGAGAAAAATGATCAAAATAGCCTTTTTCAAGCATATCCCTTGCCTTCATGGACGCGGCAAAATATAACGAGGGATCAATCACCAAAGGTCT
>Ga0105099_10001314_pt1 | contig 15711 bp, 14 predicted proteins | sample PPLLak3cmMay2015_2_FD_79138 | JGI IMG/M metagenome (GOLD analysis project Ga0105099, IMG submission 79138) | Freshwater sediment microbial communities from Prairie Pothole Lake near Jamestown, North Dakota, USA - PPLs Lake P8 Core (1) Depth... | ecosystem: Environmental > Aquatic > Freshwater >... | reverse complement strand
CTGGGGATCAAGGCTCATCTTCTACTCCTTCATTTGCTCGGCGTTTCCCCGATTATCCCCCACTTTTGCCCGCCCTGCGCTCCTCAGAGAATTCGCCAACAGTATCAACCTTTGCGTGCACACTGCGGGATTAATGCTATACTCGTTTTATTGGTACGATACCTTTGGAAAGCAAAAAATCTGGGAGATATATGTCCATGAATGACCGTGTTCTTGCCTGGGAAGGATGCAAAAACATCCGCGACCTCGGCGGCCTGCGCACTTGCGACGGCCGCACGACTCGCTGGGGAGCCATTGTCCGCTCGGATACTCCCGCCAGGCTCACGGCGGAGGGCTGGTTGTTGCTTGATGCGTATGGAATCCGCACGATCATCTCGCTGCGCACGCATGGTATGCAGGAAGACGAACTCAACGTTACACCGCCTTCTCCCGATATCGTAACGGTGCAGGCAGCCATCGAAGATGTAACGGACAAGGAATTTGTGCAGCAGTGGGTAAGCACAGATTTATGGAGTACACCGCTTTACTATAAGGATGTGCTCCAGCGCTGGCCGGAGCGACATGCGGCCGTTATTTCTGCCATTGCGCAGGCCAAACCTGGCGGCGTTCTTTTCCATTGTGTTCGTGGACATGACCGTACAGGCATTATTGCCCTGTTATTGCTCGCCCTTGCCGGTGTTGCGCCGGATGAGATCGTTTCAGATTATGCGCTCAGCCTTGATTCCGACCGGGATGAACTCCTTGCGCGCCAGAATACCTCTGTTCGAGATGTGATCCTCGGCACACTGGAAGGGCTGAATGTTGACCGTTATCTTCGCAGGGGCGGGGCCAGCCCGGAGGAATTGGCCGCTGTCCGCGGGCGGCTTTTGGGATAACGATCCGTGGATCGAGTCCGCATGGCAAAGCAGGGCGCATGGTTTCCAATATGAATGACCAGACCATCGTTCTCCCGCTCAAGCGCTTCCTGCTCATCAACCAGTGTCCAGCAGACTGGAAGGGGTTGGATCTGTATCTATTCCGCGATGAAGGAGTGGTTTTCTACATCGGTCAATCGTACCTTGCCTTTGGGCGCGTCTGGGAGCACCTGATCAACGGGTTCAAAGGTCACTCCATCATCGGGCGCTTCATCTGGTGCAACTGGCCGAAGTCGATGAATTTCACCATCGAATTGCTTTGCTCGAAATCCGAAGGATTCGATGCGGTTGCCAATAACCTGAATGCGGCCGAGCGTTTGCTGATCCTGCGGTGGTCGCTCTGCTTCAATGTGTCGCTGAACAGCCAGCCAACTTCTATACCCGACTGTTACCTGCCGCCCAACGCCCCCTTCCGGCGCAGGCGCAGCCTGAACATGCTCATCCACGAGGCGGAGCGCGCCGTGCAGGCGGAAGAGAAGAGACGCTGGCTGCAAGAGATTGCGTAGATAAAATTCCTGTTAACCCATCCGGTATTCAAAGGATGCTCGCTTATGGAAAAGAGAAACGCTCTCACCAAAATCATCACCATTGTCGGGACCGTGCTGGTGTGGTTCCCCATACTGGCCCCGATCCTGCTGGGGGTGGTCTCACTCATTGCCGATGGCATTTTTCGCTTCGATTATCTCATGCCGGCAGAACTCTTCCCGATTGTCCTGATCGGGGGAGGCCTGCTTGTCTGGTCGGCGGTCCGGGCGCGGGCATACCTGAAACTCATCGCCTGGGGGCTGGGAATTGCCCTCATCTTCTTGCTTGGCAGCCAGGGCTTGGCGGTGGCCACCGGCCTGGCCTCGGGGGCGCATGAAGCAACGGGATGGAGATTGGCGCTTGTCCTTGGCTTGCTCATCCTCTACATATTGGCAGTCATCGCGACCGGCGTAGGCGGTATCCTGTTGCTGCGTGGCCTGTTCAAATCCCATCAACTGCCGATCAGGGAGGGACAGGGATAATTCATCGTGGGGGCAGTTTTTCGAAGAGTGGCAGGATGTGGTGGAAAAGCTATATGATGATTGGCCAGGTCAGAAGATCAAAATCTTTAATTCCCATGACGATTGGGAGCGCGCTTACCAACAGTTGCATCTATTCATGCAAGTTGATTAAGGGGAACAACCTGCCCAGGCGCGCGGCAAAATACCTCTCCAGAGGCGCATCGTATTTCGAATTCTTGCGTACATCTTCTCAGAAACCATCAGAAAGGAAAATTGCCATGTTTACAAAATCCTATCCTAAAACCTTGTTCCTGCTCTCCATCATACTGATCCTGGTGACCTCCGGGTGTGGCATTAACATCAACGTTCGGACCGTGCGCGGTTCCGGCGTCATTGCGGAACAATCCTATACCGTCCAGGGCTTCCACGCCATCAGCATGGGCGGCATTGGTGAAGTTACGGTCGAAATGGGGGATGAAGAATCCCTGCGCATCGAGGCCGAGGACAACCTGCTGGAGTACTTCGATGTCGAGGTGCGTAACGGCATCCTGGAAATCGAACAGAGCCCGAACGGCATCAATCTCTTGCCGACGAAACAGATCCATATCTACGTGGTTACCAAATCGCTGGATGCCTTGACCCTTTCCGGCCTGGGGGATCTCTCGGGTCCTGAACTGACTGGTGATTCTTGTAGCCTGACCACCAGCGGCGCGGGCAGCATCACGGTTGAGTCCCTGAATTGCACCAACCTGGATGTAACCATCGCAGGTTTGGGGGACATAACGGTCGGAGGGGGGCAGGTGGATACACAGGATGTCACCATCAGTGGCATGGGCGATTACCAGGCCGGCGACCTGCAAAGCAGGCAGGCCGATTTCCAGATCAGCGGTATGGGTGACAGCACCATCTGGGTCACTGAATCGCTGGATGTTGCAATCAGTGGGGTGGGCGACCTGGAATACTACGGCCAGCCGCATGTCACCACCTCCGGCAGCGGGGTGGGGGATGTTGATAGCCTGGGTGAGAAGTAAACCCACAATATGGGGAGAAGAGGGCGAAAATGGGAATTGCGAGTGCGAAGCACTCGCAATTCCCATTTTCGCCTATGTCCCCCTTCCCGGGCAATTGCCTGTACAATAGGGGCATCGCTTTATCAATGCCAGCCCATCCCATTCGTTGAGGTCAATATGGCACTTTCTCCCTCCTCCCCTGCTGGAAAAAACAACCCCATCTCTGCTCGTGCCTGGATCGTCATGATTGTACTGGCCATTACCGGCCAGATCGCCTGGGCGGTCGAGAACTCCTGGTTCAATACCTTCGTTTTCGATGAGCTGACCCCCGACCCGCGCCCGGTGGCCTGGATGGTGGCTGCCAGCGCCATCACCGCCACGCTGACCACGCTCCTGATGGGCACGCTCAGCGACCGGACGCGCTCGCGCTGGGGGCGGCGCAAACCGTTCATCCTTTTCGGGTACATCCTGTGGGGCATCTCGACCGTGCTCTTCCCGACCGTGGCTTACATCCAGGTAACCGGCATCGCCGTGGTGATGGTCATCATCGCCGACTCAGCCATGACCTTCTTCGGCTCGACCGCCAACGATGCTGCCTTCAATGCCTGGACGGCCGATATTGCCACCAGCCAGACGCGCGGACGGGTGGAAGGCGTGCTCAATCTGGCTGTGTTCATCGCCCAGATCGTCGCCATGACCGCTGCCGGAGCCTTGATCGAATCCGTGGGATATTTTGTTTTCTTCTACACCCTGGGCGGGATCGTTATCCTTTCAGGCCTTGTGGCAGGCCTTTTCATCCAAGATGTGCCCTTGCCGCAGGGTGCAGAAAAACCACGCGGAAGTTTCCTGTCCGAGTTCGCCAGCCTATTCCAGTGGCAGACCGTCACCCGGAACCGTACGCTGTTCCTTTTGCTGCTCTTCATCATGGTCAGCAGCATCGGCATGCAGGTTTCCTTCCCGTACCTGATCATCTACCTGGAAAATTACATCGGCATCACCAAGACCGAGTTCAGCATCATTGGCGGGGCGGTCATGCTGGGCAGCGCCATTTTTGCCGTCCCCTTCGGGCTGCTGGCCGACCGCTGGAACAAGCGTACCATGATCATGATCGCCATCATCGTCAGTGCAGTTGGGGGGATCCTGCTCTCGCTGATCACCAGCATCCCGTTACTGGCCTTGACGGGTTTCCTGTGGCAGGCCTTCAGCATGGCTGGCGGGATCGCGGCCGTGGCCTGGCTCAAGAACCTGTTGCCGGAACAGAACCGCGGCAAGTTCCTGGGCATCCGCATGATCTTCTGGATCGCCATCCCGATGGTGCTGGGGCCCTGGATCGGCTCGACGCTCATCCAGAACTTCGGCATCCCGACCACCCTCAACGGCGAGGCTGGTTTCATCCCGGTGCCGATCATCTTCCAGGTTGGTTCGGTCATTGCCCTGCTTTCGCTCATCCCCCTCTTTTTCATCAAGGGACATCTAACCGCTGAGAGCGTGGAGATATAAGACGATGGGCTCTTTAATGAATCCAGTATATTGGCTCTCTTGCATATGTGCGCTAGAGAGCGCACACTAATCCAGTTTTAGGTTGTTTCTGCTCCGATTAATTCATCGTGACTTCTCGAACCAATATCACCTCTGGTTTCTGGCACGGTCGCCTCGATGTCAATGCCACCTCCGCCATCTTCCACCAGTGGGAACAACTGGAGGCCTCCGGCTGCATCGATAATTTCCGCATTGCCGCCGGGGAGAAGTATGGTTTTCGTGAAGGCTGGTTCTTTGCAGACTCAGATGCCTACAAGTGGCTGGATGCGGCCGCCCGGATCTTCGCATCCCATCCGGGCCCGCGGCTTGCCGCCCTTATGGATGATTTCATCTCCCTCCTCGGCCGCGCTCAGGATGCGGATGGTTACCTGTTCACCTATAATCAGATCCATTTTCCAGGCACTCGCTGGATCAACCTGCAGATCGAGCATGAACTCTACTGCCACGGCCACCTGATCGAGGCGGGAGTCTCGTATTTCGAGGCCGCCGGGCGCACGGACATGCTCTCCATCGTCCGCCGCGCTGCTGACCGGGTAGTTGGCGATTTTCTTGATAAGGGTCCAGCCTACACTCCCGGCCACGAGGAGATCGAGATCGCCCTGCTGCGCCTGCACGAGGCTACCGGTCATGCACCGTACCTGGAGATGGCGCGCCAGTTCATCGAACAAAGGGGGCGAACCCCGTTGTTTGGGCTATCCCTGCTGCGGCAAATGGCCAATGTCAACCGACGGAGTGCATCTGTCCGGCAGGAAAAGACGTTGTATTTGGCTGCTCATCCTGATTACAGCCCGAACAAGGTGCCGCCCGGGAACTTTGCCAGGAGGTCACGCAATTCGGCCCTGCGCTGGTATGCCAGTGCCCTGGTCGGTAAATACTTCCAACAGCATGTCCCGGTTCGTCAACAGCGCGTGCCGGTGGGGCATTCGGTCCGTTGTGGTTATCTCGAAACCGCCATTGCCATGCTCCTGCGCCAGTCGGGAGATATGACCCTTTTACCCGTCTTGGAACAGGCCTGGGAACGGATGGTGACCCGCCGCATGTACGTCACGGGCGGGATCGGCTCGCTGCCAGGGTTGGAAGGATTTGGCAACGATTATGAACTCGATCCCGAATATGCCTACGCCGAAACATGCGCCGCGCTGGCGAGCATCTTCTGGAATTGGGAGATGGCTTGTATCACCGGCGAAGCCAAATACAGCGACCTGCTCGAATGGCAGTTGTATAACGCTGCCGGGGTTGGCATGGGGCAGGATGGGAAAACCTATCTCTACAATAACCCGCTCACCTGCCGGGGCGGCGTGACCCGCAAACCCTGGTATGCCGTGCCCTGCTGCCCATCCAACATCTCCCGCACCTGGGCCGACCTGGGGAAGTACATCTGCTCTTCCGGCGAGGATGAAGTCCGCGTCCACCAGTACATCAACAGCGAATATGCCGGCGAACTTGCGAAAGGCGAAATCCGTTCGGGATTGCCGTGGGATGGCAAAGTGGAAATCAGCATCAACCCGGTTAGATCATCAGAATTTACTCTGTTCCTGCGAATCCCCTCGTGGAGCAAAGACGCCAGGGTAAAAGTGAATGGGGAATTTGCCCCGTCTTCAACTCCGTCCCCTGTTTTGCCTGCCACCGCTTGCGGTTATGACCCGCGCCTGAGCGCCTGGCTGCCCATCCGGCGCGAATGGTCTGCCGGGGATGTGGTCACGCTCGAATTCGATCTGGCGGTTCGGCTGATGCAAACCCATCCGAAAGTGAAAGGACAGGGTGGCAAGGTTGCCCTGAGCCGCGGACCGCTGGTTTACTGCCTGGAAAGCCTGGACAACCCGGATGTGGATCTTTTCACTGCCAGCCTGGATGCCAGTTCCCTGAAAGCCACATACGATGAAAACTTGCTGGGCGGAGTGGTGAAGATAACGGGCAAAACGAAGCAAGGCCAACCACTCACCTTCATCCCCTACATGCTGTGGGGGAACCGCGGTGAATCGCAAATGGATGTGTTTGTGAATGATAATGATTAGTAATTTCCCCCACCCCCGACCCCGCCCCCAAGGGCGGGGAGAAGATGGCAAAAAGGGGATATTCGAGTGCGAAGCACTCGAATATCCCCTTTTTGCCTTATCCCCCCCTTCCAGGAGGGAAGGGGGGTAGGGGGGATGGGTGTTTGATATCCTACTTCTTGGAGGCGATATGCAAACCGAATTGACCCAACCTGGAAACCTTCTCCAACCCGATGGCCGCCTGGCGCAGGTCGGCTGGGCGCGCCAGCAACTGCTGGATTGCAACCTGGAAGCCGCCCGCTTCTACTCGTTCAAGCCTTTCCAGCGTTTCCGCATCAAGCGCTGGGATTATTACGCAGTTTTCAGCCCCAAGCGCTTCTTCTCCGCCACCGTTGCCGACCTTGGCTATGCCGGGAATATCTTCGTCTACAGCATGGATTTCGAGACCGGCGACCTGCACGAAGAGGGGCTGGTCATCCCGTTGGGAAAAGGGATAGAACTGCCGCGCAACAGCACCGAGGGCGACAGCCACTTCGAGAATGACAAGGCGCGCCTGCATTTCAGCCTGCTCCCCGGCCAGCGCCGGATAACGGTCTCCTGGCCATCCTTCCACGATGGGCGCGGCATCGAGGCGGACATCACCCTGGCCTGCCCGCCCGTCCACGAATCGATGACCATCGTCATCCCGATCGGGGAGAAGCGCTTCTACTACAACCGCAAGATCAATTGCCTGCCCGCCGGCGGGACGGTCAAATATGGGGATATGACCGAAACGCTCGATCCGAATTCCTGCCTGGGCTCGCTGGATTGGGGGCGCGGCGTCTGGGAGTACAAATCCTTCTGGAACTGGGCTTCGGCTTCCGGTTTCCTGCCGGATGGCCGCACGGTCGGCCTGAACCTGGGCTGTGGTTTCGGGGATCTTTCGAAGGCCGGGGAAAATGCCCTCATCCTGAATAACCGCATCCACAAGCTGGGGCAGGTCAAATTCGATTATATTTCCGGCGACTTCATGAAACCCTGGAAGTTCACGGATACCGAAGGCCGCCTCAACCTGGTCTTTACGCCTTTCAAGGACCGCACGGCGATCACGAACCTGGGCATCATCCAGAGCGAAGTCCACCAGATGTTCGGGCGCTATAACGGGGTTGCCATTGCCAATGATGGCGAAAAGATCCAGATCAAAGATCTGATCGGTTTTGCCGAGGAACACCATGCCAGGTGGTAGTCCGCTGAAAACACCCTGGCAACCTGCCTCTCCCATCCCCCTGCCCGAATACCCCCGCCCGCAGATGACCCGCCCGGACTGGGTCAACCTGAATGGCTGGTGGGAGTATGCGATCCTTCCCAAGGAACAAGCCAAGCCTGAAACCTTTTCTGGCAAGATCCTGGTTCCATATGCCATCGAGTCGGCCCTTTCGGGAGTCCAAAAGCCATTGCGACCAAATCAGCGCCTTTGGTACCGACGCATGTTCCCTCACCCCTGCGCCCCTCTCCCGAAATCGGGAGATGGGATGGGGGTGAGGGCCCTCCTCCACTTCAGCGCGGTGGATTACAAATGCAACGCCTGGGTCAACGGCACACATGTTGGCACACACGCGGGCGGCTATTTGCCCTTCACCTTCGATATCACAGCTGCACTCAAGGATGGCGAGAATGAGCTGATCGTATCCGCCTGGGACCCCACCAACGCCGGGCGGCAGGAGCGCGGCAAGCAGGTGCTCAAGCCGGGTATCATCTGGTACACGGCGGTCTCCGGCATCTGGCAGACCGTCTGGCTGGAGGTGGTGCCGGAGACGGGCATTGAGTCACTCAAACTGACCCCTGACCTGGATGCCGGTACGCTCACCGTGGAAGTCAAAATCCGGTGTGGGATGGACAGCCTTCAGGTGGAGGCGGTGGCCTTCGAAGGCTGCGAACCGATCACCTCGAAACGGGACCGGGCCGCGGGTCCCGTGACGCTTGCGATCCCACAGCCGCGGCCCTGGAGTCCCGCCGACCCGTACCTGTATGACTTGCAAGTCCGGCTTTTCCGTGATGACCACATACTGGATGAAGTTGGCAGTTACTTCGCCTTGCGCAAGTTCAGCCTGGTGCGGGATGCGAGCGGACACCTGCGCTTCGCCTTGAACGGCAAGCCGCTGTTCCTGTACGGCCCGCTCGACCAGGGCTACTTCCCGGATGGAATGTACACGCCGCCTTCGGAAGATGCCATGCTGTTCGATATCGAGTACATCAAGAAGATCGGCTGCAACATGATCCGCAAGCACGTCAAGGTGGAACCGGCGCGCTGGTATGCCGCCTGCGACCGGCTGGGGATGATCGTCTGGCAGGATATGCCCAATGGCGGCGAACCGGTGAACGTGGCCGAGAACTTGCTGGCGCTGCTGGCCGGCCTGAACTACCGCGATGACCGCTGGATGGGACGTTTCGGGCGCGGGGACGCGGCGAACCGGGCGCAATATCGCGCCGACCTGGAAGGTATGCTGGATCACCTGCACAACTTCCCCTGCATTGCTGTCTGGGTGCCGTTCAACGAAGGCTGGGGGCAGTTCCAGGCCTTCGAGATTGCCGCCTGGATCAAATCCCATGACCCGGGCCGGCTGGTGGATCACGCCAGCGGCTGGTTCGACCAGGGCGGCGGGGATTTCGTCAGCCCCCACATTTATGTGAAGAAATTGTATCGCCCCAAAGTGGACCCATCGCGGGCGTTCGTCATTTCGGAGTTTGGCGGTTATGGGCTACAGGTGAAGGGGCATCTCTGGCATGAGAAGAAGAAATTCAGCCAGAAATTCTTCGGAACATCGGAGGCTTTGACGCGTGCCTATCTCGATACGCTCGAGAATGAGCTGAAGCCGCTCATCCCGCAGGGATTGGCGGCTGCCATCTACACCCAGACAACCGATGTGGAGATCGAGATCAATGGCTTCCTGACCTACGATAGGGGGGTGGAGAAGATGGATGCGGATGCAATCAGGAGGGTGCATGAAGGGTTGACCAGTTTGTTGGAATGAATACCCCCTTTCGAGAATGATTGGGAATCAGAAATCGCCGGTACTTCCGCAAGCGCCGGCGATTTGATGTTTTGTGCATTTCCCCAGGTCAGGTCAGCCAGTTTTCCAGTTCGAGGCCTTCGATACGCCTAAAATGGTCTGTGTTGTTGGTAACCAGCAGCAGGTTGTTTACGAGTGCTATGCTGGCAATTTGCAGATCGAGGTCAGCAAGGATTTCGCCCTTTATTTCAAGATTAGCTTTCAATTGCCCGAAGCGGCGGGCCGAGGCTTCATCGAATGGCAGGACCGTCAGGGCGGCAAGCAATACTTCGAGGCGCGCCAGGTTATCTTCACGGCGCAGGGAGCGCTGTGCCCCATGCGTCAATTCCGCCACGCTGATCGCTGTAATGGACAACTCCTCATCAGCCGTCACGTGAGCGCGTAGATCGAGTCTCTCGCGCAGAATGGCGATGCAATGGTCGCTATCGAGGAGTTTCATAGATCTACGCCTGTGCGCGAGCCAGCCGATTGACGATTCTCGCTGATGCAGGCTTCGAGATCACTTAAATCATCTTCATCCTTCCACAGGCCAAAGGCAGCCATGGCGGGATGTGCTTCACCCGCCTCGATCTCTTCCAGCAAATCCGTGGATTGGCCGAGGGCTTGCGCCAGCCGACGCGTGACCTCGGTGGCGCGGTCGAGGCGTTCCAGTTCCCCTGCGCTGATGATGGCTGCCAGCGGGCGCGACCTGCGCATGATTACAAAGCGTTCCCCACTCGCGGCGCGGGAGATGAATTCCGAGAAGCGGCTCTTGACTTCGGTGATATTGATGGTTTCCATTTTTTAGGCTCCAAACAGGTCATTATGACCTATTTGATTGTACCACACCTGCAACCGGCAGGTGGAGAAGTTGGGAGGGGAGATAATCGGGAAGGTGCATGTTGCATAAACCAGGTGGTTGGATTAGGAAATGTAAAGTGGATTATTTGAGGTGGTAAAGAGCTTTTATTGAGTGGAAAATCGGAACGTTCACTATTTATAAGGTTTGCTAATCCACTCGGTAATACCAGTGACCAAGTTGTGGATGAATACATCATAACAGTTGTGTGACACGAAGGGCCAATCACTGCATACGTAAGTATCATCGAGATCCAGATTACTGGCAGGGGAGGCAAATACCGCCCATTGCCCATCATTCGAGATATCGCAACCTGGTTCGAACATTGCTTCGTGCCATAAGGCATACTCTGGATCGCTAAATCCAACCCACTCGCCGTTCGATGGAACGCCGTCGCTTGTTACGCTCACCATGGTGACTGCGCCGGTCGAAAGGTCTTTTACAAAGAATTCCACACCCTTCCGAAAGATTGAGAACAAACCATTCCCGGATAACTTGGCGTTGCAGCAATCCTCACACAGAAATTGATCCATCTGACGGTCGTAGACTTTGCAGAGGTATCTCACCCGACTTCCGTTCTCGGATAGGCTGAGAGTCTCCTCTCCCATTCCAATGCCGTAGCCCATACCAACAGGGATGCGGTCCATTTGGCCAGTTTCTCGGTCATAGATGAACACATCACCGCAACTGTAGTTGTTCCTCTCGCCCTGGCGGCAAACTTCTAAATCATCGGCAACTAGGTTTCCCGCCCACGACCAAAGTGCCACCCAGCGGCCATCACCAGAGATGGCAGGCCACCAATTTACGCCATCACTCACGCCTTCTAGAGCCTTGCTAATCAACTCAGTTTGACCGGACTGGCGATCGTATACGTAGACATCCCATCCATAGGCTTCGTTTTGCCCGCTATATGCTACGAAGCGACCATCCGTTGAGATCACAGGATCTTTGCTTGCCAGAACACGCGCCTGTTCAACTGCCTGCGATTCGAAAAATGGGTTCTGCATGACGCGGGCACCTCCACCCAAAGTGAAAGCAATGAGTCTCCCATCCGCTGTGATGTGCGGTTCTCCACTTACGCCGTTTAATGGAAGGCCATCTTCCGATGCCGAAAACAATTTCATGGTTTTGCTTACTCGATCATAGATATAGATCTGTGTACAATTTATTTTCTGTCCCTCTTGGGTTGTGCAAAGTTTCCAGTTACCATCCAAAGGAATTAAATCCGTAGCGCGCGACGCAAATGCGACATAACGGCCATCCGCAGAGATGCTTGGAGAAAAGCTATCAGCATGAACTGTATGAAGGGGGGGGTGTTGTAGAGGAAGAAATGGCAAGTGTTGAGATTGTCGTCGGCTGGACGGAGGGCGTATGTGAAGAAGTTTCAATTGCCATGTCTGTTGTGGTTGCAGTCGGGGTTGCAGGTGAACTTTCTCGGTTACAACCAGAGCACATGCCCAGGAATAGAATCATTGTAATAAAGAGATGAATTGCTTTCATGCGAATATTTTATACTGGATTAATTGCTGAGTGAAGGTCATGCCATCATTCTTCTTTGAAAAGCCGGTTTAATGCTCTTTTGGTATAAAAATGGTATAATTTCTATATCATGTTGTTCGAATATGATCCGCAAAAAAGCCAGAGCAATTCCTAGAAACATGGAATCAACTTTGATGAAGCCCAATCCATCTGGGATGATGAAAACCGCCTGGAGATCCTTGCCAGAACCACGGATGAACCTCGTTACCTGGTCATCGGAAAAATCGAAGGGAAGTTCTGGTCGGCAGTGATCACATATCGCGGCGAGAATATCCGCATCATATCGGTGCGCCGTTCACGTGAGGAGGAGATTGAACTTTATGAAAGCCTCTGAATTCGACAAGAAATTTGATAATAACGAAAGTGTATTGGAAGATCTGGACCTTTCCAACGCCCGTCGTCCTGGTGAGGATCAGAAACGTATCAACGTGGATTTTCCAGTATGGATGATCCAGGCCCTCGACCGCGAAGCGCGCCGGTTGGGTGTTACACGCCAGTCGGTCATCAAGATGTGGCTGGCAGAACGGCTGGAGCAGAGGGTATAAATAAACCCGGATGACAGGCACAACATGGCGGGGGATCGTGTTCATTGGCAAAACCATTCAGGGTGTAGTTTCCTCTCCGTGAGATCCTCATTTGCCGATAAACCGCCGACAAACCGCCGTTATCCCGCCGATAAACGGTAACGGCGGGATTTGCGGGATGGCGATGGGGATATGGCCTTCTCAAAATAGGTTGAAAAATCAGCAGTTTTGAAACGCGAATGCCGCAAATGGGCGAATTTCGCCAATTCATCATGGTTTATTCGCGTCATTCGTACATTGGCGTAATTCGCGTTGAGAAATTCCCAACTTTGGGAAAGCCCTATCGCGGGAGGAGATGCCCCTCCGCAAAAATTATACATAATGTATAATATATAAAACCCCCTGTTATCAAGGAATTCAGGAATGGATCTCACCCCGGTACCGGCTGAAAACCTGGAACTGCAGCGCAAGCCTCTCAAGGAGGAGATCTTCGATATCCTCCACAAGCGCATCATCGCCGGCAAGTACAGCCCCGGTGAGTGGCTGCGGCAGGAGGATATCGCTTCCAGCCTGCGCGTCAGCCAGACGCCGGTGCGCGAGGCGCTCGACCTGCTGGTCTCGGCCGGGCTGGCGGAACGCGTCCCCTTCCGGGGGGTGCGCGTCCTGCAACTCACCCGGCAGGAGATGGTGGAAGCCTACGGCCTGCGCCTGCTGCTGGAACCGGCCGCGGGGCGCGGCGCGGCGGAACGCGCCGATGTGAGCCAGATCCTGGCTTTGGAACGCATCCTGGAGCAGATGAAATCGCTGGCCACCCTGAACGACATGTCCGCCCAGCGGCAGTTCAACCGCGAGTTCCACCTGGCAATCGTCAGCGTCGCCGGGAATGCGCTGTTGAATAAAGTCTACGAAATGGCCGCCAACGCCTTCCCGGATTGGATGCTGTACGAAGCCATGTTCCACCACCCGGAGATGCTGGAAAGTTGTCTCCAGCAGGAGTACCGGGAGCATGAAGGTCTGGTAAAAGCGATTGCAGCCCACCAGCCCGAACAGGCGGCCCAAGAGGCTCTGACCCATATCCTGAACGTTGGTAAGGAAATGGAATCTTTCCTTGGCATCCCCGGTGAGTTGCTGCGGGAGAAGGAACGGCAATACATCTCGCTGCCAACATCTGGAAAGGGATAGACCTTTCGCTTTTTAGGAAAACTATTCTCACCACAAAGGGCACTACGTACACGAAGGAGAAACGCTAAAAGAACTCTTTTAAAAACCTTTGTGGCTTTTGTGTCTGTTGTGGTGAAAAACGTAAAAACGACAGAACCAAAATAATCCATCCATATTGTATAAGGAGAACCCTATGTCTGAAGAACTTTTCAATGCCATGGCCCAGAGCATCATCGACGGTGACTCGGATGTCGCCGTAGAATTGGCCAACAAAGCCATCGCGGCTGGCGTCGATCCCCTGGCAGCCATCACAGATGGTTTCGTCAGAGGCGTCAACCAGGTTGGCGAATCCTTTGCACGCGGCGAGGCCTTCCTGCCTGAACTGGTCATGGCCGGGGAAGCCATGAAGGCTGCCGTTGCCACCCTGGAGCCCGAGATGCAGAGACGCGGCACCCAGCGCCAGATGCTGGGAAAGGTGGTGCTGGCCACGGTCGAGGGCGACATCCACGAGATCGGCAAGACCCTGGTTGGGACGATGCTCTCGGCTTCCGGTTTCGAAGTGGTGGACATGGGGGTGGATGTATCGGCTGCGAAGATCCTGGCGAAGGTCAAGGAAGTGGATGCGGATATTGTCGGGTTGTCCGCCCTGCTGACCACAACGATGGTCAAGCAGAAGGAAGTGATCGATGTGCTGGATAAGGAAGGCTTGCGCCGAAAGGTGAAGGTGATGGTGGGTGGGGCACCTGTGACGCGTGAATGGGTGCAGAAGATCGAGGCGGATGGCTACTCCGAGGATGCCATCGGGGCCGTGGCGGTTGCCAAGCAACTGGTCGGCAAGGCATAGAAATAAAACCATGTCCAAGAAAATCAAATCCATCACCAACCCCAAACTGCGGCTGGAAATATTGACGCCGCAGGAAGTTAAAAAAATCCACAATGCCACCCTGTGGATCATCGAAAACGTCGGTGTGCGTTTCCCCTCCCGGCGTGCCCTGGATATTTGGGCGTCCCACGGCGCGGAAGTGGATGCCGAAAAAATGATCGTGCGTGCCAAGCCGCACCTGATCGAAGAAGCGCTCAAGAAAGCCCCACCGGCCTATTCCCTGGCGGCGCGTGACCCCCGGCAGGATCTGCCCCTGGATGGCAACCACGTCTTCGTCGGCACGGATGGCTGCGGGGTGGAGGTGATCGATATCCAGACCGGTCAGCGGCGCATCTCCTGCCTGCAGGATGTGGCCGATATCGCCCGCATTGCAGATGCGACCGAGGAAGTCGGCTTCCACTGGGTGCCGGTCTCGGCCCAGGATAAGCCCGCCGAGACGCGCGGCCTGCATGAGGTCAAAACCATTTGGGAGAACTCCACCAAGCATGTTCAGACCGAGAGCATCTACAACGAGCGCGAGGCGCGCGCTGCGATCGAAATGGCATCCCTGATCGTGGGCGGCAAGGATAAACTGCGCCAGCGGCCGGTCCTTTCGCTGATGCAGTGCACTGCCCCCCCGCTCGGGCAGGATGGCGGCTCGGTGGAAGCGGCATTGGTGGCTGCTGAATACGGCCTGCCGACCGGCTTCATGACCATGGCGGCCTGCCTGACCACCGGCCCGGCCACCATGGCCGGTAACCTGGCGGTTGGGAATGCCGAGGTGATCGCCGGGACGGCCCTGATCCAGTTGGCCTACCCCGGCGCGCCGGTCTTCTATGCCGCCGCGCAAACTGCCTCCGACCTGCGGAACGGGGCCTACACCGGCGGCGGCCCGGAGGATTTCCTGTTCGGGGCAGTCACCAACGTGCTGGCTGATTTCTACAACATCCCGCTCTCGATGGGCTCGTTCGCCACTGGCGCCAAGGAACCCAACTGGCAGGCCGGGATCGAGAACAGCCTGTCCACCTTCATGGCCAGCATCGTCATGTCCGATATGCTGCTGGGCGTGGGATTCCTGCACGGCAGCCGGATCTGGTCGTTTGCCGAGATGATGATGGACTGCGAGATCTTCTCCATCATCCACAAGACCATGCAGGGCATTATCGTGGATGATGAAACCCTGGCCCTGGATACCATTGCAGCGGTTGGGCCGGGCGGCAACTTCCTGACCCAGAAACACACCCGCCAGCACATGCGGGATGTCTTCCTGCCCGAGTTCATGGACCGCCGCCCG
>Ga0105099_10001313_pt1 | contig 15723 bp, 9 predicted proteins | sample PPLLak3cmMay2015_2_FD_79138 | JGI IMG/M metagenome (GOLD analysis project Ga0105099, IMG submission 79138) | Freshwater sediment microbial communities from Prairie Pothole Lake near Jamestown, North Dakota, USA - PPLs Lake P8 Core (1) Depth... | ecosystem: Environmental > Aquatic > Freshwater >... | reverse complement strand
TGGTTGACTCGCCGATCGGTCCGTGGCATGTCGCGCAATCCATTCCTGCCAGCTTGACATGAACGGTATGGGAAAAGAAAACACAGTCAGGCTGTTTTGAATAAACAAGCCACGGGACTTCCTTTTCTTTTGCAACATACTCCTCTACAAAAATCTTTTCTTCCGGGCTTTCTCCCTGTACTTCCTGATGGCAGTCGGCACATTGCGCAAGCTTGGGCACCCCGGCATAACTTCCGTCTTCGCGGAAGATGTGGCAGCTTTCACATCCGTTATCAACCGTTTCGACGTGCATAGCATGGTTAAAATCGACCGGTTGCTGTTTCTGGGAGTAAAGAAGCTTCGGAAAAACAACCCATCCTATTATGAGGCTTGCAACAAACCCAACGATAAAGAACAGGATAACAAACCCGCCGGGGCCTTCATCATGCTCTTTCTCATCAGCTCCCTTAAACGAAGCTACGACATCTTTGCCACCCGCGTCTGCAGAAACTCCTTTAGTTTTATCATCTGGTGTACTCATGGATACTCCGTCAAGCTGTGGTTAATAAATTCACAGAAATCGCTGGAACAAATCGTATTTAACCTTAAACTGCAACATACAATAAGCATATATATTTTTCCCCGTTAACGGGAAATGTTTAAAGCCGTCTGTTCTGTCAATTAAAAAAATAACCAAGATATGGATGGAAAAATAATAGGGTTTGTTTACTCCGTGCGATAATTCTTGTCAAGGAAAAATCACTGTCCGTAGCTGTGAAGCCCTGGAAGCAAATTTACTCCAAAATATGTAAAAAGCACGGCCGCGAAACCTATTATGGAAAGATATGCAAGGCGCTTCCCGTGCCACCCCCGCATAAACCTGGCGTGAAGCAGAGTCGCATATACAAACCACGTAATAAGAGACCATGTTTCCTTGGGATCCCATCCCCAGTAACGGCCCCATGCAGAATTTGCCCATACTGCTCCGGTTATAATCCCTGCCGAAAGGAACAGAAAGCCGAACATTATCATCTGATGCGAAATCTCATCTAAAATTTTCACATCAGGGAAAAATTTTAAAATATGGTTTTCTTCTTTCATGTAATTCCGCTTGAAAAGAAACATTATGCTTAAGCCAAAAGCAATTGCAAAAGCAGCATAGCCTATAAAACAGGTGATTACGTGCGCAATAAGCCAGTTGCTTTTTAATGCCGGCACAAGCGGCTGGATTCTGTCGCTGATATTGGGGGAGAGGGAAGCATATGCCATTGCCAAAAAGGCAAGCGGGGTCGTAAAAGCGCCGATTGTCCTGTTGAGATAACTTCTTTCAATTACGAGATATATCGCAACTATAACAAATGAAAAAAATATCAGGGATTCGTATAAATTGGAAAGAGGGGCATGACCTATTCCAATTTTATATGATTCAACCCATCGCAGTATGATACCGGAGATATTTCCGGCAATTCCTGCCAAGGCAGTCCATGTTCCAAGCCTTCCAGCGAACGGTTTTTTAAAAACCACTGCAACAATGTACAAAAATGCTGCAAACCCGTATATGAAAGTGGTTATCGACAATAAATTTGAACTATCCATTATATTCATCCCTTTAATATGTCTGCTTTTGCAGACAAAAGCTTTGCAATTTTTTGTGTCCTGACTTCCATCCCCAACTTATTTTTATTGGTAATCCCGGCAACCATCACACTTGTTTTACCGCCCTTTTTCACGACTTCAACACAAAGCCTCTTGTGAGACATGAAAAAAGAAATGAAGCAGCCCAAAATCATGACAATAAATCCGGCATAAACAACAGGAACTCCCGGATCCCTCGTTACCTGCAGTCCGGTGTAAAACCTTCGTTCCGAATCCTCAACAGATATGATCAATTGATCTTTCCTCATCTTGTCGAATGACGGGAAATGAACAGGAAGGACCACCTCCACTGGATCTCCCTTTAAAGGAGTCAACACTCCCATGAAGGCTTCACCCAGATTATGCCCCCTGAAATCAAAGGCGCCTGAATATTCCTTTATTACAAATTTTCCAAAGGCTTCGGGGAGGTTTATTTCCTCTCCGACAGAAGCCCTTTGCCTGTATATCATCCCGGTTTCCCTGTTTGTAAAAGAAAGGAATATCTCTTTAGGTTTCAAGGTTCCGTAACTTGACTGGAAGATATTGATCCCTTTGAAACGGATAGGATCATTTACAATTATATCCTTTTTATATACCGGTTTTCCGTTTTCAAGAATAGTAAGTTTTGAGAGATATTCCTTTGGAGCACCCGATTCATAAAAACTCAAATTAAAATCATCGCATCTAATTTCAAAATCAAGGGGCTGCTCCCGCCCGGTATTTCTCAATATTATGCTCCTGACGCTCTCCCCTTCGGGAATATTTGCAGAACCTTCAAATCCGAAAAACGAGCCTATTAATCCCCCGATAAGAAGCAGGATTACACTCAAATGAACCGCATAAACACCAAGCCTTGTCCACCGGCCTTTTTCAGCAAAAATCACAAATCCCTTTTCCGTCTCCTCGACCCTGGTCTGTTTGAATGATTTTGAAACAACGGGCATGAAAAGAGAGCTAAGCTCTTCCGGAGTCCGGTTGCCGGAAAATTCCTCCTTGAATGATTTCCGGAACCTCTCTATATCCAAAGAAATATTTTTTGAAAACACTATCTTCCATGTTGATGAAAGGCGATCTATCGAACAAACAATTATATTTATCGTAAGGGAAAGAATCAAAAAACGGAACCACCATGAATGGTACATATCGAAAATATCCAGAAAACCGAATATTTTATATAAGAATTCACCGTATTCATTAAAATAGGCTGCAGGGTTTTCATTCTGGGGTATAACTGTCCCGATTATTGAAGTACAAGCCAGGGTAAGCAGAAGCGTTACAGTTAATTTGACCGATGCAAAAAATTTCCATACCCCGTTTTGAGGGTCTCCGGAAACCTTGTTTTTTTTCATTATATACGGATCCTTTCGGGTTTAAACATGAGGTGCGTTATTACCAGACAATAAAATGCGGAGCAATAAAATAAAGTTCTTCTCCCAATTAGTTGGGAGAAAGGATTCCAGGATTGAAGCTCCCCGCCGCGGAGCGGTCGGGGAATCTTCACCGTAAGGAATATCATCTGTTTTTCATTTGCTCGCTAACCCCGTCGCAAGCAGCGGGGAATGCGCTCGCTTTTCGGTTCAAGGGGTCAAGGGTTCAAGTGTTTGTTTTTCAATGATTTTATTAAAGCTTTCATCATCCTCTCACCCCCTCAATATCCCTTAAAAGTCCTGTAAGACTTTCCCCATCAAGATAGCCCGGATCTCCGGATAATAACAGCTGAGCATCAGGTTCGCACGTTGAGCCGTAAGCAATATATAATGAACGTAAATACTCAGGTGTTGTTTTCCTCACATACCCTTCTGCAATATTGCTGGGAATCGATAAAGCCGCTCTTCTCATTTGTGAAGTCAAAGAAAAATCCTCAATTTTGGGAAACATTTTCGTTATCTTGTAAATCGCCAGGCACAATTGATAAGACTTTATGCCAAACCTTTAATTCTTTATAGTTTTTAAGCATTGAGCGCTGGTGGTTAGCGCTTCGGCTTCACTACGTGTCACTTCGTGTCTCTCGAACCCTTGACTCCTTGAACCCTCTCCAGATTATCAACTAATCTGGAGATGATCCATTATTATTGCCTCTTTTTTTTTATTTCGGCAGGCTTTATTATAATAGTTGCAGCCTTCCCGTTATCAAGATATTTCGCGGCAAGCTCTGACAGTTCGTCCGCTGTTACCGATTCATAGTCTTTTATAATAGTTCTGGACCATTCAATCTGAGCGGGATAACGGACCGATTCGGTCAGGACATTGTTAAGCCAGTACTTATTGCTTCTAAGCATATCTTTTATCATTGTCAATATGGGATCCGCCGACCTTTTGAGATCCTCCATAACAACACCTTTTCCTGCTGTTTCCGAAACTATTTTTTTAATCTTCTCTTCCACGATCAAAACTTCATCCGGATTAACAGCGGCCTGTGCATAGAAAATACCGTAACCGGGATATGCCCTGCTTGGATTATTGTAGGCGGAATACGAGTAGGCCGCTCCCATTTTTTCCCTTATCTCTTCCCTCATTTTTTCTGAAACAATTTCGGCGAGAATATTAAAACGGCGTGTTCTTTGTATATTCCATATATCCTCAGTCGGATATGCAACAACTACATGTGCTTTTCCTATTTCGGTTTCAACGTTTATATTGAGAAATCCTGCAAGGGAAAATTTAGGAAGATCAGGTCTTTTCCGTTCAAATCCTCTTGGTCTTTCCGGAAGACTTCCGAAGTATAAGGAAACAAATTCTATCACACTCTCTTCATTAAAATCCCCGACTACCGAAATTTCCAGCGGATCATTCTTTAAAGACGGGTCTATCCAGGCCCTGACATCATTCAGTGATAATTTTTTCAGCTTTTCAGGAGACGGAAATCCGAAACGGGTGTCCCCGCCCGCAAGAAAGCGTTCGCCTGAAAGATGCATGGCTCCGTCTATTGACCGTGAAAGCTCCAGATATGTCTGGCTTAACCGTTCCATTGAAAGAAGATACGATTCTTCCCTGTATCCCGGATCCATTATATGCGCATAAAAAAGGCTGAAAAGAAGTTGCGTTTCATCAGTGACCGATATGCCCTTAAGCAGAAAGCGCCCATCTTCAGCCACAAAAGAGACCTTCGTGCTTTTTCCGGCAAGGGCTTCTTCCATTTCATCCCTGTCGAGCCCGCCAAGGCCGCTTTCGTTTATTACCGCTGCTGAAAGGTCCGAAATGCCTTCCAGTCCGGGAGGCTCCGCCGAGCTTCCGAATCCGAACAAAATATTCGCCCTGATCTCATTTGCTTCATAATCGGTCTTTTTAAGATTAAGCCGGACTCCGTTTTCAAAATCGATCTGCACTATGCCGGGGTCAGGAATAATTGTTTTTTTCATGATTTTTCCTTTACCGGCCGGCTCCGGCAGGTAAGGAAATACAGCGGTTCTCTGCTCCGAAGACTTTGGAATCTCCACCGACAAGCTTTTCCGGTAAGCTGCAACGATACGGTCTTCGGGCTTCATCTCTCCTTTCAGGTCGGCATTGCCGGTGAGAATAACAATCCTGTGATCCGTATCCCATGTGTTTTTAAAAGAATCGTGCAGGTCATTCAAAGAGAGTGAGCTTAATACACCTGAATAGAATTCTTTTTCCTGTAACGGAGACTGAAATACTTTGTGGTTGTTTATATGCCATACTATCTCATTGGCAAGCACCTTGCTGTCGCGTGTCGATTCCTGTTTAACGGCATTATCCAGCATTGCTGTAAAATCTTTTTTAACTCTTTCAAACTCCCGGCGGGTAAAACCGTGTTCAAGGGCGCTTCTTAATGTCTGTTCAACAATTGAAATCGATTTTTCCCAGTTTTCCGGGCTGCAATCGGCAGAAATACCGGCATATCGGATCCTTTGCAGATAAATGCCGGAAGAAATGGATGCCGATGTGAAAGGGGCCTTCTTTTTTCTGACCATACCATCAAGCCTGTTCTGGACAATTCTGTCTGCGATATCTCCAATAAAGCGCTCTTTCCTTCTTTCCGAAGTCTCGGCCACCCTTTCAGCCTTATTTACTGTTTCAATTCCTACCGAAGTGCTTCCCTCCTCTTTCTCGTAGTGATAAAATGGTTTGATTCCATTGTGGCTTATATCGCCGAACGGAGGTTCCGGCTTTGCAGGCGACCCGGGAGAGAATGCCGGGAATTTTTCCACGATAAGTGAGATTGCGGTTTTTGAATCAAAATCACCTACAATAATAAGAACAATATTTTCAGGCCTGTACCAGGCTTGATAAAAATCTCTCAATTTCTGACTTGTCATTTTTTCAATAACTTCCGTCTCGCCGATCGGAAATCTTTTTGAAACCGCGGCATCCGGAAATTTGAACTTCATGGCCGAAACTAATGTGCGGTAGTTTGGTGAATCCCTTGCTCTCTTCTCCGCCAGGATTACTTTACGTTCTCTTTCAACCTCGGAATCAGGCAGAAGAGCTCCTTTTGCAAAATCTTCTACAATGAGCAGACCTTTTTCAAGGCTCTCTTTCTTCCCGTCGGGCAGGAGAATATCATAGACGGTTTCATAGAACCCGGTATGGGCGTTGGCGTCGGGCCCGAACTGCATTCCCATGTCTTGAAAATATTTAACAAGCTCTCCCGGTTTAAAGTGCGTGGAACCGCAGAAAAGGATATGCTCAAGGTAGTGCGCCAGACCCTCTTCCCCGTCTTCTTCCTGTATCGACCCGGCCTGAACATCAAGACGTATATTAACCCTGTCCTTCGGCTCATGGTTTTTCATAAGAACATACCTGAACCCGTTCGCAAGACGCCCGTAAATGACCGAAGGATCGGGGCTGATGTCGCTCTCTTCATGAGGCCACGGGGCATAACTTATCTGTTTTTCTGCAAAAGCATAACCGGCGGTTAAATACCAGAAAGAGAAAAAGAATAAGCTGATAATTAAAGCACGGAGCGGCGGTTTCGAAATATATTTCTTAATGTACCGTTTTAACATTATCTGAACCCCTGGACTTTGTTTACGGCGATTATTTGCCGATAAAATATTATTTTGAATCCGTTTTTTGATGGACTCGTAAAAAGCCGATTCTTCGCCACAAAGGCATAAAGTCACAAAGAAAGGCCTGTTGAAAACATTCAGGTTTTTCTTTGTGTCCTCCGTGCTCTTTTTTTGAGAACGATTTTTACGATACCGTCAGGATTTTATGGATAGAATAAAGCAGAAAATGGCTTATGGCAATACTGAAAGGATTATTTTCATGCGTCAGCAAACTGTTATAAAAACGAAACGCCGCCGACTTATACCTGTATATTGAGAAAACACTCCAACACTATTACGCAGAAATTAGCGTTATAATTACTGTGCATTTGTAATAATTGAAGCCCCCCGAAGCAAGATACGGGGAATCTTCGACCATCGGGAATAGCGTCTATTTTTAATTTGCTCGCTAACCCCGCTGCAAGCAGCGAGGAATGCGCTCGCTGTTTCGGCTCAACACATAAGGAAGAGAATACAAATACTTTTCCCTTAACTTAACTCCGATAAACGGGATAAGTGTATTCTCTTCCCAAAAGCGGAAAAACCCGCAAGAACCGGAAAGGTTAAAAACCACCCTGATTATTTTGCGACGTAAATCCCTCGCTCTTTCGCTTTAATCTTCCCGTTTCTGGAAAGCTTATAAAGAGCATTGCTCAACTGCCTCTGCTCCAGACCGGTTTTCTCCTTGATCTTGCCTATTGCAACTCCGTTTTTACTTTTTTTAATGGCGCCCAGCACTGATCCCAGAATGGTCGCCTGGCTTGCAGGAGCTTTTTTTACGGCTGTGGTTTTAGATTTTGCCGCTTTAACCGGTTTGGCTTTTATTTTTTTTGTTGCTTTTCCTTTGACAGCAATCTTTTTCTTTAAAACGACCGCCTTCGTGGCTTTGGCAGCAACTTTTTTAACCGGCTTTACCTGCTTTTTTGCTTTCTTCATCTTTTCTCTCCTTTGATTATTTTCAGGATTTTTCCTGCGACTTTCCTTTTTCGATATTACTATTATTATATGCTTTAATAAAAGTCAACAAATTCTGCGATATAAGAACATCTGTTGACAAAGAATATTTCTTGTGAAAGAAAATCAAATCAGGCGGGATGTTTTTTTCGACGGAGCATAATCATCTCAACAGGCAACCAGAGCGGCTTTACAAATAGTTTTACCGGGAAACTGCAATTAAAAAATTACCCGTGAAAGAAAGATCAGATGAAGCATAAATTTCAAATAGAATACGAAAAAGAGCTTAATCCTTCACAGTATGAGGCGGTAATACATACGAAAGGGCCTCTTCTCGTTATAGCCGGAGCAGGCAGCGGAAAAACACGAACCCTGACATACCGGGTTGCGCGTCTTGTTGAAGAAGGAACAGCTCCTTCCTCTATTCTGCTTCTTACCTTCACGCGCAAGGCATCCCAGGAGATGCTGAAACGGGCGACAGGTCTTCTTGACAACAGGTGCGAAAGAGTTTCCGGAGGAACTTTTCATTCGTTTGCAAATTACATTCTCCGAAGATATCATCACCGCATTGGGCTTGATACCGGTTTTAACATCCTGGACCGCGACGATTCGGAAGCGCTCATCGGTATCATAAGAAAAGAGAAGCTGAATTCCCCGAAACAGGTATCATTTCCCAGAAAGCAGACACTCGCAAATATCTTCAGCAAAGCCGTAAACAAGGTCCTGACAGTTGAAGATGTTGTATTTGACGATTACCCGCATTTTTCAGAAGAGAGGGGAACTATCACCGCAATACATAATGCATATGAAAAACGCAAGCGGGAACATTCATACCTTGATTACGATGATCTGCTGGTTTATTTAAAAACACTTATGGAAGAACATCCGGATTTACAGGATTCTCTATCTTCCTCTTTCGAACATATAATGGTTGACGAATACCAGGACACCAACAAAATCCAGGCTGACATAGTATCTCTTCTCGCAGGCAGGATAAAAAATATAATGGCGGTAGGCGACGATTCCCAGAGCATCTATGCATTCAGAGGCGCAAATTTCAAGAACATAATGAAATTTCCCGAGTTGTTTCCCGGCACCCGAATCATTGCTCTTGAAGAAAATTACAGGAGCGACCAGCCTATACTCGACCTGACCAATATAATCATTGAAAGAGCGCCGGAAAAATATTCAAAAATCCTTTTTACAAGAAGGACCGGCGGGACAAAGCCTCTCCTGGTCCGGGCTTCAAATGAAAACAGACAGTCAGCATTCATAGTGGAAAAAATACAGGACCTGGTCCGGAATGATGTATCGCTGAATGAGATAGCAGTTCTTTTCAGAGCCGGATATCATTCCTTTGATCTCGAAATCGAGCTTACACGAAACAGGATTCCTTTCAAAAAAGTCGGGGGCTTTAAATTCACGGAATCCTCGCATATAAAGGATATTCTCGCCCATCTGAAAGTTCTTATAAATTCGAAAGACAGATTGAGCTGGCAGCGATTACTTCTTCTTGTGGATAAAATTGGTCAGCAAACCGCTAAAAACATCTTCGAGGCAATATTAGAGGAAAATTCCGGATATTCCGGTATTATGACGGCTAAAATACAAAAATCCGCTTCCGCGCATTTAAGCCGGCTGAAAGAGCTTTTCAGTAAAATTGATCCCGGTATCATGTCTGTCCAGGAAATCGGAGAAGCTGTAGTTGACTATTATTTGCCTGTTTTGAGGGAACAGTTTGACGACTACCCCAAAAGGGAGAAAGATCTTGAGCATCTTCTGTCAATCATGGAAAGATATAACAGCCTGACAGAGTTCCTTACCGATATGGCGCTTGAACCGCCTAACACGAGCATTGACGATTCATTGTCGGATAATGCCGGCGGTGATGACCGCCTCGTTCTTTCAACCATCCATTCCGCAAAGGGACTTGAATGGCACACAGTATTTGTTATATGGGCTCTCGACGGGAGATTCCCGTCATCACACTCCATAAACAACCCCGAAGAACTTGCGGAAGAACTCAGGCTCATGTATGTGGCGGCGACAAGGGCAAGAAGGAACCTGTATTTCACATATCCGAAAGATGTTTATGACAGAAGCACGGGAATGATCTTAAACCGCCCTTCCCGTTTTCTCGATTTGATAGATACGGGAATACTGGGAAAATACTCTCTCGACTCGTATTGTTACCGTTTTTAAACGGAATTACTACCTTAAAAAAGCCCACCAGATATAAACGGCAAGAGCAGCCCATGATATAATCAACATTATATACGACATCCAGTCGGTTGCCTTCCTGGCCATACCCGATTCAGTGGCTTTGCCGACCCGCTTTTTGCACACGGGACAGACATTTGCATCAACAGGAATATAGGTCATGCATTCAGGACATTTCTTTGCATGACGTTCGTATTTGTTTTCATCACTTGTACTCATGGAATCACCTTTTTCCGTACAATGTTATCCCAACGCCTCCTGTTAGGGGCCGTTAAAAAATAACCTTTAAATTTCCGGCCATCTTGTTACGGCTCCTTATGCCGGTCACGGCTTTTTAAAATTTTATGATTATTTTTGAACAGATGCTTATTCTTGAAATTCCTGTTCAATCAAAATTTTACTGCTGCTTTTTACCACTGCAAGCCACGCTTCAAAAGTTTTCTGCTTTTTCTGTTCAAGCAGAGCCTTTATAATGCTTTCCTTTTCCTTCTTAAAGATCTCAGTATCCGGATCCTTTCTTTCCTTAAACTTAAGCAGGTAATAGCCTTTTTTCCCCTTGACCGGTTTTTCGGAAAAAGGCTTATTCTTTGAAAGCTTGAAAGCGACACCTGCAAGCTCCGGCTCGTATCCTATTTTCCCCATATTTTCATTTCTTTTGAAAAAGCCGGTTTCATCCGGAGATAATCCGTACCGGATACTCTCTTTCAGCATGTCCCCCTCCTTTTTTAGAGCAGCAAGGAGAGTTTCGGCCTCCTTTCCGGCTTTTTCATCCTGTTTTTCCCTGACAAGATCCGCTCTTACGGCATCGCTCACATCCTTGATATCGGGCGTTTTCGGCGGAATCTTTTCCGCGACTTCTATAATACAGCAGCTGTTGCCGACATCCCTTACCTCGCTGATTTCTTTCTCGGACAGCTCGAAAGCCCCGGATGTCATAAGAGCAGGAATGTCGGTGCCGGTTACCCGGGTTGCATCACTTCTTGAAAAAAAATCCGTTGTCTTAATTTTAAGCCCGTGCTTTTCAGATGCCTTTGCAAGATCATTGATTGAAACGGCTGTATCATAAACGGCTTCAGCTTCACTGTATGCAATTTTCTTTGCCTTGTCGTCGGCAAGCTTTTTTCTTATTACATTCCTTGTATCTTCAAGAGTGAATATTTTTTCTTCGTTTATCTTATCAACTTTAATGATATGCCAACCGAACTTTGTCAGCACAGGCTCGCTTATTTCACCCGCTTTCATCGAAAAAGATTTACCGGCAAAAGGCTCAACCATATCCTTCTTTTCAAATGCTCCAAGATTCCCGCCCGCCGACTTGCTGGGACAATCCGAATATTTTTTCGCAAGCTCTCCGAAAGGCTGCCCTTCTCTTATCATTTTTAACACATTATCTGCTTTTTTCCTCGCATCCTCGATCACCGCCGGGCCTGCACCCTCATCGATCTTGAAAAGGATATGGCTTGCTTCAACCGTTTTCGGACGCCTGAATTTATCCATATTGTTTTCGTAAAATTCTTTCACATCCTTATCTTCCACCTTTACTTTTGCCGCATAGGCGTTATAATCTAACAACAGGTAGTTGACTTTTACTTTTTCCTCGGTTTTATAATTATCCTTCTTCTTGTCAAAAAAAGCTTTTATCTCTTCCTGCGAAGGATTAAAATTTTTGTATTTTTCAGGGTCAAAGTGAACAAAGTCAACATTAACTGATCCTTCTTTCCACTTGAACCATTCCAGGGCTTCATTTTCGGATACTTTAACATTGCCTGTCATGAAAGAGCCGATTCTTTCAATCATGAGTGATTCCCTGACTGAAGCCTCGAATTCTTCAGGAGTCATATGATTGCGGCTTAAAACACTTTCATATGTTTTCTTGCTGAAAACACCGTCCGTCTGAAACGCCTTTATATTTCCTATTGTACGGGAAAGATCTTCATCGGTAACATTAAATTTCATCTTCGCCGCTTCGCCGGCAAGAATTCTCCTGTCGATCAGACTATCCAGTGCTTTTTTCTTCAAATTGAGAGTTTTCAGCGTCTCTTCATCAAAGTTGTTTCCCATTCTTGAGCGCAACTGCGCAACAAGGTTGTTGTACGCCTCCTGGTATTCACGGGCTGTAATAACCTCTCCGTTTACAAGAGCGACCCTGTTTGCCTGGCGTGAACGGAAGCTTCCGACTCCCCAGAATACAAATACAATAACAATGATGGCCAACAACCCTTTTATCAACCATGAGCCGGCCTGTTTCCGCATAAAATCAAGCATAAATTTTTCCTTTATTCCTTTTTACCCCGTGGGAATTGGCCACGGCTGTTCATAATTTACCGAATTATAGTTGAGGGTTTTGTGTTCTTATCAATCTTTGTCCCGACCGATTCGGAACAGAACGCGCACAAATATTCATACTTATCACCCTCGGAAAGCACAAGGAGAAGGCGTTTTCTCACAGGAACCGCCCTTTTGCACCTCGGGCAATATAACTGTGATGCATCAAATTCCTTGAATGAATCCGCACCTGCCTTTTTACGGCTATAGCCTGACGCCGTCCGTATTGTATCTGAACTTCTTATCATAAATATTACCTTTTATTACAGGCAAATATATTTCCTACCTGCTGAAGCCGGTAGTTTTAGAGGCCGAGGATTGAAGCTCCACGCAGCAAACTACGGGGAATCTTCGACCGTAGGGAATAGTGTCTATTTTTAATTTGCTCGCTAACCCCGCTGCAAGCAGCGAGGAATGCGCTCGCTGTTTCGGTTCAAGGATTCCATTGTCCATGTGAACAGCATTTCTTCCAACACTTGACCCCTTGAAACCTTTTCTGGCAAAACCCGTATTGAACTCTTCACCTAAAGACGAGGGTCTTTTTCCCAATCCCTGAATAGGATAATAGGGTATTGCCCTGATTTGAGGTACCGGATATTATTTTTTGTTCGGGATTTTGTCAACAAGTTAACTTGGAATTGTCAAAATTTGATGTTGACACTTTCATTCCGTTTTGTTACTTGGCCGGATATAAATCGGGGCTGTAGCTCAGCTGGGAGAGCGCATGACTGGCAGTCATGAGGCCAGGGGTTCGATCCCCCTCAGCTCCACCAAGTAAATCAAGGGGTTAGCCAAGTCATGGTTAAGCCCTTTTTCTTTGCATAGTCATTTTTTGCCACTCCTTTGCCACTTTTGTAAATTCTCCATACAATAAAATACCCAGGATTGCTCCAAGGTCTTTCGGTATATTTATGGAAGCCTTGAGATATTACAACCTGTTCTCCATGTGTCAATCAAGATTCCGGGCTTGTTCCCCGACTTCCCGAGTTGAACAATCTGCCGCCTGCCTGACAACCTTCTCACCAACTGTCCCTTCTTCCCGTTTCCGTGAAACCTGCCTGTGGAGAGGAGTTTTTCATTACAGGAACTACGCTCTACCTTTCCCCCTATCAATTATTGTTCTAAATAGGGCGTATGAGGGGATATGAAAGAAGGGGGGGGTAAGTGACCGCCGATTGAAATCTGTACAGTTATATCTATCTCCCCGTCACACGGGGAGGGTAAAAAGTAGACATTTCGTTAATCTGCTTTTGCCAATATGAAATTCTTTTGAAAAACATTCAGGATTTTATATTTCAAATAATTTTCAAGATCGCAAAATCATCGAAATCGCTGTATCCACCTACTTATTAACACAATCGATGTGCGGTAATTACTGAACATAACCATTTGTAAGCCTTGATATTATTGACGTTGGAAAATTTATTTGGCAGTAATCGAGTAAGTTGCTCCCGAAATCCAAAGCCGGAACATTAACTACGTTATCGGACCCTCAAACCGGACTCAACGTATACGGTTATTGTTGTTCCAGAGTTTCCCTGACCTTCGTGGCAAGTACCTCCATATGAAAAGGCTTCTCTAGGAAGTTAACGCCTTCGTCGAGGATGCCGCGATGGGCTATAACATTTGAGGTATAGCCGGACATGAACAGATATTTGATATCTGTCCTCAGGGCACTTAGACGTTTCTGTAGATCTCGGCCGCTCATCTCCGGCATCACCACGTCGGTCAATACCAGGTTTATATCGCCCTCGTATTGTTCGGTCAGTTTAATGGCCTCGTTCGGACTGTCCGCAGCCAGCACTTTGTATCCTAATTCTTCAAGCATCATTTTGCTCATTTTCAAAAGCGCTTCGTTGTCCTCGACAAGCAGAACCGTCTCTGTGCCGGTCGGAGACTTGGCATGTGTGCGGGGTTCTGCGATAGTTGTTCCCTCTTCCTCGAACCGGGGCAGGTATATCTTGAAAGTTGTGCCTTTTCCAGGCTCACTGTACACATTGATGAATCCGTTGTTCTGCTTAACAATCCCGTACACCGTGGCAAGACCCATGCCGGTACCCTTTCCAATCTCCTTGGTGGTAAAAAAAGGCTCAAAGATCTGTTTACAGGTATCTTCATCCATGCCGCAGCCATTGTCGCTGACCGCCAGAAGTATGTACTGCCCAGGAACGAAGTCGGTGTATTGAGAGCAATATACCTCATCTAACTCCATATTGCCAGTCTCGATTGTAATTTTGCCGACTCCTGAAATTGAATCGCGGGCATTAACCGCAAGGTTGGCCAGAATCTGATCAACCTGTGCGGGATCTATCTTCACCTGCCAAAGGTTTGCGGCGGGCATCCAGAGCAGGTCGATATCCTCTCCGATTAGTCTTTGCAGCATATTGAGCATGCCCGCTACAATATCGTTCAAGTCAAGCACTTTCGGGGAGATGGTTTGTTTCCGTGCGAAAGCCAGAAGCTGTCGAACAAGTTCTGTAGAGCGCTGTGTTGCATTAATGATTTCCTGAAGGTCAGCTTTAAGCGGGCTGGATGGCTCGATCTTTATCAGTGCAAGCTGTGAATAGCCGAGAATAATGTTCAGCATGTTGTTGAAATCGTGGGCAACACCGCCAGCAAGCTGGCCGATGGCCTCAATCTTCTGCGCCTGGTTTAACTGCTCCTTTAATTTCTCCTGCTCCTTCTCAACCTGTTTGCGCTCGGTGATGTCGATATTGGTTCCCGTCCAGCGGAACGGTTTTCCCGCTGCGTCTCTTTCGATGTCGCCGCGCGTGAGTATCCAATGCCAACTGCCGTCCTTGTGCCGCAGACGATGCTCGACTTCGTAAACGGTCGTTCTCGCCTCGATATAGTCGTTGACGGCCTTTTCGATCCGAGCGGCATCTTCCGGATGCCAGAGGTTTTTCCAACCCGAAAAGTCATTTTCTACTTCATGGTCTGCGTAGCCCAGCATGCTTTTCCATTGGCGGGAAAAGAACACGGTATTCTTCACCATATCCCAATCCCACAGGCCGGCGCCGGTCCCGGTAATGGCGCGGTTGAAACGATCTTCGCTCTCGACGAGCCTGCCCTCCGCCCGCTTGCGCTCTGAGATATCTCTGGTTACGATGAGAATCCCGACAGGCTTGCGGTCCTTATCGCGCAAAAAAGAGAGGTTGACCTCAACCCAGACCGTGGATCCATCTTTCCTGTATTCTTCCAATTCCAATATACGTGTCCTGTCAGGATCAGCCATTCCACTGGCCTCCAGTTGCATCTCTTCTTCAAAGATAGACAGGCCAAGTTGCATGGATTCAGGGGTTAAGACTTGATCAATGGTCTGTTGCATGGCCTCCTCTGCTGTGTACCCACGAAGACGCATGCTGGCCGGACTGACATAGGTAAAGTGCATATTCATATCCAGAACCGATATCAGGTCAGCTGTGTTATCCGCGATTAAACGGTATTTTTCTTCGCTCTCCCGCAGAGGCTCCTCCGCCTTTTTTCGCTCGGAGATATCCAGCTCCGTCTTCTCCAGAGCTTGTCGGTTGATGGAATATACTTGATACGATATGAAGGTGACTGCCAGGATGGTAATGGTATTATCGGAAAGATAAGAGAT
>Ga0105099_10001312_pt1 | contig 15728 bp, 14 predicted proteins | sample PPLLak3cmMay2015_2_FD_79138 | JGI IMG/M metagenome (GOLD analysis project Ga0105099, IMG submission 79138) | Freshwater sediment microbial communities from Prairie Pothole Lake near Jamestown, North Dakota, USA - PPLs Lake P8 Core (1) Depth... | ecosystem: Environmental > Aquatic > Freshwater >... | reverse complement strand
TGTTTTATATAACAATATTCTTTTCAATTGTTTATATGCTTGATTATCACATATTTAATTCAAGTCCTTTACAGGCCGAAGAATATCAATTACAGGTAAAACAAGCTGAAGTTGAAAGAGCTGCACTAATGAATTCGGGTGCAATGCTTAATGAAGAAACTGTAACATTGTTAAGTGATCAAGCAGCAATAGAAAATGGAAAACAAATCTTTGCAACAAACTGCGTTGCTTGTCATACTGCTGATGGAGGTGGATTAGTTGGTCCAAATCTTACAGACGATTATTGGATTCATGGCGGCGGAGTTAAGAACATCTTTAAAATAATTAAATATGGTGTTGTTGCAAAAGGAATGATTAGCTGGCAAAGTCAGTTAAGCCCAAAACAGATGCAGGATGTTTCAAGCTATATTATCTCGTTGCATGGTACCACTCCTGCAAATCCCAAAGCACCGGAAGGAACTATCTGGAAAGAATCTGATTCAACTGCTGTTGCATCAAACTAACGTTGTTGAAAAAAATAGAGCATTGAATGGAAACGAATGACAAGCATATTGCTGAAGAAAAACAAGAGTACAGAAACCAACTCGCAACAGTAACTGATGATGGAAAAAGAAAATGGGTTTACCCGAAGAAACCTTCGGGTAAATTTTATAATGCAAGAACAATACTTAGTTTTTTTCTGCTTGCGTTTTTAATTATTGTTCCGTTTATAAAAGTAAATGGTCACCAATTTCTTCTGTTTGATTTTCTTAACAGAAATTTTATTCTGTTTGGAATTCCATTCGGTCCGCACGATTTTCATCTCTTCGTACTTGCAATGATATCAATTATAGTTTTCATAATTCTCTTTACAGTTGTCTTTGGTAGAATCTTTTGCGGATGGGCTTGTCCTCAAACAATTTTTATGGAAATGGTTTTCCGAAAGATAGAATACTGGATTGAAGGAGATGCAAAAGATCAGCGTAAACTTGATGCTGAAGACTGGAATAGTAAAAAACTATTTAAAAAAGGATTGAAGAATATTATTTTCTTCATCCTTGCCTTTTTTATAGCCCACATATTTTTATCCTACATTATTAGTATGGATAAAGTCATTTCAATCATTACACAACCACCAAGTGCACACCTAAGTGGATTTATTGCAATCATAGCATTCTCATTAATCTTTTATTGGGTATTTTCATTCTTTCGTGAGCAAGCTTGTACAATTGTTTGCCCTTACGGAAGATTGCAAGGAGTTTTACTCGATCAGGATTCTCTAGTTATAGCGTATGATTACAAACGCGGTGAACCAAGAGGTAAACTAAAAAAAGGTGATGAATCATCTCCAAAAGGTGATTGTATTGATTGCGAATTATGTGTTGATGTTTGTCCAACAGGAATTGATATAAGAAATGGAATTCAGTTGGAATGTGTTAACTGTACAGCTTGCATTGATGCTTGCGATGCTGTTATGGAAAAAATAAATAAGCCTAAAAATCTTATTAGATATGATTCACTAAACGGAATTGAAAATAATACAAAACTTAGATTTACCCCAAGAATGATGCTATATTCTGTTATTCTTGTTGTACTCATTAGTGTACTTGGCTATTTATTATCTGTTAGAACTGATTATTCTGTAAATATTTTAAGAACACCCGGAATGCTATTTCAGGAACAACCCAATGGAAAAGTAAGTAATGTTTACGATCTTAATATTGTAAATAAAACTTTTAACGAAACTGCAGTAAAGCTAAAACTTGAAAATCCAACTACAGGCGAATTAAAATTGGTTGGTAAAGATATTACGTTAAAATCTCAAGAAATTGTTGAAACAAAATTTTTAGTTTTGCTCGATAAATCAAACTTGAAGAAAATGAACACTCCGATTGAAATTGGTGTTTATGATGGAGACAAATTAATTAAGAAAGTTAAGACATCGTTCTTAGGACCAGTTGAAAAAAATGAGCAAAAGTAAATTTAATTGGGGAACAGGAATTCTGATTACAATAATCATCTTTATGGTTATTACGATTAGCACAGTTGTGTTTTTAATGAATCAGGATGTTGATTTGGTTGCAAGCGATTATTATAATAAAGGTATTCAGCATCAGGATCAGATTGATAGAGTTAACAGAGCTAATTCGATGGATGAAACTGTTAAGATAAATCCTGGAAATGGTTTTGTTAGATTAATTTTCCCAGAATCGTTTGCACAAATAAATTTTAAGGGCACTATTCAGTTCTATCGTCCATCAGATTCTAAAAAAGATTTTTCAATTCCCCTTTCTGTTGATACAAGCGGACAGCAAATGATTTCTACACAAAGTATCGCTAAAGGTTACTGGAAAGTAAAAGTTTATTGGACTCAGGATTCCATTGAGTATTATAAAGAAAGTTCTTTTGTAATAAATTAAAAAGATAGAACACAGATTTCGCGAGTTCTCGTGGATTAAATCAATGTAAATCCGTTAGATTTCTGTCATCCGCGTTCTATTGTATTATAAAATGTCACCAGAAATTTTAACAGCATTTTTTGTTGGATTATTCGGAAGCTTCCACTGCATTGGAATGTGCGGGCCAATAGCAATCGCACTTCCTGTCCCAAACTCTAATAATCTTTCTTTTGTTGCCGGAAGATTGTTATACAATCTTGGCAGAGTTGCAACTTATTCATTTCTCGGTGCTGTGTTTGGATTGCTAGGTTCACGTCTTGTAATTTCTGGTTTTCAGCAAAGTATATCAATTGTACTTGGAGTTGCAATTGTAATTGCTGTTCTTATCCCACCAAAGTATAAAGCAAAAATAACTCAACATAAAATTATTCAGAAAATCACATTGCCATTAAAATCCGGGATAAGTAGTTTATTTAAAAGCGGTACTTTCTCTGCAATGTTTTTAATCGGGCTACTAAATGGTTTTCTTCCATGTGGATTAGTTTATGTTGCATTGGCAGGCGCTATTGCAAGCGGCGACGCAATCTCAGGTTCCGCAGTTATGATTTTATTTGGACTTGGTACTGTACCAACAATGTTTGCGGCAACGATTTTTGGAAAGTTTATTAATCTTAATATTAGAAGAAAGATTACTAAAGCAGTTCCTGTTTTTGCATTAGTACTTGGTTTACTTTTTATACTACGTGGAATGGCATTAGGAATTCCGTACATCTCGCCCAAAATTTCAGCCCAAGTTGTTGATGAATCCAATATGGATTGCCACTAAATCGCAAAGTGCATAGAGCATAGCGCTAAAAGCAGAATGCATAGAAAAACAAAAGAAGTTTATTTTTCTTTTATATCTTCCGATGCAATCATACAATCATACAACCGTGCACTTATATTACAATCTACACAAAATTATCTTAGTGCCAATTTTTATTGGATGGATTGATCTTTATAAGAATAAGCGATCGTAATCGAATAATATTATAACAATTTGCGATTATAATCGAAAAATCTTTTGAATTATACTTTTCTGAGAATGCTTATATTTGTCTATAACAATTCAATTTTAATTTATGCGCAAGTGGAAAAAAATATTTATTGGTTTGTCATTAACATTCCTAATTACATTTGTAATTGCTGGTGGCATATTCTACAATATGCTTTCATCATCTTTACCGCAATACTCAGGAGAAATCTCGTCATCCAAAATCAATTCCAATATTGAAGTTTACCGCGATAGTTTTGCAGTTCCATATATAATAGCAGAATCTGATGAAGATGTTGCTTTTGCATTAGGATTCTTACATGCACAGGAAAGATTGTTTACAATGGATCTTATTCGAAGGGCTGGCGAAGGAAGGTTAAGTGAAATACTTGGTGAAAAAGCAATTCCGTTTGATAAGATGTTTCGCACAGTGGGAATTAAAAGAAGCATTAATAAAAACCTTTACAAGTACGATACAACAGTGATGAAAATTTTGCAGGCATACTCAAACGGAATTAATGAGTATCTTAAAGAGCGTAAAGGAAATTATGCAATAGAATTTGATGTTCTTGGTTATCAGCCTGAACAATGGAAGCCAATTCACAGTTTAATTGTAATAAAAATGATGGCCTGGGAACTAAATATCAGCTGGTGGACTGATTTATCTTTTGCTGAGCTTATACAAAAACTTGGCAAGGAAAAAGTTTTAGAAATCTTACCTGATTATCCCGAAAATGCTCCAACAATTATTGCTGATAATTTTAAATATCTTCCCGCGATCAATTCAACAATGGCAGAAACTGATAAAGCATTTCGCCAAATGATGGGATGGACAGGAACACATATTGGCTCTAATAATTGGGTTGTTAATGCAAACAAGTCTGTTTCCGGTAAACCAATAATTGCTAATGATCCGCATCTTGCTTTTAGTGCACCGGGTAAGTGGTATGCTGCAGTTATTAAAAGTAAAGGTTGGAATGCCGCAGGTGTTACTTTACCTGGAGTGCCTGGCGTTGTAATTGGTAAAGGAGACAATATTTCCTGGGTGCTTACAAATGTGATGAATGATGATGCCGATTTTTATGTTGAAAAACTTGATTCATCTAAAACAAATTATTTCATAGATGGACTATGGCAGAATCTTAAAATCATTAAAGACACGATTAAAGTTAAAGATGAAAAAGATCAGGTAATAGAAATAAAGGAGACTCACCGTGGTCCAATTATCTCAGACATTCATACCTTCAAGTTTATTTATAACAAAAATGATTTGGAAATTCCGCCCATCAGTATGCGCTGGTCCGGAAATGAATTTAGTGATGAGATGCTGGCCTTTTACAAACTCAATAAAGCAAATAACTGGAACGAGTTTCGTGATGCAGTAAAATATTTTGGTATACCCGGGCAGAATTTTGTTTATGCAGATGCTCAAGGAAATATTGGCTACATAATGGGTGCGCGCATTCCATTACGAAATAGCAATAATCCAACTTTAGTTTTTGATGGAACGACATCTGAGAATGATTGGAAAGGATTTGTCCCAATCAATGAAATTCCATTCATTCTAAATCCGGCAGAAAATTTTATAGCGTCTGCAAACAATAAAACATTAAAGAATTTCAAGTATCACATTTCAAATCTTTGGGAGCCTTCATCACGCATTGATAGAGTTAAAGAATTATTAACATACAAGCAAAAATATTCTGTAAATGACTTTAAAAATTATCAGATGGATCAGGTTTCACCTTATGCTAAAACTATAACACCATACATTTTAAGATCGTTTGAAGGTATAAAAGTGAAAGATAAGAATCTTAAAACTTCGCTTGAGTTGTTAAGTAAGTGGGATTTCGAAATGAATAAGTACAGCCAAACTCCTGCTATCTATTCCATATTTCTAAAATATTTGTTAAGAAATATTTACCTTGATGAGATGGGAAATGATCTTTACAACCGTTTTGTATTTCTTGCAAATGTCCCTTACAGAAGTTTGCTGCAGATTTTAGAAAAACCAGAGTCAATTTGGTTTGATGATATAAAAACATCCAGGCGTGAAAAGCGTGAGGAGATTTTAAGAAAAAGCTTAGCTGATGCCTTAAGTTATCTCGAAGAAAATTTCGGCAGTGATTTAACTAACTGGCAATGGGGCAGGATGCACAAAGTAACTTTTAAACATTCGTTTAGCGGCAATTTTTCATTACTGGATAAATATATAAATATCGGTCCATTTGAAGTTGGCGGCGATGGAACAACAATCAATAATACAGAATATCCATTTGCCGAAAGTATTGAAGAGTTCTCAATGTTTAAACATAATGAGTTCGATAATGTTCTTGGGCCATCGATGAGATTTGTTTTTGATTTTGCAAATCCAGATGAGTTTTTTTTAATACTTACTACAGGGCAATCAGGAAATGTAATGAGTTCTAATTACAGGGACCAAAATCAATTGTGGCTAAAGGGCAAGTACATGAAGATTAGAACAGATGAGGCTTCTATAAGAAATAATAGTAAAAGTTTGTTAAGAATTATTCGCCAGTAATTTTATGAAAGTCATTTCAACTGAGTTTTCGAAGGAGAAATCAGTTACTTTATTGCTTACAGATTACTCACGCCAATGAATCGGGGATTCGAAATGACATTTGCAATATTCATCCTTCAAGAATTTCAGTAACTATTATTATATTAGAAGCGTAATCATAAATAATTTGAGTTTGTATGAAAGTTATTGAGCATTTAGAAAAGGCAAAAAATCCATTAATAAGTTTTGAATTAATTCCACCAAAACGCGGGGGAGATATTAAAGGATTGTTATCTGTTTTAGATGATATCACAAAATATAATCCTCCATTCATAGATATAACATCACATGCTGCCGAAGTTATTTATGAAGAAACTGCTACTGGAATTCAAAAAAAAGTAAAAAGAAAACGCCCTGGTACTCTGGGAATATGTGCACTTATTCAAAATAAATATAATATTGATGCCGTACCGCATGTTTTAACAAAAGGCTTTACTCGTGAAGAGACTGAAGATTTTTTAATCGAATTAAATTATTTGCAGATTCAAAATGTACTTGCTATTCGTGGTGATGACTCCGGTTATGAAAAGCCTATACCAGAAGGTAAAAGCAAGAATCCTCATGCTGCTGATTTAGTAAAACAAATTATGAATATGAATCGAGGTAAATATTTAGAAGATAGTTTACTAGATGCTCGCCCGACAGATTTTTGTGTTGGAGTGAGCGGATATCCTGAAAAACATTTTGAAGCTCCCAATTTAAAAACTGATGTTAGGTTTGTAAAAGAAAAAGTGGAAGCAGGCGCTGATTATGTAGTTACTCAAATGTTCTATGATAATAAATACTACTTCAAGTTTGTAGAATTATGTAAAGAGATTGGAATTAGAGCTCCGATAATTCCTGGATTAAAAATAATAACTTCAAAAGCTAATTTAACTTCGGTGCCAAAAAACTTTTACATCAACATTCCGGATGCATTGGCAGACGAAGTTATGGCAGCAAAACCAGAAAATGTTATAGATATCGGAATTGAATGGGCAGCCAGACAAGTTGAAGAGTTATTAAATAAAAACGTCCCCAGTGTGCATTTTTATATTATGCAAAACTCAAAACCAATTATAAAATTGATGGAAAGATTAAAACTATAATATTATGGTTGAAAAACTTTATCGAGGAAGAAAGATAAAATGGGGTATAGCAGGCTGCGGAAGGTTTGCAGAAAATTCATTTTTACCAGCGGTAAGACTTATAAGAAAAAGTTCCGTTACTGCTTTGTACAGCAGGGATTTGAACCGTGCTAAATCCCTGGCAGAAAAGTTTGGTGTGCAAAATACTTTTGATAATTATGATGATTTTCTTAAATCAGATATTGATGCAGTATTTGTTGCAAGTGCAAATGTGCATCATTATGAACAAGTTATAAAAGCAGCACGGGCTGGAAAAAATATTCTTTGTGAAAAACCACTTGCTATAACTTCTGTACAAGCCGAAGAAATGGTAAAAGTCTGCAAAGAAAATAATGTTTTGCTTTCAGTAAACTATGTTCATCGTTTTCATCCGCTTGTATTAAAAGCAAAAGAATTACTTGTCGACCAAAGATTAGGTAAACTTGTTTCCATAGATGTTCACTTTAATGTTGATTCTCCTCCTGATAATAATTTTAGATTTAAAAAAGAATTAAGCGGGGGCGGCGCATTACGCGATATCGGTACTCATATGATTGACTTGCTAAGATATTTTGGTGGCGAAATTGAGAGCATTGATGGTGTTGTTGGGAATCTTGTTTATCAAAGTGAGGTTGATGATTTTGCATTAGGCACGGTTAAGTTTGCTAAAAGCGGATATGGAACTTTTAATGTTTCCTTTAATAATAAAAAAGCCTTTAATAGGATTGAGATACTTTGTCATACAGGTGCTATTGCAATTGATAATCTTATTGGAAAAAAGATATTAGCGCCAAAACTTACAATTCTTTTAGAAGATGAAACCAGGAAGAGTTTTCGAAAACGCGGTAACAAAATGGGATACGTAATAAAAGCTGTTCAAAAATCTTTTTTGAAGAATGAAACACCACATGCAACCGGTGAAGATGGATTGATTAACTTGAAACTTATGGAAGAACTGGAACAAAAATGTCTCCAAAGAAAAAGTTAGTAGATATTTGTCATAAGGTTTACGCTAAGGGATTTGTTACAGCCTATGATGGAAATATTTCCTGCCGAACATTTAACAATACAGTGCTAATAACTCGTTCAGGAATCTGTAAAGGTGATATTACTGAAAAAGATATTGTTGAAATTGATTTGAATGGAAAAAATTTAGTTGGGAAACAGAAAATATCAACAGAACATAAAATTCATCTTTATGCCTATCAAAAAAGAAAAGAAGTAAATGCAGTTGTTCATTGTCACCCGCCTTATGCAACCGCTTTTGCATTGATTGGTAAAGGGCTGGATAAGCATTATTTACCTGAAGTTTTTTTAACTTTTGGTAAAATTCCTTTGTGTAAATATGCAACTCCTTCAACTGATGGGGTTCATAAAAGTTTAGAGCCTTACATAAACTATTCTTGGGCAATGTTGTTAGAAAACCATGGTGCGGTAACATTAGGAAAAAATTTGGATGATGCATATTACAAAATGGAAAAGCTTGAACACGCGGCCAAGATTGTTTTATTGTCGAGATTGATTGGTAAACCAAGAGAACTTTCTAAAAAAAATATTAATGATATTCTGAAAATTGCTGAAAGCACTTACGGAATTATTCCTGACAAAAGAAATATTTAATAGATTCAATCAAATGGTCGTCCTGAGCGAAGTCGAAGGATGACATGTATATAAGAATATTCACACTTCCTCTTCGCTCAGTGTGAGATTAAAGTTTTAGGATTTAAATGAATAAAAAATTAAAAGTACTTTTACTTCTCGGCGGTACATCACCAGAAAGAGAAGTTTCTAAATCAACTGGTAAATCAGTTTATCAGGCACTTCTTAATCTTGGTCATGAAGTTATTGTTCTTGATCCGGCATATGGAATCAATCAGCCGTTTGAAGTTGATGATTATTTCAGCGAAACAGATTTCTCAGAAATTTCAAACGAAAATTATCTTGATGCAGTCAATCTTATTTCTGCCGAACAAATTAATATTGCGTTTCTTGCACTTCATGGAAAGTATGGAGAAGACGGCACAATCCAATCTTTGCTGGAGCTTAAAGGAATAAAGTATACCGGCTCCAAAGTCTTATCCAGTGCATTAGCTATGGATAAAATTATGTCAAAGATATTATTCGAGGATTATGATGTCCCTACCCCAAAATATTTTTATTTCAAAAAAGGTGATCGAACAACAGAAGAAGTAAATAACCTAATCGAACAAAAATTTGGTTTCCCTGCAGTTGTAAAACCAAATGATCAAGGTTCAACAGTTGGATTAACAATCTGTAAATCCTCTGATCAGCTTGAAGAAGCAATCCATAATGCGTTTGAATATTCCGACAGAATATTAGTTGAAGAATATATTCCAGGAAGAGAATTAACTGTTGCAGTAATCGACAATGAAGCGTTACCGGTTCTTGAGATCAGACCGAAACATGGAATTTATGATTACGAATGCAAATACACCTCAGGAATGAGTGAATATATTGTACCTGCAGAAATACATTCCCATCTTTCTATAGAGCTGCAAGAAATAGCTGTGCAAGCCTGTAAATCTTTAAGATGTGAAGTTTATGCACGAGTGGATTTTCGACTAAGTCCAAATAATAAAGTATATACTTTAGAAGTTAATACTTTACCGGGAATGACATCCTTAAGTCTTGTTCCCAAAATGGCAAAAGCAGTCGGAATATCTTTTGAGCAGCTTGTTGAAAAAATTATTAATCTTAGTTTTAAATGAAATTTATAGAAAATAAAAAAACAAGATTTTATATTATAGCAACTATAGTTGTCATTGGAACAATGTATCTTTTGTTTAATAACTATGGTGTGATAAAATATGCAAAGGTTAAAAGTGAGCTGGAAGATTTAAATACAAGAATCACACAGCTTGAAGAAGAAAATAGAATGTTGGAAGCAGAAATCGATTCAATAAAAAGAAATGTTCCTGCAAAGATTGAAAAGATTTCACGTGAAAAATATGATATGATTAGACCGAATGAAAAAAAAATTGAGTTTAAAGCTGAAGAGTAAAATGATGCATCATTGCGAATCCCGATTTATCGGGATGAAGCAATCTATAAAGTGTATAATAGATAAATAATACAAGTTTAGTTTAATTCAGCGATTGCTTCGTTGAAGACTCCTCGCAATGACTTAGAAATTATGAATAACAAAATTAAAATTCCTGCCACACCACTAGCAGAAAGAATTCGCCCGCAAACAATAATTGATTTCTTTGGGCAGCAGCATTTACTCGGTATTGGTAAACCAATTCGTCTGATGATTGAGAATGACACCCCGTCATCGTTTATATTGTGGGGGCCGCCGGGAACCGGAAAAACTACTATCGCCAAAATGATTGCCAATCAAACACAAGCAGAGTTCTTTAAAATTAATGCAGTTTCAAGCGGAGTAAAAGATATTCGTTCAGTAATCGATATTGGCACTAGCAATAAAGAACTAGGAAAACATACAATTCTTTTTATTGATGAAATACATCGTTTTAACAAAGCACAACAAGATGCATTATTGCATTCGATTGAATCTGGTGTTTTGATTTTGATTGGAGCAACAACCGAAAACCCATCCTTTGAAGTTATTCCGGCTCTTAGATCACGAGCAAGAGTTTTTTTATTAGAAGAATTATCCAAACAGGATTTGGTGGATATATTAAAATCTGCAATTGAAAAAGATGAATTTCTAAAACAGCTTAAGATCAAATCGATTGATGATGATTTCCTGATCTATTTATCCGGCGGCGATGCGCGAATAATGTTAACAATATTTGAAGCCGCAGTTATTCAAGAAATTGATAAAGACGATATTGTTTTAACGAAAGAAATATTTGAGAACATCGTACAAAGAAAAAATATTTTGTATGACAAAGGCGGCGAAGAGCACTATAATGTTATATCAGCTTTTATAAAAAGTGTTCGAGGGAGTGATCCCGATGCTGCTTTATACTGGATGGCAAGAATGCTTGAAGGCGGAGAAGATCCATTATTTATTGCAAGAAGATTAATTATACTGGCATCAGAAGATATTGGTAATGCTTCACCCAATGCACTAGTGCTTGCTGAAGCAGCATTTAGTGCTATACATAAAATCGGAATGCCGGAAGCACGAATAATTTTAGCACAATGTGTTACGTACTTAGCTTCGCAGCCCAAAAGTAATGCTTCGTATATGGGAATCGAAAGTGCTCTTGAATCTGTTAGAAAAAATCCACTTGCCGCCGTTCCTAAACATTTGCGAAATGCTCCAACTAAATTGATGAAAGAAATAGGATACGGAAAAGATTATAAATATGCCCACGATTTTGAAAATCATTTTGTTGAAGAAAATTACCTGCCGGATGAATTAAAGAATAAACAATTCTACTTCCCAACAGAAAACGGTCAGGAGAAAAAACTAAAAGACTGGTTAAAGTTTTTATGGAAGACGAAAAAAAATTATAAATGATTATTTATTTCGTTTTAGAATAAAAATTGATTTTGTTTCCAAAAATGAGTCATAGTTAAACTCTTTATAAACAGAATAATCAGGTAATTTTCCAAAAGCAATTAAATACTCATCATCTTGTACCCACCACCAGCTTTTATCACTGGTTATTTTGTAATTAGGATCATAAAAATTCCAGGCATTGAACTCAAAACCACCATCAATTTTATCTGAACTTATTTTTAATTCTTTTGTCAAATAATCAATTGTCTTCCATCTACACCTATTCCAAGAAAAATAATTATGAGTTTCATAAATAGTAAAGAGAGCTATCATTACTATAAGACTAACCGAAACCCACTGTAAAAAATTATTTCGAATAGTTGGTTTATTTTGGTAAGTGCTCAGAAGTAAAAATAAAATTCCGGGTAGAACTTGAATAATATATCTGTCATAAAAATCTGCCAAACCTATAAAAATCAAAGTTAAAATAGTGCTAATAAAAACAAATGTTACTTGTTTATTAGAAGAAAAAAACTGAGCTACTATTGCAATTTTAATAGAATAATAAAAAGTAAAACCAATTAGAATTAATCCAGCAATACCAATCGCAGTAAGTAATATCCAAACTAACTGAGGAATTTGGTTTAGATGATTTAGTCCTAGTATATCAACATCTTTTAAAGTGGCTGGACCTAATCCATACGCCCATAAAATATTTGATCTTAATGGAAGTAATTTGTTAAAAGTGATTAATAAAAAAAGTGAAACGATAGTGAGTGAAAAATAAAAAATTATAATAATTGTTTTATGGGAAAAATTATAAGATTTTACCATCACATATGAATGATAGATAAGAAATGGAAGTAAAAATAATCCAATATAAATAAATGCAAAAAAAATATTTTTTATAAGTGGAATTAATCCGAAAATATTTTGCTTTGAAAATGAATTAAAAAAATGGCCCATCCGAGTATTACTAATCATTGGATCATCAATTGAACTTTTAACTAGAAATTGAAAAACATAAAACGCGGTCATTAGAAGGATTATAAAAATAAGAGGGTATATTTTTTTAAAAAGTGAATTATTTTTTTGAAAAAAGTTTGTGAGTGCGAATGCTACTAGAACGACTATTCCAATTTGTCTAATAAATGAAGCTATAAATATAATTGCTATGCTTAGAAATAAATACAAAGGTCTTTGATGTTTAAAATATTTAATAAAAAAGTAAATGGAAATTGTTGAAAAAGTAAAGAACGGAATATCAGTCATAAAAGTGGCAGATAACAAAAAATAGATTGGGTTGATTGCAATTAGAGAAGTACTTAGGAATTTTAAAAATAGAGAGTTTGTAACTTCACTAAAAATCAAGTAACAAAAGAATATTCCAACAATGCTTAGCAAAAGTGTGGATAGTCTGAGAAGCTCGAATGAAAAACCACTAATTGAACAGAATAACGAACCCCAATAGATTTGTGAAATAACTGGCATACTAACCCATCCAGTAAGTTCAAGTTTTCCTTCTTCAACAAGAGTTTTTACCGAATATGAATACGACCAATCGTCGTTTAATGGAAAGTTTCCACGCACATTAACTAGAAGAACTAAAATAATCCAAAATAAAATAATCGCGCTTATTATTTTTATATCTGAACTATGGAATTTCATACTTTTTAATTTGTTCAAAGTATATTAAATCACATCAGCATAAACATCTTACCGGGTAGCTGTTTTACCATTCCCTTAAACTCTAAAGAAAGTAAATTAACAAGACAATCTGAAGTTGAAAGATTTGTTATTTCTGCAATTTTATCAATTTGCAGTGGTTCATTAAGTAAGCAGTTATAAATTTTTTCTTCAAATATCGATAAGTCTTTTTGAGCTTTCGGGATATTTTTTCCAATAAGCGGTTTTAACTTTAGTTCAAGTTCATTTAAAATATCCTCTGCATTAATAACTAATTCTGCTTCCCCTCTTTGAATGAGAATATTTGTACCTTCAGATTGTTTTACACCAAGGTTACCAGGAATTGCAAACACTTCACGATTCTGATCCAAAGCTAATCTTGCGGTTTGCATTGCGCCGCCTGTTATTGCAGTCTCAATTACAAGAGTACCTAATGTTAGTCCTGAAATAATTCTATTTCGCTTTGGAAAGTTTTCTGCATTTGGAAGCGTTCCAAGATTAAATTCAGAGATAATTACACCATTTTCTTTTATCTCATTAAATAGTTTTTTGTTTTCTGCCGGATAAATAACATCTAAGCCAGAACCAATTACTGCAATTGTTCTTCCATTATTCTTTAATGCTGTAGAATGTGCAACTGAATCAATACCACGAGCCATTCCACTTACAACTGTAATGTTTTGCGCTACAAGATCAGCAACAATTTTTTCGGTTTGAATTTTTCCATAGTTGGTCGGCTGTCGTGTTCCAACAACAGCAATAGAGTATTTATCTTTTTCATCAAACTTACCAAGAACATATAATACTAATGGCAGATCATATATCTTTTTTAGCAGCGGCGGAAAATCTTCATCCCAAACTGTAATTATTCTCCCTCCAATCTTATCCAGAGTTTTTAATTCTTTTTCAAGAAACTTTTCTATGGAATTTTTTTGTGATGATATTTTACGAATGCGGGATGCAAGTTCTTTACTGATTCCTTCGGTCTCAATAAGTTCTGAAGTTGCAGCGGAAAGTATATTAGGTAGTTTTTTAAATCTTGCAAGCAGATTTCTAATCTTTGCAGGACCAATCCTATCCACAGATAACAGAAGAAAGAGATCAGTTAATTGTTCAAAATTTAGTTTGCCCAATTTTAAAGTAAGGATTAATTCTCTTTAAAAATATGATCGATAAATAATTATTTTATTCATTCTTCTTAACAAATTTACTCTGTCAAAAAGGATATCTGTCATTTCGAACAGCTTGCCCCGATTCATCGGGGAAGAGAGAAATCTGAATATCTATTTTTAGAAGATTTCTCACCGACTAAAGTCGGATTCGAAATGACATTTAGTGGTTTCCACAATCTTGAAAAATAGACTGCAGATACAAATTAATTTTCAGTCTTAGTGATTTCTGTTTGTACGATTTCTTTTTTACGATATAAAATCGAAGCAGGCATCACAACTACAAACCCAAGAAAAAGCAATATTGGTGAAATTACAAGTGATGATGAACTATCCCATTCACCAAGACTCATAAAATAAAAACCAAGAATTATCAGCAGCATTCCCAATCCAAATAAAATGTAATTAGTTTTTTCCCAATAAATATTAAAAGGAGATGGAAGTGATTTTGAAGAGCTGGTTTTTACATTTTTCTTTTTTGTCTTTACTGCCATAGTTACTCCATATTTAAAATAAAAACCCGGTGAGGGGGGATTTCACCGGGCCTGACTCGTTCACATCAAAGGGCAGGGGAGAACCCTTTGAAAGAGTCGATTGAAAAATAATTTTATAAATGTTATTTGTCAAGTATTATTTGATATTAATTATTTACTTATTTGATATACTATCTTTCGGATAGTGTCAAACTGTAAATATGGATATTCAGCGCGAATTGCATCAATCGCGTCGCCGGCGCTAAGCTTGCCGGATCTAAGCTGCTTAAATTTTTTCCTTATCTGATAATCTCTTACGGCTTTGTCGTCTATTAAGCCGTGTGTGTCCAGAAGTTCAAATATGTCATCACTGATTAGCTCAGATAATGGATTATCGATTTTCGCTTTTATTTCTCTCATCACACGTTTCTCCTATATGAATTAGTGATTGCAGTTACCTAAAAGTACCGTATCAAATCGTATAATTTATCTCCATTATATGTTTATTTAATGATAACAAAAAACCGACCAGAGAAATTCCCTAAATCGGTACATTTACTACTCTGGTTAATTTTCCAACAATTTAATATTTAGACGAACGAAAATTAAAACTGTAGCAAATCGGTTATATTTTTTTTCCTTTAATTATTACTGATGCAAATATTGACAGAAAAAAGTATAAAGTCAAGTGTTTTTTTGGCGAAAAGGGCGAAGCGCAGAGAGCTTTAGACTATAAGATTTTATAAATCTCAAAGCTATTTCGTTGTATTTATTATGATATTATATCAAATGAAATCCAATACTTACCATTTTGTGAACCTTTGTTCCGCCTTGGCGGATTTAAGCCTTGGTGGCAGGATTGTTTAT
>Ga0105099_10001311_pt1 | contig 15731 bp, 24 predicted proteins | sample PPLLak3cmMay2015_2_FD_79138 | JGI IMG/M metagenome (GOLD analysis project Ga0105099, IMG submission 79138) | Freshwater sediment microbial communities from Prairie Pothole Lake near Jamestown, North Dakota, USA - PPLs Lake P8 Core (1) Depth... | ecosystem: Environmental > Aquatic > Freshwater >... | reverse complement strand
CGCATTTGCCTTCTACTGTCCATGGTATGCTGTGCGGCTCGCTTGTCGCGTCTTCCCAGCTTCCTGCTCCTCTTCTTATCTTGAACAAGTTGAGTTTGGCGTTTCTGATTGCTTTTTCTCTTGCAGGTACTGTGTCTTTGCTTTTTCCGTATCCTACTCCTACGTAGCCGTCAGAGTTTCCTGCTACTGCCATGCATGCAAAGCTTGGTTTGTTTCCTTCTGGTGTTTTCTTTTGTGTTTGTTTGAATATTCTTCTTGAGCCTCCTCCGAATTTTCCTTTGCTTTGTCCTATCATGAGGAGTTCTGTTTGTGTGTTCGGCATCAGCATGTCTACTATTTGGTCTTCCAGGATTGGAAGTCCTTTGTCAAGTATTGTGTCTAATTCGGTTATCTCTCTTGCTTTGACTTTCCTGCCTAGTTCTGTTTTTGGATTCCAGCTTTCTATGTCTATCTTGATTTCAGGTTTTGTTTCTGCTTCTATTTCAGGGATTTCCGTGATTACATCCTTTTCAACTTCAAGTTTTTCTTCTTCTTCGTGTTTTACTTCAGTCATTGTGCACCTATTGTGTTTTTGATTGTGTCAAAATGTTTTGGGAGTGTTTCAGGGTCTAAGTTTGCTTTAAGGTATTTGCTGAAATGTTTTTCATACTTTTCCTTGTTTTCTTTCAGTTTTTTTGCGTATTGTGATATGTGTTCTCCTCTTATTCTTTGCATGTTGGGTACTACTTCTTTTGATAGTGGCAGTTGGAGTCCTCCATCGATTGCTCCTTGTGCAGCTGCATACACGATATTTCCTTTGACGCTGGTGTATTGTCCTATATCGAGTACGCAGACAATTTTTTTCTTGGCTTTTCTGGCTAACAGCATTCCGGTCAGGTATGCTGCGCTTGTGTTTCCTGTGCCAGCTTTCCATCCGTGTTTTTCCAGTTCTTTTGAGTTTGCTGTGAAGAGTATTTTGTCGCCTTTTGGCTGGAATTCTATCAGTTGAAGGTTTATGTGTTTCAGGCTTTTTCTTATCGTTAGTCTTGGTTTATTGCCTAATAATAATTTCATGCGTTTTTTGTAATCTGTTTTTCCGCATAATTTTCTTCTGTATGGTACTGAAGTGATGTTTGCCATTTATTTCCTCTTAATCATCTCTTGTTCTTTAAGATATATTTTGATGTGTTTTGTGCTTCTGAAAAATCCGCCTTTTACTTTTGTGTAGAGTGTTCTGAATCCTTCTTTGTCAATTAGCTGGCTTGCGCGTATCTTTTTTATGAATGCTCTTTGTGCTCTTACGCTTGTTACCCATTTTGTTTTCAGGTTTCTTCTTGCTGTGGCTTTTCCTTTTCTCGAACCGTGTCCTTTTTGTCTGTTTTTTCGTTTTTGTGATTGTATTTTTTTGGATCTTGCGTTGCTGATTCCTTTTATTTGTTCTTTTCTTATTATGCCTTTGTTGATGAGTCTCTGTACGTCGAACGTGGTTATGGCTTCTTTTATCTCTGCCAGTTTCTCCGGGTCGAACTTTATTCGGTTTTCCCCGCATTTGAGTGCATTTGCCGCAAGTCTTCTTTGTAGTTCCATTTTTATTCCTTTGTCATGAGTATTTTTTCTGCTTCTTTTCTTTCTTCTTCTTTGGTTTTAGGAGCTTCTTCTTTCGGTTTTACTGCAGTTTTTTGTTTTGTTTTTTCTTCTTTTGTTTTTGCAGTTTTTTGTTTTGCTTCTTTTCGGGTTGTGATTTTATCTGTGAGTTTCTTTATCATTTCGTCGGTATTTTTTACATTAAGGATTGTGATTCCTTTTTGTTTGCACGCATTCAATACCATTATTTTCTTTTTGTCTCCGATGTGTCCTAGTATTATTCCTTGTGTTTTGGCATTCAGTTCTGCTATTTGTTCTGGATTGTGTACTAGTTTTGGTATTAGTCCGCTTATGTGTAGTCCTCTTACTTCTGCCGGTCCTCTGTAGCCGGTGCCTACAAGTACTGGTCTTCCCCAGACTCCGTCTCGCATTTTGCTGTGCATTCCTTTTGGTTTTCGCCATCTGCCTCGTTTGATTTCCCGGCGTTTTTGTATATCTTGAGGTTTGAACTCTGGTCTTCTTTTGTTGCATTGTTTTCTTAGTTCGAGTAGTTTTTGGTTTGTCATTGTTCAAATACCTTCTTTCCTGCTTTTTCTGTTATGTAGATTCCATCTTGGAATACTCTTAGGTCCTTGTTTGATTTTGAGGTTAGCAGTTCTATGTCGCTTGCCATTGCTCCTGCGAGGTCTTTGTCATGACTTTCTACGAGTATTTGGTCTCCTTCTATTTTGACTGTTGTTCCTTGTTTGAGTGTGAGTGTTCTTGGGCTTTTTTCTCCCAGGAAGTTCTTTATTATTAGCTGGTTTCCGCTTGTTGATACGTTCATTGGGAAGTGTCCGCTGCATACTTTCAGCCTGTATTGGAATGGTTTTTGTACTCCTTCTATCATGTTTTTGATGTGTGCTGCGAATGAGTTCATCATTCGTTTTTGTCGTTTTGTTCCTTTCTTGCAGGTGAGCGTTATTTTGTTGTTTTCTGTTTTGATTTTTACGAGTGGGTCGTTTATTTTGCGTGTGAGTTCTACTTTTCCTTTTATTGTTACTGAGTTCTTGGTCATTGTTGCCGTTATTCCGCTCGGCAATTCTATCTCTCGTTCCATTGATATTTTCATTAGTAACAGTAGGCTATCAGCCTTCCTCCTATTCCTTTTTCTCTTGCCTGCTCGTGTGTTATGAATCCGTGCGGCGTGCTTAATATCAGTATTCCCACTCCGTTTGCTGGCAGGAATCGTTTTTCGAATTTTTGGAACATTGCTGCTTTGATTGCGAATCTTGGCTTGATGACTCCGCAGCTGTTTAGGTTTCCCAGGAGGTTGAGTTTTGCGAATCCTCCTCTGCTTTCGCTCATTTCTTCCAGCGCTCCTAGATATCCTCGTTCTTGCATGATTGCCAGCACTCTTCTGATGGTTTTGCTTACTGGATGTACAAGTAATTCTTTCTTTCCCGTTTTTTCGTGGGTTAGGATTGCCGAAAGCACGTTTGCTAATGGATCATTTAACATATTTCCTCCTAGCTGTATTTTTTGAATCCGATGCTTGTTGCTACTTCTCTAAAGCAGCATCTGCATAGTTCCAGGCCGTATTTTGAGATATGTCCCCCATATCTTCCGCATCTTATGCATCTTTTGATGCCTAGTCCTGTCTTTCTTTGTTTTGGCGCGTTGTGTTTGATGTATTTTTTCATTTTAATGGGTTTTGCTTTTAGTTGTTTGAATACTTTTTTCCAATCGCTTGTTGTCATGCTTGTTCACCTACACTTACGCCAAAGTTTTTCTGCATGAATGTCATTGCTTCTTCTTTGCTTATTGTGTGTTTTTTTGATATTTTTCTGGGTTCTATTCTGCGTCTTTTTATTCTGTATCCTGGTTTTTCCAGTGTTACGCATACTTGTAGTCCCAGTACTCCTATTTTTGGATCGTAAGTTACTCCTGGTATGTCGATGTATTCATGTATTCCGAAGCTTATGTTGCCTGCTTCATCGAATTGTGATGGCTGGAGTTTTTTGTTTTTTGCTTCAAGAAGTCTTTTTAGTACTTCTACTGCTTTGTTTTTTCTTAGCGTGAGTTTGCATCCTATTGGAAGTCCGGGTCTCAGTCCCCATGTTGGGATTCTTTTGCTTGTTACTGTTTTCATTGGCTCAATCCCTGTTATCATTTTTAGTACGGCTATTCCTTTTTCTAGCCTGCTTTGTTCCTTTCCAGCGCCTACGTTCAGCGTTACTTTCTCTATCCTCGGTTGTTGCATTAGGTTCATATTCTTATTATCGGCTTGTCTTTGCCGATTATGAATGCGAATTCTTTCACGGTTTCGACTTTTTCTTTGTCTTTCGAACACCAGACTTTGTCATCTTTGATCTCTTCTATTTTTCCCACTGTTCCAATGTGCCTTCCTCCTGTTATGAATGTCAGGTTTCCTTTTGCGAATGGTATGTGCTCTATGATTTTGTGTGATGGCGTTTCAATTAGGAGTGTGTCTCCTGTGGCGTATGCTCCTTTTTCTGCAAGTATGTTTGTTCCGTTTGAGAGGTTTAGTTGCGTTTTTCCTTTTTTTACGGTTGTTTTGTTTATTATCTTGCATAATATCTTGTTCATTTCTTCTTGTGGTGCGTTTATGAATTGGAGTCTGCCTTTCTTGTCTATTGTGCATCGCAGATGTTTATCGGGTTTGATGCTGATTGCATCTATGAATCCTACGCTTGTGTGTACATCTTTTATGATTCTTCCATTTACGGTTACTGCTTTGTCATTTAGTATTTTTTTCGCTTCCCGTGTTGTTTTTCCGCATTCGAGTTGTTTTAGTAGCAGTCCGATTGGCATTGCTCTTTTGAGCGGGTGGGCTCCGGGCAGTGGTCTTAATATCCATTTGTTTGCTTTTCGTAGGATTGTCCAGCTTTTCGGCGCCGCATATGCTTTCAGATGTTTGCTCATTTCTGTTCACCTTCGCGTTGCGTTAGTCTGCGTTTGTCTGTTTGTAATTCCTGTATCATCAAATTAGATGGTTGGATTGGGTACATTGCTTTGCTTCCGTCTTTCTTTATGAATTCCACTCCGGTGATGTATACTTTCATTCTTTTTGTGTTGATTCTGTCTACTGTTCCGGTTTTGCCTTTGTGCTGTCCTCTCATTACTTTGACTTTGTCGCCTTTTCTTACTCTTAGTGATCTTTGTTTTAGTTTCAGTCTGAGTTCTTTTGATAAGTGGCTTCCGAGCAGGGTGGTTTTTACGTGCAGTGGCGCGTTGCGTACGTAATTGCGCTGTTTTCTTGGCTTCCTGCTTCCTGTCCAGTTTGTGTTCCAGTTCATATTATGCTGCTCGCTATTTTAGCAACTAATGGCCATCTTTCTGCTACTTCTTTTGCTATTGGTCCTTTTATCATTGTGCCTTTTGGGTTTCCCAGTTCGTCTTTTATTACAACTGCTGCATTATCCTCGAATCTTACTCTGGTGCCGTCCCGTCTTCGGTAAGGCATTTTTTGTCTTACGATGATCGCCATGACTACGGTTTTTCTTATTTCTGGTTTTCCTTCTACGACTGAGCATGCTACCTGGTCTCCTATGGCTGCTGAGGGTTTTCTTTCCTTGACTGTTTTTGCATTTTTGATGCCTATTATTCTGAGTATTCTTGCTCCGCTGTTGTCGCATGCGTTTACGTTCGCAGTGTGGGGCAGTCCTCTTGTTATGCTTGCTTTAAGCGCTTTCATTTTCTTCCTCTTCGTGTTTGACTTTTGATTCTTCCATTAATTCTTGTTTCGCTTCGAATAGTTTTTCGTGTCCGATTTTTTCTGTGATTGTGAAATGTTTTGTTTTGCTTATTGGTCTGCATTCGATTACTTTGACTATGTCTCCTTTCTTTGCATCGATTGCATTGTGGGCTTTGATTCTTGTTCTCAATTTTTCATATCTCTCGTATTTTGTTACGTATTTTCTTCTGGGCCATTCTACTATTGCTGTTGACTGCATTTTTGCCTCTAACACGATTCCTGTGAATGTTCTTCCTCTCGTTCTGATGGTTTGCATTTTTCACCCTTGATTATTGGCACGTTTCTGCGTGATGAGCATAGATACCTTCCGTACCTGTGCTACTTGACTATGATGGTCTCCGGTGCGAATCCCGCTTCGATGAGCACTTGCTTGACTTTTTGTTTGTGTTCGCCTTGAAGCTCGATTCTGTTGTCCTTGATTGTTCCGCCGCATGCCAGTTTCGCTTTCAGCTTTTTGGCGAGCTGTTCGAGATCGATTTCTTTTTCGTCGATCCCTTCAATGACGGTGTACATCTTGTTGAATTTTTTTGCTTCAATGCGCACGATTATCTTTTGGCTTTCTTTGGCGATGCTCTCGCAAACGCAAAGTTCTTTTGGCAGGCCGCACGTGACACATACAGTCATATTTTTTTCTGTACCTCCGCGAGGATTGTTTTTATTCTCGCGATTGTTTTCTTTGCAAGTCTGAGTTTTCCTGGATTTTTCGGTATTGTTCCTATTGCTACTTGGGCGTTGTCTTTCATGAGTTCCTTGTATAATTCGTTCATTTTCTGTTTAAGTTCTGGTTGTCCGAGCCCGCGCAGTTCTTTAATCTTCATTTCTTTTCCTCTGTTTTCTGTTCGGGATTTTTGATTTCAATATCATCTGGAAGTTTTGTTTGGGGGCTCATTATGGCCACTTTTACTCCTATTTCTCCTGTTTTCATTATGCAGTAAGCGTGTGCTCTTTTGATTTCGTCATCTGATATGTGTCCGCTTTTTTTCAGGTATCCTAGGTAGAATCTCCAGCTTTTCGCTCTCTGGCTTGGTACTTTTCCTGATATTATGATTTCTATTCCGAGGGCGCCCGCGTTCATGACGTCTTGCATTGTTTTGTGTCCTATCGCTTTGAACTTGTTTATTCCGAAGCGCTCTATGGTGCTGGCAATTCTTTCTGCGACTATTTGCGCGTCAAGATTTGGTTGTTCGACTTCTGCTATCTCTATTTGCGGATTTTCTAGGTTGAATTTTTTCTTGAGTGTGTTTGTGAGTTTTTTGATGTTTTCTCCTTTTCTTCCTACAACCAGTCCTGGTCTGCTTGCGTAAATGACTATTTTTTCTCCTAATGGTGTTCTCATAAGTTTTGTGTGGCTGTGGCCTACGTTTTTGAGTGTTTCAGATATGAACTCTTGTATCTGGTGTTCTTTCAGTTTTTCTGCGATGAATTTGCGTTCAATCATTTCTTGACCTCTTCAACTACAAGTTCTACGTGTGTGCTTTTTGCTTTCATGCTTTTTCTTCCATACCTTCTTGTCGAGGGTCCTTTATGCGCGAGTGCGTGCCTGATGATTAGGTTTCCTGTGCTTAATCCTTTGAATTGTGCGTTTGCTTCTGCGCTTTTTAGCAGGTTGAGTATTTTTTCCGATGATTTTATTGGGTATTTTCCTGCTGCCATTCCTGCTTTGTGTCCTGCGTCTGTTGTGTTTTTCGTGTATGGAATTGGTCTTTTGAGCGCTATGACATCTTCGAGGTATTTTTTTGCTTTTTGCACGTTCATTCCTCTTATTGCCTGGCAGATTTGTACGCTTTGTTTGCGTGAGATTGTTAGTCCTACTCCTGCTGCTTTCGCGCTGTTTTCTGTCATTGTTGTTGAGTATTTGAATGCCATTTATCTCACCGACAGCGATGCGCTGCTTCTTGTTGCTCCGATTCCTGGAGCGCTGTGTTTGACTTGTTTTCTTGTAAGTGAGAATTCTCCCAGTCTGTGTGATATCATTTCTGCTTGTACTATTACTGGTGTCCATTCTTTTCCATTGTATACTTTTATGGTTTTTCCTATCATTTCTGGGAGTATTATCATGTCTCTTGCGTGTGTTTTGATGTCTTTCGGGTTTGATTTTATGTCTTCGAGGAGTTTTTTCTCTATCTCGGTGAATCCTCGTTTTATTTTGCGTCTTTCTCTTGATGGAACTAGCTTTGCGAATTCCTCTATGCTCATCTTCATTACTTCTTGTACGCTTTTTCCGTGAAAAATAAATTCTTTTGCCATATTATCACTTGTGCCTTCCTGTGCTCTTTGGCCACAGTTTTCCTGCTTTTCTTCCTGGTGGAGCGAAATGTCCTACTGATTTGTTCTTTGCTTTTCTGCTTGTTCTCTTGTTTCCGTATGGGTGGTCTACTGCGTTTTGTGCTGCTGCGCTTGGGTTTGGCCACCTTTTGTTTGTCATTCTTTTTCTGAAATGCTGTACTCCTGCTTTGAGCATGGGTTTTTCAAGTCTTCCTGCTCCTGCTATTATTCCTATGCATGCTCTGCATTCGAGTCCGAACGTTCTTTCTTTTTTGCTTGGTAATTGTATTGTTGCAAAGCTTTCTGTTTTCACAAGTATTCTTGCTGCTGACCCGCATGTTCTGCAGAATTTGCCTCCATCTCCTGGTTGTGCTTCAATGTTGAATACTGGTGTTCCTTCGGGTATTTCTCTTAGTTTGAGCGTGTTTCCCGGGTTGATTTCTCCTCCCGGTCCTGCTTGGAGTACGTCTCCTATTTTTATGAATTCTGGTGAAGGCATTAGGCACTCTATTCCGTCTTCAAATTTTATTTTTATGAGCGGTGCTGTGTGTCCTGGGCATTTGATTATGTCTGTGACTGTTCCTTTTACCAAGGTGTTTGTTTCTTGTCTGAGTTTGGCTTCTCCTGCATAGCTGAAGCTTTTTGCGCGGTATACTGGTCCGCCTTTTCCTCTTGCCTGCTGTATTAGTGATTTGCCCATTTACATTATCCCCAGTGTTGTTGCAATGTCTATCGCTGGTGTTTCTTTTGAGAGTGTGACGTATGCTCTTTTTTCTCCTGTTACTGCGTGGTACGTGTTTACTGCTGTTACTTTTGCTTTGAATAATTCTTCAACTGCTTTTTTGATGTCTTGTTTTGTTGCTTTCTTATCTACTGCAAAGACCAGTTTGTTTTCTGATTCGAGGAGTCTGATGCTTTTTTCAGTTGCCAGTGGATATTTGATTGTTATATGTGCGTCCATCATACGAACAGATTCTCCTTGTCGATTTTTTGTATTGCTGCTTGTGTGTAAAGGGTGAGTCTTCCTGCGTGTGTTCCTGGTGCGAGTGCTTCTGTGTTTATGTGGTTGACTTCTGTTACGTCTACTCCTGGTATGTTTTTTGCTGCTTTGAGCGCGTTGCATTTTCCGCTTACTACCAGTAGGATTCCTTTTGCTGTTTTGTGCGGTCTTCCTCTCATTTTTCCTTTTCCAGCTCTTATGTTTGATTTGCTTCGCTCTAATTCTTCTGTCAATCCAAGTTTTTCAATGATTTTCATTAAATCATTTGTTTTTGTGATGTTTTCAATCTCTGTTTCGAGTATGAATGGGTAGTTTGCTGGTGTTTTGTGGCCTCTTTGCTCAACGATTTTCTTGTCGAGTGTTGCTGCAAGGGCGCTTCTGATTGCTTTTTTTCTTTCTTTGTCATTGATTTTTTGGGAGAATATGTGTTCTGATGTTGGCGGGTATGCTCTTCTTCCTCCTACTGTTCCGGGTGCGAATGCTCCTACCCATATCATTTGCATTCCTCTTCTCGTCATTGTTTTTCTGGGCACTCTGCTCAATCCTTTGCCGTATGAGCCTTTGTAGTCTCTTCGTCTTCTGCTTAGTCTTGCTGCTTGTTTTTTTCCTGCTCTGGGATCTGCTCCATACTGCTGTCTTTTGTTTGCTTCTATTGCTTCGACAGCTCTTTTGATTAAGTCTAATCTGATTTCTTCTTCGAATTGTGCAGGCATTTTTTGTTTTCCTGCTTCCTTGTTTTCTTTGCTGATTATTTTTAGTTCCATTTTATTGTTTTGAGCTCGTGCTCGTGTATACTATTTGTGGTGGTTCTTTTGGCAGTTTTGTTATGATAAGTCGTGGAATTGATAATGTTATGAGTCTTTTTGGTGGTCCTCCCACGCTGCCTTTGATTAGTAAGTATGAGTTTTTTACAAATCCGTATCTTAGGAATCCTCCTTTTGCGTTGATTTTTGTTGCGTCATCGCCTATTTTGATTATTTGTTTGTTCCTGTCCATTCTTTGTTGGTAGCCCATCTGTCCTGCATGTCCTATTCTGTACGTTCTTGGTCCGTGCCATGGTCCGAGGCTTCCTGGTCCTCTTTTTGCTTTCTGGCTTTTGTGTGCTCTTATGTCCATTCCGAATCTTTTGACTGGTCCTTGTACTCCTTTTCCTTTTGTTATTGATGTGACATCTACTAGTTGTCCTTCGTTGAATACATCTGTTATCTTGATTTCTTTTCCTAGGAGTCCTTGTGCGAATGCGAGTTTTTCTTCTGTTTTTGTTCCGCCTATTCCAAGTTCGAAGAATTCTGGTGTTTTTTTGCCGATGCTTGTTAGTTTTGGCTGAGTGTATGCTAATATTCTTACTTCTGCTATGTTTTTAGTGTTTGGTTGTTTTATTGGTTTTTTCTGTGCTATTATTTTTCGCGTCGTTTCTTTTTCAAGTTTTTCTGCATTTATTTGTCCTGAGGCGTGCAGGCCGTAAGCATCTTTTGTGTATAGAAGAATGGAAGCAATTTTTAATGGTGGGCATTCGAGGATTGTTACTGGAATTTGGATGTCTTCCCCTTTTGTTTGGGATGTTGTTCTGTTGTCGGTAGCCATTAGGTGTGTCATTCCGACTTTGTATGCTGCGAAGCCGACGAGTTTTGTATCCTTGCTTGGCATCCAGGTTCTTATTCGTGCAACTATGTCTGCCGCGCGTTTTCGCGGCCAGTATTCCAGGCTTCCTCGTTTCGGTTGGCTTAATTTTGGCATAGACTGTTATCTCTGTTTGTTTTTCTTTGCAAAACACGATGCCCTTTACCGTGTTAATCCGACTTAGCCTTTTGCGGACCCAGTGAGAAGTAGTGCACTTTGCACCGACTGTACTGGGATTTCCTTCTCAGGCTCGTCAGTATTCCTGCGTCAATAGGGGTTATTTATAAAGGTTTTGGAATGTGAGCATTCCAAAGCCCAGCCAAAGCTAGCTTTGGCGTGGTTGCAGAATGTTGTCATTCTGCAACCTCTCCAGACTAGTTGTTCGGCGTTGATATTTCCTTTCTTCTCGCCATCATTCTTTGCTTTGCTACTGCGTAATTCACTGGATTTTTTACTTTTGAACAAAATCCATCTGGCTTGCATACTCCTAAGTCTGCCATGTATGCTTTATTGTCGCAGTTTGGGGGTAATACTTTTTTCTTCATCATTTTGTGGTATCTTAATTGTCCTTGAATGAGCACTTCTCTGAGTGGTTCTGCGTTTTTTTTGTTCCAGTCGTTCAGATATTTCTCTGCCATTTCATGGGTCCATCCGCAGGATGTTAGAAAGTTTATCAGCGTGAACAGCGCTCTTTTTCTTCCGTCTTTTAGTCCTTGTGATATTAGTTGTATGCATGGTGGGAAGTATTGTTCTGGTATTGCTTCTGTTATTGGCGCGTATTCTTTTTTCTCGGTTAATTCTTTTAGTTCTTGTGGTGTTTCCTGGCTTGTTTTGTAGTCAAATGCGTTTACTATGAGCTTTTTTGCTTCTCCCGGTATTGTCTTGCTTCTGTCGAAGTAAATCATTTTTGGTATGACTTTTTCCGGTGTTGCTTCTTTTTTGTCGAATGTCAGTATTTCTTCTGGTTTTATGACGACGCTTACCAGTCCGGATTTCTCATTTAATGAATATGGCATTCTGTACAGGTGTCTTGTTGCTATCAATATGGTATCTATAGACAGTACGGAAAACGCGTCTAATTGTCCGTTTTTTACTATTTCGCTTACTGTCTTCCTGACTTTCTCTGCTATTTTTGCAGGGCTGTCCTGCAATAATCTTTGTGCCAGTGGTTCTTTTATCATCGCCTGCAGGTACATTGCTATTTTTCTTGGTCCGTCTGGGAATGAGTCTTTGATTGGTTTGCCGTTGACTGTTTCTGGGAATGCTTCATATGGCACTCCGATATGAAAACCGTGGTTTCCTGAGAATTTTACAGAAGTGTTTTTGATGCCGTGATGCTGCAGTGCTTGTACGAGTAGGTCTGCTGCGATTTTTGAGTATTCCAGTTCAGGGCAGTCAATATCGAGTATGAGGTCCCATCCTATTCGTAAATTATTCAAATCTTCTGGTTTTGCTCCTGTTGTTACCTGTAATGGATTGTTCCATAATTCTTCTGAGCAGTGGAAGCTGGTCGCTCCTGTTTTTACTGCTTCGAGCACGTCTTTTGGATATTTGAGAACGTCTGGTCTTTTGCCGTATCCTGTTCCGCCGTAGCTTACTGCTACTTCTTTGTGTTCTGCTGCTTGGACTAGTGCTTGCTGTATTTCTGCTCTTTTGTAGTATTTGAGCAGTGTGCTTATGTGTATTTGTTTGTAGTCTGCCATCCCCTTTTGGTCTTTTGTTATGATAATTTATATATCTTGTCCTGGTGTTTGTCCAGTGATGGAGAGGGATGAGATTCTTGGGTTGTTGGATGATATTAAAAGCAGGAATCTGCTCGTTATTGTTGAGGGTCCTAAGGATGTTCGTGCTTTGAAGGCTTTGGGTGTTTCCAATATTATTTATTTGAAGAAGCCGTTGTTTGCTGTTGTTGAAGAGGTTGCAGGTATGGTTAAAGAGGTTGTTTTGTTGACTGACCTGGATGAGGAGGGTAAAAAGTTGTATCATAGATTGTTTGTTGACTTGCAGAAGCATGGCGTTAAGGTTGATAATCGTCTGAGAGAATTGTTGTTTAAGACTGATTTGCGTCAGATTGAAGGTCTGTCAAGTTATCTTGAAACTATTGGATGACGATTTCTATTTCGCATTGATTGTATACTGTTTTTTGTGCTGCTGCCGTGTATTCAGGTACGTTATCCAGCAGTGAATTATAGAACTTTGGCCTGTTTGAATCGCCTAGTTGTTTTCTTAAATCTAAGTCGTTTTGTAATGCTTCATCTAAGTGCATTGAGAAATTTTTCCATGCCTTGTGTGAGGCGTCAAATAATCCTAGTGATTTTGCGATTATTTTTGCGTTTTTGCAGTCGATTTCTTGTGCTGGTGTGAATTTTTTGTCTAATTGTGTCATGTTGATGATGCCTTTTTCTCCTACTTCCAGCATTAGATAGTATGAAAGTTGTGATTTCAGCATGTCTATTCTGGCGTCGACAAGGTTTTGCAGGACTGAATCATTTTTGGTGGCTAGTCTGTCTTTCAGAAAGACCATGTTTGCAGTCCACGGCTCTATTGCTTTGATATTTATCATGTTTGTTGGGATTTCTTCTTCTCGCCAGGAAGTGTTTAGTTCTGAATCGAGTTTTGAGAATAATGCGAGTATGCCTGTTTTTGATAGTTCTGTTGTGTTTTCCGGTTCTGTTGGTTTCAGTGCTGTTTTTGGTGTGTTGCAGGCTATTAATAGTAAAAGCAGGATTATTATTACAAATATTTTCTTCATGCTTTGTGGTTATTCCGTGTTTTTTTTAAATGTTGTGAATTAAGAGTCACAAGTTTTATAAAGCTGTTTTTTTACATAATTTTCATGTGGAATCAGATTAAGACGGTTTTATTGCTTGGTGCCATGTCTGGTTTAGTGCTTGGTATTGGGTATTTTTTTGGTGGTAATGTTGGTTTGATTGTTGCTCTTGTTCTGGCTGTTGTTATGAATTTTGGAATGTTTTTCTGGTCTCATAAGCTCGTTTTGTTGATGTATCGTGCAAAGCCTGCTTCTAAATCAGATTATCCTCATTTGCATAAGATGGTTGAAGAGCTTGCTAGGAAGGCAGGTCTTCCCAAGCCTGCTGTTTATATTATTCCTACTGATACTCCTAATGCTTTTGCTACAGGCCCTACTTATAAGAAGGCGGTTGTTGCTTGTACTGAGGGGATTATGAAATTGTTGGATGACAATGAGCTTAAGGGGGTTCTAGCTCATGAACTGTCTCATATTAAAAACAGGGATATGCTTGTTTCCACTATTGCCGCCACTCTTGCTGCTGTTATTTCTACAGTCTCTCGTATTGCTTTGTTTACTGGAATGGGTGACAGCCGTGACCGGGGTGTTCATCCTATTGCTTTTGTTTTGTTGATTGTTATTACTCCTATTGTTGCTTTGTTGATACAGTTTGCTATTTCCCGTTCGAGGGAGTATCTTGCTGATGAGTCTGGTGCAAAACTTGTTGGCAATGGTCATTCTCTTGCTTCTGCTTTGAATAAGCTTGAGACTGGTTGTCATGCTCATCCTTTGCGTTTTGGTAATCCTACTACGAGTTCTATGTTTATTGTAAATCCTTTTACTGCTAAGGGTTTTATTGCTTTGTTCAGCACTCACCCTCCTACTGCTGAGAGAATTTCCCGTTTGTCTAGAATGAAGTTTTAGTATGGTTCTGTTGCCAGTTGTCTGATTGTTTTTGCTATTTTGTCTCCTACTCCTGGCACTTTTTTAAGTCCTTCTTCTGATGCCATGAATACTGCTTGTACGCATCCGAATCTTTTGAGTAGTTCTTTTGCGAGGTTTGGTCCGACGTTGGGCAGGCAGCTTACAAGGTATTCTTGTTGTTCTTTTAGTGTTGTTGGCTTTTTATCTGCGTGTGGAGAGAATTCTTTTTTGTCTTCTTCTTGTTCTCTTTTTGCCATTGATAGCAGTAATCCTGCGCTTTCTTTTTCGTCTTTTGTGCAAAGTATTGGTATTCCGTAGCTTATTGCGATTGTGCCTAGCATTCCTCGTATGGCGTTGGGATGGACATTTCTTGCAGAGTATAAATCCTGTGTTCCCTGTATTATTATGAGTGGTTTTTCATAGCTTTTTTTGAGTGTTTTCAATTGTTCCAGCAGTCTTCCATCTATTATGCTGTCGACGAAATCCTGTGTCGTTTTCAATTCCACTCCAACTCTTGCGCTCAAGATGTAGTCTGCGCATTGGAGCATTTCTAGTTTTACGCCAACTCCTAATTCGACGAGTTCTTTTACGGTTCCCGTGCTTTTTTCCCTGTAGTCTGCGAATATTTTGACATTGTTGTCGAAGTTTGCGAGTGTTGGTTGTTTTGGTGCGAGTTTTGTTGTCAGCTCATTGCGCATTTTTTCCAGAACATATACCATTTGGTCTTCTTTGCGTTTTGCGCTCCAGGAATAAGCTTCGTCTCTTGTTCCTTTTGTTACGAATATTGTCACTTTTCCTTTTTCCTGTCTTCCTGTTCTTCCTCGTCTTTGTATGTGCCTTATCGCGCTTGGTATTGGTTCATAAAAAACTACCAAGTCTACTTTTGGTATGTCAAGTCCTTCTTCTGCTACGCTTGTTGCGATTAGTATGTTGAACAATCCGTCTCTGAACATGTCTAGCATTTCTGTTTGTTGTTTTTGGCTTAGTCCTGTTTCTCTTTTTTTGGCCTGTCCTACGAATACTTTTGGCAGTGCTCCTTCATGTTTGCCTAATTCTTCTGACAGTTTGACAGCAGTATCTCTGTACTGTGTGAACAGTATGATTTTTATCATCTTGTCTTTTTGCAGTTCTTGTGTTATGAATTCTACAAGTGCTGCTACTTTTGGGTGTTCCGGCAGTTTTTGAGAGAGAATGTATGCGCTTTTGAATGCCAGGTCTGCTGTCAGGTTTTTGACTGCTTTTGTTTTTCCGTTTTCTGCTTGTTCGTACAGTCCTGAGAGGTATTTGTTCAGTGATGCGACGCTTTGTGTTTCAAGTAGTTCCTGTGCGTGTTGTGCTTTGATGATTTCTGCCAGCAGGCTTACTGCTTTCATCATTTCAAAGTCTTTTTCTCCTGCTGAGATTTTTGCGTGTAGTTGTGCCTGGAGTTGCAATAAATCTTTTTTTGATGTGACTGCTCCTTGTATTCCGTATTTTTTTAGTTGTTCGATTTTTCCTTTGATGCATTGCTGCAGTAATCTCTGTATTTTTTTGAATTCTTCGGGCAATTCTATTTTTTTCCATTCTATGTCTATTGGTTGTACGTAGGGCTGGACATCCGGGTCTTTTTCTGTTCTGATTTCTACTGCTTCTATCCCTAGGTTGTTGCATACTTCTTCTATTTTTGTTGTATCGCTTCCCGGGCTTGCTGTGAGCGCCAGTATTCTTGGCCAGTCTGATTTTCTCTGGTATTGTTTTGCTAGAAATACGTAGCTGTAATCTCCTGTTGCCCGGTGTGCTTCGTCAAATACCAGCAGGCTGACTTTTGTTATGTCGATTTTGTTTCCTATGATGTCGTTTTCTAGTCCTTGTGG
>Ga0105099_10001310_pt1 | contig 15734 bp, 14 predicted proteins | sample PPLLak3cmMay2015_2_FD_79138 | JGI IMG/M metagenome (GOLD analysis project Ga0105099, IMG submission 79138) | Freshwater sediment microbial communities from Prairie Pothole Lake near Jamestown, North Dakota, USA - PPLs Lake P8 Core (1) Depth... | ecosystem: Environmental > Aquatic > Freshwater >... | reverse complement strand
TTCGCGAGAGACTATCGGCCCGCCTGAGCCTTCGCGGCCGGCATTTTTGTCAATTTCATCAAGAAAGACGATCCCCATCTGTTCGGCCCGATGGATAGCCGTCTTGGACACCTGATCCATATCCAGCAAACGGTTTTGTTCTTCTTTAACAAGGTATTCAAAAGCCTCATCAATGCGCATTTTCCGCTTTTTTGTTTTTTGACCGCCAAACATATTGGGCATCATCTCACCAATAGTGATGCCAATCTCCTCTACTCCTGAAGAAGAAAATATTTCAAATGGGGCAAAGTTGTTGGACTTCACATCCACATCTATAGTGCGATCATTGAGCCGACCTTCCTGAAACAGGTTGCGAAGCTTGGCACGGGTTTCATCACGTGAACTGTCCGGAATATCCATATCTGCGGCCGGGCCTTTAACCGGACGGTTTGGCAGCAAAAGATCAAGTATTTTTTCTTCGGCATTTTTATTGGCTTTTTCCAGATTGTCCCTCATCTGTTCCGCTTTCACCAAATCGACAGAAATGCGAACCAGATCGCGGACGATGGATTCCACATCCCGCCCTACATAACCCACTTCCGTGAATTTTGAGGCTTCTATTTTTACAAAGGGTGAGCCAGTCAGTTTGGCCAAGCGGCGGGCAATTTCAGTTTTACCCACTCCGGTCGGCCCTATCATGAGAATGTTTTTGGGAATGATATCATCAGCGATTTCAACAGGCAGCTGCTGTCGCCTGAAGCGGTTACGCAAGGCAATGGCCACCGATTTTTTGGCGGCCTTCTGTCCGATAATATATTTGTCGAGCTCGGCGACGATCTCTTTGGGGGTCAAATTGTCCGGGGATGCTGAAGCAAGACTGTTACTCATGAAATCTCCTCGAAAGAAAAACGGGTATTGGTGTAAATACAGATTTCAGAGGCGATCTGTAAGGATTTTTCAACAATATCCCGGGCACTCAGATCGGTATTGCGGACCATGGCCAAAGCGGCAGCCTGAGCGAACGCACCGCCTGAACCGATGGCCAACACAGCGTCATCTGGCTCAATAACATCTCCAGCTCCAGATAAAAGGAACATCTGTTGATTATCTGCAACTATCAGCATGGCTTCGAGTCGACGCAGAATCTTGTCTGTTCGCCATTCCCGGGAGAGTTCAATGGCCGACCTGGCCAGTTGGCCGCTGTATTCCTGCAATTTACCTTCGAATCGGGTAAAAAGGGAGAATGCATCGGAAGTGGCACCGGCAAAACCAGCGATCACTTTGTTGTTGTAAAGGCGTCTGACCTTTTTGGCGCCGTGCTTAACGACGGTGTTTTGCAGAGTAACCTGGCCATCACCGCCAATAACAATACTGCCCTGATGCCTGACGCAAAGTACTGTAGTACCATGAAGGATCTGATGTGACATAAACGTATTGTACCCGGAGCCCTTTATTTTTGTCAATCGAAAGATATACTTGACAGAAGGGGTGACTTGAAAACATAATGGTTAATAGTCATACAATGAGGAGCACTCCATGGTATTTCAGTCTAACAAACGGTCGGTTCTATCGGACACATTACCTGTAAATCAACAGACTACCCCGAGTTTTCAGTCAGAAGTGCCGGGTATATCAATCATTGGTAAAGGATTAACATTGAGGGGAGAAATTGTCTGCCAGGAGAATCTGACTATCGAAGGTACCATCGAAGGCATTATTACCACTGAGCAGCTGATGAGTGTGGGGCGAAACGGGCATGTGAAGGCTGAGATCAAAGCCCACAATGTCAGGATAGAAGGATTGGTCCAGGGAAGTATTCAAGCCGATGGCAAGGTGGAAATTCTTTCTGGTGGCTCATTTTCTGGAAATCTAAGCAGCAATCGGCTGGTTATTCAGGAAGGAGCAGTTTTACAAGCTGAAGTCAAGATGGAGGAATGATTCTCAATAATCCGTTGTTGGCTGAGATACTGGATCAGCATTACGATGCCATCCTTTTCCTTGACCCCGCTAACATGGTTTGTGTGTATCACAATCAACCAGCCCGTGTTTTGTTTAATCTTGACTTAAAGCAGGAAGACAGGTTTTCTTTCAAAGACCTTTTGTCAGATTCCATTTCAGAGCAGCGTTTCATCACAGCATTAAATAGCAAAGGACGAAATGACATTCTGCTGGATCGCCTCCCTCTTAAACGATTTCCCGATCAATCGGTAATATGTGGTATTAAAGGAAAACGCCTGACACTTGAAGGTCATGAATGGCTTTTTTGCACCTTTCGTGATGTTTCTGAACGGATTCGCATGGAGGAACGGGAACAGGCTATACAGGCCCAATTGATCCATGCCAACAAGATGACTTCCCTTGGCACGATGGCGTCAGGAATCGCCCATGAAATTAACAATCCCAACAACTATATACTTTCCAATGCCCAGATGGTGGCGGATGTTTGGGATGACCTGGCCACACTTCTGGGTGATCAGCCTGATTTTGACCCAGATACAATTTTGGGTGGCCTGAGCTTCTGTGAGGCCAGAACACTGATTCCCAAACTGCTTTATGGAATCATCGAAGGGGCCGGTCGTATCAATGCCATCGTATCACGCATGAAACAGTATTCCCGCCCCTTACAGCAGGAAAACAAAGACAGCATCTCTGTGAATCGGGTGGTTCAATTCGCCGTATCCATGCTGGAAAGAGAGATTAAAAAACGTACTGAACACTTTGAACTAAAACTTGAGAAAGACCTGCCCGACATCATGGGGTATGAAGAGCAGCTTGAACAGGTTCTGATTAATCTCATTCACAATGCCCTGCAAGCACTTCCGGACACCAATGCCAAGGTAACGGTGTCAACCAGAAGAGTGAATGATATAATCGAGGTCAGCGTCAGTGATGAAGGGGAAGGTATACCTGAATCCAGACGTTCACGTATCTTTGAACCCTTTTATACCACCAAACAACAAAATGGGGGAACCGGTCTGGGGTTGTATATTTCATATGGGATAGTAACAGAACATGGTGGTCAGATGGAAGTTGATTCCCAGCCAGGGCGGGGAACCACGATGACCATGCGTTTCCCAGCTTATAAAGAGGACAAGGAATAAAGAAATGAATAATGATATTGATCAACTTATTCCGGTTATCTTGGTGGATGATGAGCCGCAAATTTTGCTCAGTTATTCCGTGATGCTGAAAAGTGAGGGGATCGGGCCACTGGCTGCTTTTGAAAATAGTAGACAGGTGCTTCCATTTTTAAGAGAGCACCCCGTTTCCCTCGCCGTTCTTGATCTGTCCATGCCGTTCATTAATGGACGGGAACTTCTGAAACAGATTGGTGATGAATTCCCCAAAACTCAGGTCATTATCGTCACCGCCATGAATGATATTGACACAGCTGTCGCCTGTATGCGGGAAGGAGCGGTGGATTATCTGGTAAAACCCGTCGAGAAGAATCGCTTCATCAGCAGTGTCAACCGGGCTCTGGAAATCTCCCAACTTAAAAATCAAGTGGATTCGCTGAGGCATTGTTTTTTCTCAGATCAGCTTCAATGCCCGGGAGCCTTTCGGGAGGTTGTTACCGTCAGCCCGAAAGTCAAAGCCATATTCAAGTATATTGAAGCCATTGCCGTATCTCCCTTCCCGGTGCTGATCCAGGGAGAAACCGGCAGTGGCAAGGAACTGTTCGCCCGGTCTATTCACAAAGCCGGCCGGTTTTCAGGACCTTTTGTGGCAGTTAATGCCGCCGGCCTCGATGACACCATGTTTTCAGACACCCTGTTTGGTCACCAGCGTGGTGCTTTTACTGGTGCCGATAAGCCACGCCCAGGCTTGATCTCTCAAGCCACCAATGGGGTCATCTTTCTTGATGAAATCGCCGATCTGTCGCACCCGTCTCAGGTCAAACTGCTTCGTTTGATTCAGGAAAAAGAGTATTTCCCCCTTGGGGCCGACCTTCCCAAACGATCCAACGCCCGAATTGTGGTGGCAGTAAACCGCCCCCTGAATAGTCTGGTTGATGAAGGAACTTTCCGGAAGGATCTCTATTTCCGTCTCAGTGCCCATGAAATCGATCTGCCACCTCTTCGGGAACGTCCTGAGGACTTGCCGCATTTACTGGATTTTTTTCTCACCCAGGCAGCGAGTGCTATGAATAAAAAAAAGACCAGTTATCCGCCTGAACTTGTCGACCTGTTGGAGACCTATTCATTTCCGGGAAATGTCAGAGAATTGGAAGCCATGGTCTACGATGCAGTATCTCGTCATACCAAGGGTATTCTTTCACTGGACAGTTTCAAACGGGTTATCGGTTCAGGGCGAGAACGAAAGGTGGAAGCATCTGTAGAAACTGTTTCAGATAAGAAAGATGAAGCCATTTTGCACTTTTTTTCCACTTTCCCAAGCTTGAAAGATGCTGAACAGTTCCTCATTGATGAAGCACTGAAGCGGGCCAAGGGGAACCAAAGCATTACGGCTTCTCTGCTGGGCATCAGTCGTCAGGCGCTCAATAAACGGCTGCAACGGCAAAAACAGGCGGGGGAAACGGTGGCAGGTGATACCTGAACAGTCCCCTTCTTTGACCTTTGCCTCCCGACTGTGTTATAACCATCCCTCATGGACCCCCTCGAACGAATCAAGCTACGCCTGGAGATGATGCTCTATCGCATTGCCGAGCTAAAGCGTAAAGAACTGCCCAGAGAAAAGTTGATAGAAGAATTGTGCCATATAGAAGACGATATCCGCCAATTCAACGAGCATTACCGAAAAATTCAATGACTTTTTCGCACTTGCATTTTTATTGAGCTGTGATATAATGCCACTTCAAAACCGACGTGGGGCTGTAGCGCAGTTGGGAGCGCGTCTGAATGGCATTCAGAAGGCCGTGGGTTCGACCCCCATCAGCTCCACTTTTTCCTTCATGGTTCACTTCAGAAAGTAATTTTTCTCGTTTCTTCGTTGGAACTGCATCTGCGTTCCCCTCAAGCGGCTTGAATTCGCAGCCGACTCAGCACATAATATCCTACATGAAACCATCTTGCTGCCGATTATTATTCTTATCGGACAACTGAATGACCACCGAAATTCTTGTGGTTCTGGGCTTGCTCGGATTGGCCGTCATTCTGTTCGTTTGGGAGAAGATCAGTCCCGACCTGACGGCCATGATCATACTGGCCCTGTTGTTACTGACTGGTATCATCAAACTGGAGGATGGCTTGTCCGGTTTCAGCAATCAGGCCACTGTGACCGTCGGCGCTATGTTTATTCTCAGTGCCGCACTTAAAAAAACCGGTGCCGTCTCAGCCCTGGGACTGCTCAGTGCCCGTCTGTTCAAAACCAATTTCTGGCTGGGTTTGTCCGCAGTCATGATTCTGGTTAGTGTACTCTCTGCCTTCATCAACAATACGCCCATAGTGGCCATCTTCATTCCCATCCTGCTCAGTGCCGGGCTAAAAAGCGGTCACAGTCCCTCTCGCCTTCTCATGCCACTCTCCTTCGCCTCAATTTTCGGAGGATCCTGTACCCTCATCGGCACATCAACAAATATTCTGGTCAGTTCTGTTGCCGTGGAACAAGGGCAAGCCCCCCTGACCATGTTCGAATTCGCTCCCATGGGCCTGATCTTTCTGGGAGTGGGCATCACCTACATGCTCCTTTTTGGCGTCCGCATGATCCCCGATCGCGCCTGCTGCAACGAACTGTTGGACAAGTACAGCATGAACCAGTACCTCACCGATATCCAGCTCCTGCAGAACTCCCCATCCATTGGTCAGAAGATTCCGCAATCGGTCCTGGTTTCCAACCTTGAAATCGACATCCTCGAAGTCCTCCGCGACGGTCGCCGCCTGCTTCGCCCTATCCCGGAGATCACCCTCGAAGCGGAAGACACGCTGAGAGTGCGTTGCGACATCCAAAAAATCGGACTGCTCCAGGAAACAGACGGTATCCGCATCATCTCCCATACTTCTCTCAGCGACCGCGATTTTAGCGATGAAAATCTGATTCTGGTCGAAGCCATCATCGCCCCGAATTCCGTTCTGGAAGGTAAGACCATCAAAACCAGCCGCTTTCGCAACCGTTTCAACGCCAACGCCCTGGCGGTCCGCCACCGGGGGCAACTCTACAACCTGGGCTTTCGCGACATGCCTCTGTCCGCCGGAGATGCCGTTCTGCTCGAACTGCGTATCGAACATTACGACGAGCTGAAACAGGATCAAAACTTTGTTATTCTGGCCGAAATCGAAGTGGCGAAAGGGGTCCGTCGCCGCAGCCTACCCGTACTGGCCGTTATAGCCGCAGTAGTAGCCAGCGCCGGCCTGGGCTTACTCCCGGTGACAGTCTCCGCCATCATCGGCTGTCTGGTATTGATCCTCTTTCGCTTGATCAGCATCGATGATGCCCTGGCGTCTGTGGAATGGAGCGTTTTGTTCCTGTTGGCCGGCATGATCCCTCTGGGTACGGCCCTGCAGCAAACCGGCGCTGCCGCCTTGATAGCCGATTCATTGGTCAAGCTGCTGTCAGCCTATGGCCCAGTCGCTGTGGTCGCTATCATCTATTTTTTAACTTCGACTCTGACCGGGGTCATGTCCAACAACGCCACCGCCGTTCTGATGGCTCCTATTGCCATCACCGCCGCCACTACCCTGGGCGTCAGCCCCAAACCCTTCCTGATGGCCGTTGCCTTCGCCGCTTCAGCCAGCTTCATGACCCCCATCGGCTATCAGACCAATACCATGATATACGGAGTCGGTCAGTACCGCTTCTTTGATTTTGTGAGGGTTGGAGGACCTCTGAACCTCCTGTTCTGGCTGCTCGCTTCCCTGTTCATCCCGATTATATATCCCTTCTAACGTGGGCTGCGCCCACAACCCCGATTCAGGGATCAGGGATAAGGGATTAGTTAAAAACCGACCGGCAAAAGCAGAGCTTTTGCTCTTTTTGTTCGCGTTTGTTTGCGGCTAATTACTCTTATATCTGATCAGTAACCGCACTGCCTGTCTTTAACTTCTTGTTTTTTATCAAAGTTCTTTTTATTTAAGGCACTAAGAACGTTGACTCCCACTCAACTTCTTCGATGCACCACCGTAGCGGAACTCTGATGCAGCGGAGTCAGGGTGATCTCGCAGATCTGAACATGAGCCGGAGTTGCGGCAGCGTAGATCACCGCATCAGCCACATCATGAGCACTCAGAGGAATGATTCCCTGATAGACTGTCGCTGCCCGCTGAGCATCACCGTGAAAGCGCACCATACTGAAATTGGTTTCCACCAATCCGGGCTGAATATTGGTTACCTTCACCGGTTTATCCACCAGATCCAGACGCAATCCGTCGCTGAGGATCTTTACGGCAGCCTTGCAAGCGCAATAAACTGCACCGTTTGGATAAGCTGCAATCCCGGCAATTGATCCGACATTGATTACATGCCCCGGCCGGGAACGCTCCAGCATCAGTGGCACAACACAGCGAGTGAGATAAAACAAGCCTTTGACATTGGTATCGATCATGGTCTCCACATCCTCCACCTCTGCCTCATGAAGCTTCGCCAGCCCCCAGGCGCCACCGGCATTGTTAATCAGCACATCAATGGTGCACCACTCCTTAGGTAAATCCTTTACTGCCGCAAAGACCTGTTCCCGGCTTCTGACATCAGCCAACATCAGTCGGCTGACCGTCCCATGTTCCTCACTAAGCCGTCGGGCCAAAGCTTCAAGCGCCTCGCCATTGCGACCATTGAGGATCAGACGGGCCCCGGCCCCAGCGAAGGTCTCGGCACAAGCACTGCCGATACCACTGCTGCAGCCTGTAATCAAAACTGTTTTCCCTTCCATATCATTCTTGTTACAAGTCATGAGTATCCTCCTTAAGATTCGCCAGATGTCCAAACTTTAGGGGGTGATGGCGCTGCACTTCTTTACAATAACATATGATTACCGGATTATAAAACCAGGGCAAAAGCAACAGTTAAAATCGCCCCACAAGACGACTCAGGAGCCGGTGTCAGCTTCATTTTGACTTTTTGTCTTGACTATAATTTTTATTCTTTTTCTATTTGTTCAAGCATTTTTTTTCCGTTTTCATTGGCCGGATTCAATTCCACAGATTTCCGATAGAGTGTTTGCGCCTTTTGTTTGTCGCCCTTGATAAGCCAGGCCTCAGCCAAGCTGTCATAGGCATTCCAGGAACCAGGAAAAAGCTCGGCATTGAGTTCAAACAGCTTGATGGCGTTGTCTATCTGCCTGAGCTGCTGCAGTGAAAAATACCCTAACCCGTTGATTTCGGCCTCGTTGAAGAAATATTTTTCCTTGGAGCTTAAGACCGCATATTTTAGTTTATCGAATTCAGCAGCAAAATTTTCACTTTGAAGCAGACCCTGCACGGCATCAGACAGAGACATTTTTCCCGAAAAAATCACGTAGAGATGATTGATAGACATGCGATGCCCCTGGTCGGTGATGCCGGGGCTGTTCACCAGTTGGGGGAATTTGTTTTTAAGGGTGTAGTCTGCCATAAACAGATTCATGTCGGTTCCCGCCTTGGCCAAGGTTTCGACATCGGTCAACATGGTTTTTAAATATTCAAAACGCTTGCGAAAGCCATCGTAGCTCAATTCGCCGTTCCAGTGACCCGGGATGTAATGGCTGATTTCATTTTTACGATCTATCAGGATCTGCCAGTTTTTCACCAGCACCGGATAATCTTCAGCTGAACCTGAGCGAATGGCGAAGGTGGCCAGACATCCAGGTGTTTCGCTCAGCCATTTGTCAGCCATCATGTCGCCGGTGAACAGGATTTTTTTCTGTGGAATCAGGATGAAGATATCGCTTCGGGTATGGGTGCCACCGGCCTGATACAATTCGAGGCTGAGGTTGCCGCAGTCCAGAATCAGTTTGTCTTTGAACGTTTTGGTGGGCAAGAAGGGTTTTGGAGAGGACCGAAGGAATTCATCGAAGAGGGTGTTCAGAATCAGCTGTTCTTTGGCGATAGCTTTCTGTTCTGCGCTTGATTTTTCGGAGTTGATGATTTCATTTTGTTGTTTGTTGTTCTCCTTGTTCCAGTCCAAGTTTCTGGCGATATTACGAAAATTTTCCTCCATCATGGCCGGGACCGTTTCATGGGCAATGATCTGGCAATCAGCGTATACTCCGTTGCCATTGGTGTGATCACCATGACCATGGGTGTTGATGAGGAATTTAAAATCGCTTCGCCCGAGCTCTTTGACAAAAATCTTTCTGAATGCCTGATCCAGTTTGGGGATGTCTGTGCTGTCGATGACGACGATGCCTTTTTCGGTGGCCATGGCGGTCACGGCAGTAGAAGAGATATAATCACCGACCCAGACTCGGAGGATATCCGGGCCAATCTTCTTGATGTGAAAGGGAAGTCCTTCAACAGATTCTGCCATACAGGCTAAAGCTGCAAACAACATCACCACGGCAACAAAAAATTTCTTGAATAACACTTGATTCCTCCTTATCCGGACACAAACGGATGAGACCAAACAATATCCCAAAGCTTGAGTCCGAATTTTTAGTTCTTCATCCAGATTAAGAGATATTAGAGCTACAACCTCAGTTGGTCAAATAAAAAAACGATTATTCCCGTGAAACCGTGATGAACGACCTGATCGATGTTTTCAAGAGACCTTAAAAGACCTCCGGATCGTTTTCTGCCCGCTACAGCCGCTCTGCCAGATCCTGACTGGCCGAGAGAGTGAGGGGAAGGAGATACAGGATCACCGTCCATGGCCTGATCCTGTTCCTTGGCACCACATTTTTCAAGTCGGTTTCGGGACTGCTATTCCCGCTATTTGGGTGTAACAGTTTTCTTACATCGGAATTAATTCCATTGGGCACTTTTTTATGCTAAAGTGGACATCTTGGAGGATCCTGCGATGGGGTTTGAATTCCGAGTCGGAAGGGGGATGACGGCCACGGTCCTGGTGCTTTTTATATGCGTTGTGGCTGGACTTGGGGAGCAGCAGCGGGTCGAAGTGGATGATCCTGTCCAGGACTATGCCCGGAGAATAAACCAATATTATAAACCCGATGACCCAAGCACGGCCGAACTGTTGCAGACGGTTCATCTCGTGCGTTTTCGGGCCGATTTCAACGGCGACGGTCAAGAGGATACGGCGGTCTCGGATACGGCGGGCTGGATGAAGAATGAAGGGGGCGATTGGCGGCTCTACCTGAGATATGACAACGGTCGCTACACCCTGTTCAAACAGGAGCTGCATTTTCACCCCCTGGCCATCCACCTGGAGCAGAAAGGTCAGGCCAGGATCACCTGCTATCACCGCATCGATATGGAGAGCGGGGCTCTGGTAGTTTATACCCTTTCCGGCTCTGAAGTGACTGAGTTGAACCGGAAAGTGATGAAACCGGAGGGCAATCCTGAGGATGAGCGGGAATATCAACGCTTGTTCGGGCAGCTATATCGAAATCCGGCTTCCGAGTTCTGCGTGCTGGGCGACTATCTCGAGGACAAGAATTGTCACTGGGAAAAAGGGTATTGACTCTGTCGCAGCTTAACCCGAATTCAAAGGTTGCGGCAGGAGATTGGCCTTCTGTCGCATCGCATCGAGCAGCGGGGCATCGTTTTCATCAATGGTCATGGGGGTGACAACGATGTACCCTGCTGCCAGGTCGGCCTCGTCCAGATCGGTAGCGACTGGAGCTGGAGCCGCCTGTTTTTCCAACACCCAGACTGTCGCCTGATTCAAAGCGGTGATGTCTGGTCCATGAATGCGTTTCAATTCGTATTTGATAGCGTTTGTCTTCGTAATACGGCGGGCATTTAGCCGCACCCCTTTGATATCCTTGACCGGGCCTTTTGGAAAGGAGATGCTTAGATAACTCATGTGGGGAAGGTCGTCGATCAGGCCCGAGGTTATAAAAGAACCGATCCAGGCCGGAAGGACTGTGAATGCAGTCGGATCGGCATCATCGAATCCAGAAAGGGCAACCGCCTTTGTGCCCAGAAAGGCCGCTGTCCGGACCGCACCGATGGTGCCCGAGCCGAACCAGTCCGGGCCGATGTTGCTGCCGCCGTTGATCCCGGAGAGGACCAGATCCGGCTTGTCCTCGCCGAAAAAACCCAGCAGACCGATGATGACGCAGTCGGCCGGATTCATCGGGGTGGTGTAGGCGGCGATGCGATTTTGTTCATCGATGTATCGACAAGTGACCTCGAAGAGACTCTGGTGCTTGCCATACAGGCTATGGTTGGATGTCCCGGATCGGTCAAAAACAGAGACGATGATCGACACCCGGTCAGCGTAGGGCTTGACCCCTAATGCCAGGGCCCGCAAACGGTCGGCATCTCCAATACCGTCATCGTTGGTGATCAGGATGTGGCGAAAATGGCTTTGACCCGCAACAACGGACCAGGTACATGATAATAGCAGCACAAGGGTGGCTATGTTCATATTTCCTCCAATATTTGGCTCTGGATCTATCAAAGATACGAACGGCTGCGGTTTCAGGTTCCTTGAAACGGATATTCCATTTCAAGGGCAAGTTAGAATGAGGCCAAAAGCACCGATGCATTTATGTTTTACGCCTTTCAGTAAGTTTTTTTCTGGTGGCTACAGCCACCTCTAACTCGACGGTTTTGGATGTACGAAAAGCCATCTCGACCAGAGCCAGATCTTTATAACGAGCATGTATTGTCTCTTTGCTGGCCGTTTCGGGCGTGAGATCTGTTTTTAGAACATAGCAACCATCCAATTCTGCTTCCGACTGCAGCGCATTTAGTTTGTCAGTGCGGCAAGCTCCTATCTACAGGGCACGTACCGGGTTGCGCCGCAGAATGTAGCGGCAATCATTGTCCGAATCCAACAACGATTGAATTTGTGGATTGGTAATCGCTGTAATGTAGTGAAATTAGTGTTCACCCAAAGCCTGCATTTGTTTGTTCTTGATCATTCCCCGGTCGCACACCAAGGTCATATCTCCACCGCCAAACCGTTCGGAAATCTTTTTTACTTGCGAGGCGACCGTAGTCTTATCTTGGGTATTCCCATCACGGTTATATCCAAACGCAGCATATTCATTATGTGTCCCTTCAAGATAACTGCTGGTTACGTCATACAGAAACAAACCCTTCCCTTCTGCTTTCTGCTTTCAAAAATAACCGATCCTCAATCCCGGCCTGATTGTCCGCCAACCAGTCCAAATTCTTGTATAGCTTTTCTTCATTGAAGCCCTCCAGGTTGATAATGTCGCATGCCGCATGAGTGCCTGCTAAGCGTACGGCGGAGAGCCTTGAGCCCTGATCGATGACTCGGGCGATTATCTGCCACAAAGCCAGTTTTGCTTGCTGAGTGGCCCCCAGTGCATCGACGATCCCCAGCCGCTTGGCCAGGGTGAAAATTGTCCATACAGCGCCAACAGATTTCCCTTGTTTGACTGCCATATCTTCGGAGATATAAATTAAATTTGCGAGTTGATCCTTGTGCTTGAACGCCAGTTTTTTGGCGTTTCTTTCTGCCTCGGAGCAGCCCGATAAATTGGCAATTGTGTGGTGTTTTATTTTCCCGGTTTTGCAGGTATCCACATAAATGGTGACTGCGTTGTAAACCCTATAAATTTCTTGTCAATAGTAATAATTTTTTATTTGTGTTACGATTTTGGCAAACAAAACCCCAAAAACATCGCCAAATCTCACATTGTGCGTTTTTTAGCATGAAACATCCGTTAAGCGACGAGCAAATAGACTCGAAATGAATCAAAGCTTACTTTTTGAATAGATGGAAACGAACATCCCACACCCACAGCCACCACAGGCCTGATGCGTAAGGGTTCCAGGGGGGATAAAAAGTTATTTTTTATTAAGTTGTTTTAAAAGTCTTAAATAATCTTTGGCAGATTCATAAACCATATGAGTGATAAAATTTACAAATCCCAAGACATCATGTTTTCCGGTTTGTGACTGTTTGATGAGAGTAATGTAATCGGAACGAAGAATTGGCGGAATTATAGTGATTGGATATCCTGACTGAAAAAGAGAAAGGTTCATCAAAAGTCTTGCGGTTCTGCCATTCCCATCGGCAAACGGGTGAATGTCCACAAGTTCTTTGTGGATTAAAGCTGCTGCTTCAACAGGATGGTGTTTGGATTTGCTAACTGGAATATTAGCAACAAACATTTTCATCAAAGCAGGAACTTCAGATGGAGCAGGTGGCAAATATTCAGTGCCGGTAATAATAACAGGAATCTTCCTGTAGCGGCCGGCATTGTCCTTATCAATGCGGTAATAGAAAAGTTTGTGAATATTTAATATGTCTGTTTCGGCAATGGTTTTTTTTTTAGACAAGTCAAATACCAAATCAAAGGCGTCACTGTGTCCGGCGGCCTCATAATGGTCTTTTAAGGGTTTACCGGCAATTGTGAGCCCATCTTCAAGAACAACTTTTGTTTCTGTTTCTGTGAGGGTGTTTCCTTCTATGGCATTGCTGGAATAGGTTAAGCCAATGCGAAAGTACGCTTTTATTTGTGTCAATAGATCATTATTGATTGGTCTGAACTGTTCAATTTGCTTGCTTAGCTTATCTATTTCATAAATTTTACTATCATACCTGATGGGAAAATCTATTGCAGCCATGGGCTGATGGTACAGTTACAAAACCGGAATGTCAAGAAATACCATCTAAATCATCCGTCATCCAGGCCCCATCTAGGATCTGATTGGCCTCGCAGTAAGGTGGAAAATCATACAGATGCGAAGCAGTTGGGGCGACTGCGGAACTTCATGTCTGCTTTTTTAAATCACCTGATGCGGTTCTGATTCTAATTTTAAGCCCGCATCCAGTCACCAGACGACCGTCAGCTAGGCGTCCGACATCCCAGACGAAACGTCCTGCCGGGGGGGTGGATCTGTTCAACTATGGTGCCCAATACGGTATTGTTTGACAGTAGCTCGATCGTCAGATTTTCGCTCACATTCTGTGCGGTCCACTGGATTTCCCGCTGCTGTCCCCGGATCCAAATCTCTGACCGATTCGGACTGGTAAGTGCTCGCTGGGGCGCATGGGGAGTAAATCGAATCCAATCGATTTCATCCTAGAGATCCTGTTCCACCACAACTGTCTGGTCTGAATTACGGGGGCGGAGTTTGAGCCCGGAGCCCGAAACCATGGCCCCATTTTGCAGCTGACCGACAATCCAGTTGTAGGTCCCTGCCGAAGGGACGATGCCCGTGGCCACGGTGCCAAGCAATGCGCCGTTCTGCAGCAATTCGATGGTCAGGCTTCCCGTTACCCCTGTGGCCGACCAGGTGATCGTCCGCAGCTCCCCTTTTCGCCAGACCTCCGACCCGTTCGGCGAGACTACCCTCAAACTCGTCAAGGCCGAGCCGTTGGCGTATGCCCCCATGTCCCAGGGACCGGTGGCAGAGCGACGCTTGCCGACAATATCAAGATCCCAGTCGAAATCGGCGAAGGCATTCAAAATGGTCTGCACATTGCTGTCGCTGGCGGCCAGAGCCTGCATCTTGGCAAAGAAGTTCACCCCGCTGCCGATAGCCCGTGAACCCGCTTTGAGACGCAGACCATCGTTGGCTGGATCAGCATCATTGAGCCCATGGTGCTGTGGATCAACAAACACTGTGCCGGGCATAACCCCCTTGTAATTGCCATACTGCCCATCCACGATTTCACCCTCCCCGAGCACCCAATCCGTGTTTCTCCTCATGTTGGTGTAGAGGTTGTAGGTGTGATGGGTTCGGTAACCAGGCTTTTCCTGCCCCTGCCCATCGATAATGTTGTTGAAGACATGCCAGTAGGCAGCCAGGTGATCAGGCATTGAAAAGGGATCACCCGAGGGGTTGCTGAACACCGTGTTGTGGGCAAAAATATTGGGGGGAAAGGATGGATCCTGCCCCCAGTGGGCAAAATGATAAAAGTTATGGTTCAGAGTGGCCAGAACATTGCCATAGACTACGATTCGCCTGATATACTGCAGAGTCATGGGGATATACGAATCGGCCACAACATTGTTGGCGATCAAAACGGTATCCGAATTGTCGTACACCGAAATTCCATTGGCATGGATTCCACAGGATTCTTGCACCCTGTTGCCCACAATGCGACAACCCTTAATCCGCTGGCAAAAGATACCCGTTCCGCCGGGTTTGATGATGTAGTTGTTCTCAATCCGGCCGTTGTCGCTATCGGCTAGGCAGATCCCGCGCATGAAGATGTTTTCGTGAATGGTGTTGTTTCGAATGCGGACATTTTCTGTATTGTAGATGTTCATGATGTTGGTGGCGTACAGATTGTAGGTGTTGTGGTAGATCAAGTTGTTTTGAATGACGATCCCAGGGAAGCGGCTGCTTGTCGAAACATATGCTCCGTTGATGACATAGCACTCTTCTCCCGCAAAATTGCGCAGGGTAAAACCCTCAATGGTGATGTGCGACCTCCCGGTAATGACGATTCCCTGATCTCGCATGGAGATGGTGACCGGTTCCACATTGGGGTTGCCGGAGCGGGGCCAGAGGTGAATACGGTGCTTGCCGTTGACCTCCGGGGTCTGGTAGCTGTATTCCCCGCTGCGACAAATGAAGACCGGCTTGTTAAACAGAGCATACTGCCTTTGGGAATCGAAGGAGATGGGGGGACTGAAGCTGACCGTGTGAGTGGCCGCATCCCAAGCTTTGATCCGGGCGGTGCCAATGTTGTTGCCCCCGGTATAAACATAAACGAAGGCGCCGACCAGACTGCTGCCAATGCTGTCCAAGTAAGGGTCGGTGATGGTGGTC
>Ga0105099_10001308_pt1 | contig 15757 bp, 10 predicted proteins | sample PPLLak3cmMay2015_2_FD_79138 | JGI IMG/M metagenome (GOLD analysis project Ga0105099, IMG submission 79138) | Freshwater sediment microbial communities from Prairie Pothole Lake near Jamestown, North Dakota, USA - PPLs Lake P8 Core (1) Depth... | ecosystem: Environmental > Aquatic > Freshwater >... | reverse complement strand
GAGAAATGCTGGACCAAGGCGGAAGAGAAATATGATGTTAAAAAAGTAAAACAAGATGTCGAAAATTTTAACAGGGAAAATTATCAATTCAAAAAAGGTGTTGCACTAATGCCGATTTGTTTTGGTATATCTTTCACTAATACATTTCTAAATCAGGCGAGTGCATTAGTCCATGTTTATACTGATGGCAGCATTGGAGTAAGTACAGCAGCAGTTGAAATGGGGCAAGGTGTAAATGAGAAAATTAAAATAGTAGTTTCAAGAACATTATCTGTTTCGCAGGATAGAATAAGGATTGAAACGACAAACACCACACGGGTAGCCAACACATCAGCAACTGCGGCCAGCAGTGGTGCTGATCTAAATGGCAATGCAGCAATTCTTGCCTGCAAAAATATTCTCGATAGATTATTAAAAGTTGCTGCGGAAGAATTGAAGGTTTCTGATTATAATAATTTAGAATTAAAGGATGAAGCAATTTTCCACAATGGGATTAAAACCAATTTGGTTTGGAATGAATTAGTAAAATTAACGTATCAAAAAAGAATAAGTCTTTCTTCACATGCATCATACGCAACACCAAGCATTAATTTTGATAGAGAAAAAAATACCGGAAGCCCATTTGCATATCATGTTTATGGTACCGGGATTACAACAGTTACGCTTGATTGTTTGCGCGGAACTTACACAATTGATTCTGTAAAAGTTGTTCACGATTTTGGGAAAAGTCTAAATCCTGTTATTGATATTGGTCAGGTTGAAGGAGGAATTGCTCAGGGAATTGGCTGGCTGACAGTTGAAGAAGTAAGTCATTCTGATGAAGGTAAATTGTTATCAAATAGTTTATCTACTTATAAAATTCCTGATATATATGCAGCTCCAAAAGAAGTCGAAGTATGCTTTTTAGAAGATTCAGAAAATCAATACGGTCCATTTAATTCAAAAGCTATAGGTGAACCGCCATTGATGTATGGCATAGGTGCTTTCTTTGCAATATTAAATGCGATGAGAGCATTCAGACCGGAAATGGAATTTGAGATTTCTGCTCCATTAACACCGGAAAAAGTATTGATGAGTCTTTACAGTAAAGTTGATAAAGCGATCACTGCTTGATCAATATTTAATCCTTTAAAATTTATGAATGAAGTAACACTCTGGAATTTTATATTAAAAACAATCAGCTCAAATAAAAAGGCTGTACTGCTTGTTGTTGCTGAATCATCTAATTCTTCTCCCGGAAGACAGAGATTTAAAATGGTTATTGCTGAAAATGCGGAACAGTTTGGAACTATCGGCGGGGGAATAATGGAAAAGGATATGGTTGAGTATGCACTTGATCTTCTTTTTGGAAATGAATCCAGGTTAATTAAAAAACTTCACCACACAGATAAAACTAAATTTGAAAAATCCGGAATGATCTGCGGTGGTTATCAAACAATCATCTTTTCTGTGATTGATAAATCGCAAACAACTCTTGTTGAAAATATTTTAACATCAATAAAAGAAAAACAAAACAACGAATTAATTATCACACCCCAAACGATAGAATATCGTGCGGTAGATAGAATACTTCCTGTTTTTTTCACTTATAAATCTGATGAGGATTGGGAGTACAGAGAAAACATTGGACTTCCATTGATTGCTTACATTGCGGGCGGCGGGCATGTTGGATTGGCTGTTTCCCGGGTCATGAAGGCTCTGGGATTTTACGTCGTGGTTTTTGATCATCGTGAAGATGTGTTTACAATTGAACAAAATAATTTTGCCGACGAAATAATTATTACAAGGTATGAAGAAATTGGAAAAAGAATCATTGAAAGTGAAAGATCATATATAATAATTGTTACTCCGATGCACGCAGGTGATAAGGATACGTTAAAATCTGTCATTGATAAAAAAGTTAAGTACATTGGAATGATGGGAAGCAGAAGTAAGATTAAAAATATATTTGATGCATTACTTGCAGATGGCATAGATGGTGAACTTTTACAAAGAGTACATACACCAATAGGAATTGAAATTGAAGCAGAAACACCTGAAGAGATAGCAATAAGCATTGCTGCTGAAATCATTAAAGTAAAAAACAACTAATGAGCGATAAATTTTACAGAATATCAATAGAAAAACTTTTTAAGTGGATTCTTACTGAAGAAGAAAGTGGACGCATCTTTGGTATTTATAAAGAATTATTTTTCACTCCAAAAGAGTCTGATACGTTTCGAATGAAACGTTATGGTAAGACTCTGGAAACTCCCATCGGAGTAGCTGCCGGGCCTCATACACAACTTGCACATAATATTATTGCTTCCTGGCTCTGTGGAGCTCGTTATATTGAGCTTAAAACAGTTCAGACATTGGATGAGATTGATGTTACCAAACCTTGTATCGATATGGAAGATGAAGGTTACAATTGCGAATGGTCACAGGAATTGAAGATCAAAGATTCCTTTGATGAATATTTAAACGCGTGGATTATAATTCACATTCTAAAAAATAAATTTGGTTGGAATAAAACCGAACCTGGTTGCATTTTTAATATGAGTGTTGGTTACGATCTGGAAGGAATCAAGAAACCCAATGTTCAATGGTTTTTAGATAGGATGAAGAATTGCAGAAAAGAAAAAGAAGATAAGATAAAGATACTTGAATCACTTTATCCTAATATTCACGAAGTAAATATTCCGGATCAAATATCAGATAATGTTACATTGTCAACTATGCATGGATGCCCATCAAATGAAATTGAAAAAATTTGTCGGTACCTGATTGAAGAACGAAATCTTCATACTTCACTAAAACTAAATCCTACTTTACTTGGGAAAGATGCTTTAAGAAATATTATAAACGATAAACTTGGATATGAAATTACAGTACCGGATGAAGCTTTTGAACACGATCTAAAGTATGATGATGCAATCTCTATAATTAATTCTCTAAAAAAATCAGCAGATAATGCCGGAATTGAATTCGGACTGAAACTTACAAACACTCTTGAAGCAAGTAACTCAACTAACTGGCTTCCTGAAAAAGAAAAAATGGTTTATACAAGCGGGCGTGCACTTCATCCTATCAGTATAAAACTTGCGGAGAAATTACAATCTGATTTTAATGGTTCACTTGATATTTCATTTTCTGCCGGTGTTGATGCATTCAATGCAGCGGATACTCTTGCGTGCAATCTTAAACCGCTTACAGTTTGTTCTGATTTGTTAAAGCCAGGTGGTTATCTTCGGCTAACACAATACCTTGAAGAAATTCAAAAATCAATAAAGAGCACTAATCAAAATAGTATTGATGATTTTATAAAAGTAAAGGGCAACGATAATTTATTATCCAGTGCCGGACTTCAAAACTTAAAACATTATGCAGGCAGTGTTCTTGATAACAAATCATATCACAAAAAAGATTTCCCATATAAAAACATTAAAACAAATCGTGCATTAACTGAATATGATTGTATTCATGCTCCTTGTATTGAGGAGTGTGCTGTTTCTCAGGATGTTCCTGAGTATATGTATCATACCGTTAATGGGAATTTTGATAAAGCGTTCGAGTCAATCCTGAAAGATAATCCACTGCCGAATATGACCGGAAATGTTTGTGATCATCTGTGCCAATCAAAGTGTACAAGAATTAATTATGATAATCCGCTTCTCATCCGTGGAATAAAAAGATTTATTTCAGAAAAGTTCGATGGAGCTGCAGTAATACATAAAAAGAATAAAAACAGCTTGAATGCAGCAGTAATCGGCGCTGGTCCATCGGGATTATCCTGTGCGTACTTTCTTGCTTTGCAGGGATTTGAAGTCAATATATATGAAAGCAAATCATTTGCGGGCGGAATGGTTTCGGGTTCAATCCCTTACTTCAGGTTAAATGATAAAAGTGTTGAAGTTGATATAAATATTATTAAGTCAGCAGGTGTCCAGTTTCATTACAATCAGAAGGTTGATGAAAAATTATTTTCTGATCTGCAAAAGACTAACGATTATTTGTATATCGGTATCGGTGCTCAAAAAAGCAAGCGGTTAAATATTCCCGGAGAAGAATTATTCGGAGTAACAGATCAGTTAACTTTTCTTTCAAAGATTCGCCAAAATGAAAATGTAATTTTGGGAAATAGAGTTGCAGTTATTGGTGGTGGACTATCAGCAATTGATGCAGCCCGTACTGCAAAAAGATTAATTGGAAATAATGGTAAAGTGATAATGCTTTACCGGCGAACAAAAGCCGAGATGCCTGCAGGTTTGGATGAGATAACTGCATTGCTTGATGAAGGAGTTGAACTGCTTGAACTTGTAGTTCCTGTTTCAATTCGCTTGAATGAAGATCGTTCACTTTCGATTAAATGTATTAAGATGCAGCTTAGAGGGACTGATGAGAGTGGAAGACGTAAGCCAGTTCCAGTTACCGGATCGGAATTTATTTTAGAGTTTGATAATATTATTACTGCAATTGGTCAGGATATTGAGTTAGATTTTTTACCAGAGAAAATATTATCAATAGATAACAAAACAAACGAAACTCAAATTCCAAATGTCTTTGCCGGTGGTGATGCGATAAGAGGTGCAGATTCGTTGATCAACGCAATGGGTGATGGAAGAAGAGCGGCTCAGAATATCATTCAAAAAGCAATTGAAAAAGAACAAATAACTCTTGAAAAAGCTGAGTCAAAATTATCGCAAGTGGAATTTCAAAGAAAACTTGCTTACAGAGAAGTTGGTATTAGTTTACCGGAAATTGAATTAGATAAACGCATAAGTTTTGATCTTGTGCATCCCGTTTTAGATGAAGCTGCTGCAGTTAAAGAAGCACAGCGTTGTCTTTATTGCAATGATGTTTGTAATATTTGCGTCGGCGTTTGTCCTAATTTTGCAAATGTTGGATTTACAGTGGACACTGTAAATATTCCAATCTACACAGTAACAAAAAATGGAATCGAAATACCTGTAAAGACAGAAAGAAGTTTTAGCATTACACAAAAAAATCAGATATTGACTATAGGAAATTTTTGTAATGAATGCGGCAACTGTAATACGTTTTGTCCAACAAGCGGTGCGCCTTATAAAACTAAACCAATGTTTTATCTAACAGAAGAAAGTTTCAATAATGAATCAGTTGGTTATTATTATAAAGATGGTGTTTTGAAGTTTAAAAATAGGAACAGCATTGAATCCTTATGTATTAATGAAAATTATTTTGTTTACAGGTCAGAATTAATTGAAGTTAGATTCAGCAAGGATTTTTTATCAATTATAGATATTAAATTCCATTCTGATTCAGTTCAGGAAATAAATCTTCATCAGGCAGCGGAGATGTATTTCCTAATGAATAATTTAAAAGCGGTTTCGATTTTTAAGTAAGCAGGCTAAGTATACAACGTATGAGGCTATGTTAAAATTGATTATCAAATACAGGAACTCATCCCCAACCCCTTCTCTTGCGAAGAGAAGGGGCTACTGGCTATTCCATAAAAGTCCCTCTCTTTTTAAGAGAGGGATTTAGGGTGAGTTTTGTTGCGCTGGAATTTTCACACAACCTCTTAAGTTGTTGTTTAATTTAATAACGATTATTATCATAAAAGTATTATGTACTTCACACTTAACGGAAATAAAAAAGAATATACAGGTAATCCTGAACTTCCTTTACTGACTTACCTGAGAGAACATGAATTCATAACATCTCCAAAGGATGGATGCGCACCCCAGGCAGCCTGCGGTTGTTGTGTTGTGGAATTGAATGGTAAAGGTGTGCTTTCCTGCGTGATCACGATGAAGAAAGTTGAGGGCGGAGAGGTTACAACAATAGAAGGACTAGGTGAGTACAGGCAGAGAGTTTTTGCAAACGCGTTTGTTGAAAAGAGCGGAGTTCAATGCGGATTCTGCATACCCGGTATCGTTATGCAGGCAAAAGTTTTGGTTGATCACAATCCATCACCAACCAGATCTGAAGTTGAGAATGCAATACATCCGAATTTATGCCGATGCACCGGCTACAAAAAAATTGTTGATTCAATTTTATACGCAGCCGATGCAATCAAAGAATTAAAAGAAATTCCTGTACCTAAAACTGATGGAAAAGTTGGAAAACGACATCCAAAGTATAACGCTGCAAATCTTGTACTTGGTAAAAGTCCTTACGTAGCTGATATGCGTTTGGAGGGTATGGTTTATGGCGCACTAAAGTTTAGTGATCATCCACGTGCAAAAGTATTATCGATTAAAATTCAAAAAGCCGAAAAGCATCCGGGAGTTATAAAAATATTTACCGCGAAAGATATTCCTGGTGAGCGTTTTTCAGGATTAATTATTTCAGATTGGCCATTGATGGTTGACGTTGGTGAAGAAACAAGATATGTGGGTGATGTGATTGCAGGAGTTGTTGCTGAGACAGAAGAAATCGCCCGTGAAGCAGTCAGACTAATCGAAGTTGAATATGAAGTACTCAAACCGCTAACTGATCCGGAAATAGCTTTAAATTCTGATGTACATAAAATTCATCCTAAAGGAAATCTTCTTTCCGAAACAATTCTTAATCGTGGTGAAGTTGAAAAAGCAATTAACGAAGCGGATTATATTTCCACGGGAGTTTATTATACTCAAAGAATTGAACATGGTTATATGGAAACTGAATGTTCGATAGCCCGCACAACAGAAAATGGTGTTGAAGTATTATCGCAGGGACAGGGCATATATGACGATCAAAAACAAATTGCAGAAATTTTAAATCTTCCTTTAGATAAAGTAAGAGTAATCCTCGTTCCAAACGGTGGAGGATTTGGAGGCAAAGAAGATCTATCAGTTCAGGGGCACGCAGCTCTGTATTCTTACCTGCTTAAAAAGCCGGTTAAAGTTTTTCTGAATAGAGATGAGTCAATAATTATGCATCCCAAACGCCATCCTATGAGAATGAAATATACTTTGGGCTGTAATAAAAAAGGAAAGCTGACAGTTCTTAAAGCAGATATTTTAGGTGACACTGGTGCTTATGCTTCAGTTGGAATGAAAGTTTTAGAGAGAGCAGCCGGGCATGCGACCGGACCATATCAAATTCCAAATGTTAATGTTGTAAGTCGTGCTGTCTATACTAACAATCTGGTTTGCGGTGCAATGCGCGGGTTTGGAGTTAATCAGGTTACCTTTGCTGTTGAAAGCTGTATTGATGATCTGTGTGAGAAAGGTGGATTTGACAGATGGCAGTTCAGATATGATAATGCATTAACAGAAGGAGATATGACTTCAACGGGACAGGTTATCCATGCCGGGAGTGGTGTAAGACAAACTTTATTAGCTGTGAAAGATATTTTTAGGAAAGCTAAGTTTGCAGGGATTGCCTGCGGTATAAAGAATACCGGAATTGGCAACGGTATGGCTGATGAAGGAAAAATAAAAATTGAAATTGTTTCAGATAGAAAAATTATCCTTAATCATGGTTGGACGGAAATGGGGCAAGGTGTTAACACAATGGCTGTTCAGTTTTTGTGTCAAGAAACCGGTATTAATCCTGAAATTGTTGAAGTACGTGTTGATACTGCCGATGGAGCAACAGCCGGAATGACAACTGCTTCAAGGGCTACATCAATTATTGGTAATTCTATTGCAAACGCATGTAAAAAATTAAGAGGAGATTTAAAAACACATTCACTTAAAGAACTCACAGGCAATGTTTATCACGGTGAGTGGGTTTGTGATTGGACAACTAAACCTGGTGATGAAACAAAAGAAATTATCACTCATTACTCATATAGTTACGCAACGCAGGTTGTGGTTCTTAATGATAAAGGCGAAATCGATACTGTTTATGCTGCACACGATGCTGGTAAAATTATTAATCCAAGTTTATTTGAAGGACAAATTGAAGGTTCAATTCATATGGGACTAGGGTATGCGCTTACTGAAGATCTTGAACTTGAAGAAGGCGTTCCGAAAAGTACAAAGTTGCGGAAGTGCGGAATTTTACGTGCTAAGGAAATGCCCAAAATGGAAGTGATTGGAATTGAAGTTCCCGATCCACACGGACCTTATGGAGTAAAAGGCGTTGGTGAAATCGGACTTGTTCCAACAGCAGCAGCTGTCGCTAATGCTTTTTATCAGTATGATGGAACACGTTATTATAAATTACCGATAAAGAAAAGAATAAAAATAAAATAGTAATCCGATCTATGATTATCCGTGCAATCAGTGTCATCCGCGTTCTATTGCAATGATGAATAATCTACATCTGTTATCAATACATTTGCTTAATATTATCTTGTCCGTCTTACTATTAGTAATTATATTTCTAATGTTGATATAATTGAAGTACATCAATTAAATACTTAAAAGGAAAGAAATTTATGGAAAGTGCGATAGTAACAACAAATTCCAAGAACGATTTGCAATTATTGCTTACACTGGCAAAGAAAATAGGAATTAAGAGTAAATTATTAACTAAAGAGCAATTGGAAGATTTGGGTCTAAAAGCCGCGATGGATGAAGGCAGAACAGGTAAATTTATTAGTGCTCAGAAATTTTTGAAGAGCCTGGATAAATGATTGTAAAGATCGATAAATCATTTGAGAAAGATGTTAAAAGCATTAACTCTCAATTGATTAATAATAATTTGATTAAGATAATCAATGAGATACAAACTGCGAATAAGATTTCCGATATATCCAATTTGAAAAAGATTCAGGGTACAAGCAATTATTATCGTATCAGAATTGGAGACTATCGGCTTGGAATGATAATTATAAAAACAGAAGTCCAGTTAATTCGTTTACTACATAGAAAAGATATTTACAGATATTTTCCTTAGTAATTAAATTTTTAAGTAATCCTCTTCAGTATCAATATCCTGAAAAATCTCTTTATAATAACATTCCCAATATTTCTTTTTCACTTTTGGATTTTTGCTTATCTCTCTTAAATTGGAACCAGGAGATGAGTCAGCAATTAAATCGAATAACTCTTTCCCAAGTAAAATCGGATGCCCTTTTTGGTCTTTGTTTACAGGCTGAAGCCAATTGTAATCACGTTCAGCTTGTTTGATAAAATCAAGATAAAAATTTTCCGGTAATCCGGGTTGATCTACAAAATGATATAAAATCCAATCACAATTTTTTACTTCAGAAATTCCTTTCTGAAGTGAAGTAAACATTCCCTTTTGAAATGATTCATTAAAAGTAAATTTAATTTTATTAATTACTTCGAACTGATTTTCATTCTTTAAACTTTTTATTGTTTCAGTTTTTAGTTCATCTGAGTTAAACCCGGTTACAATAATTATTTCATCGCAAATCTTATCAAGTTTTATAATGATGTTATGTAAAAATGTTTTGCCTTTATATTTAGCTAAAGGTTTAAACATTTTCATCCTGCCTGAAAGTCCGGCTGAGAGGATTAAACCGTATATTTTATGGCGCTTCATATTTCTGTTGCTAAATAGATTATTCAGTCCGTTTCATAATGATTTTGCTGGGAACTTTTTTATATTTTAACGGATGAATATTTGTAAGACAATTTAAGAACATTCTTATTGTTTCAATATTCATAAATAAAAATAATAATCCAATATACGAGAACAAAAATACTGGGTTTAGAATTATGTTAGTGGTAATGCTGTAGCGACGCAGCGGTATTGAATAAATCATTAAACTTTGGAAATATTATGTACTTAGAAAATTTCAACATAAAGAACTTCAGGACAATTGAAAATCTTACCCTGCGTTTCAACAAAGGACTTAATATTTTAATTGGCGAAAACAATTCGGGTAAAACAGCAATCATTGATGCCTTAAGGATTTGTATTGGTTACGGCAATTTACGTCGGGACTTATATGTAAAGGACACAGATTTTCATTATAAACGGCACATCATATCAGAAGCAGCAAGTGAAATAGAGTTTCACCTTTATTTCAAAATTGAAATCCCACAGGAGGCTGGTTGGTATAATGACCTTTTAAACTCTTATGAAGATGGAACGCAGGATTTACAAATGCACTTCAAGTTTTATACTGAGGAAAGAAACGGAATAAAAAGAATAAAATATAAAGTCTGGGGCGGTGCAAACGAAGGACAACTCATTTCATCAGATGTTTTATCACTTTTCTATCATCTTCATTTGGATGCTTTGCGAGATGCAGAACAATTTTTGCGACCAGTAAAAGGTAACAAATTGGGGCAACTTTTTTCAAATATTCAAATTGATACTAGTAGTCTAGAGGCTGACAAGCAAAAGAAAAAGGACCTTGCAAGCAGAGTACACTCGTCTGTTAATAGCGATGCAGAATGGGCTACTCACCTACAAACCGGCAAGGACAAAATTAACGAACATCTTAATGAAACAAGTTTTACAGGACAAGAACAAAAAATTGATATAGATTTTTTGCCTTACGACTTCAATAAGCTTGTTGAGAATTTGAAAATACAAATGCCTTTGTATTCTGATGCAGTCCTGAACGGAAATCCGAAACAACAAAAGCATTTTGAACTAATGCAAAATGGACTTGGTTACAATAATCTTGTATACACTGCTACTGTTTTGGGTGATTTGCAACAGAGAAAAAAACTTGATAAAGAAAGCTATTTTGCTTTGCTCGTTGAAGAACCCGAAGCACACTTACATCCGCAACTACAAAATTTGTTTTTTAATTACCTTAATAAGTTAGACAAGGAACAGGGGTTTCAACTTTTCGTCACTTCCCATTCACCGACAATTACGGCTAAGGCTGAATTAAAATCTGTGATTGTTATACAGAATTCATCAAACGAAGTTCATGCATTATCACTAAAACATTCAGGTCTTTTACCTGAAAACCAAACGTATCTTCAAAAATTTTTAGATGTTACCAAGTCACAACTTTTCTTTTCTGACGGTGTCATTTTAGTGGAAGGAATTTCCGAAGCATTACTGATGAAAGTATTTAGTAGAAAAATTGGCGAAACATACGATATTGAAAGAGCAGGAATAGAATTGGTTAACTTGAACGGTGTTGCGTTTTCACATTTTGCCAATCTTTTCAATAATGAAGTTGCAGAAAAAAATTTGCGAAACCGCTGTGCAATTGTTACAGATGATGACAGAGCCGAATTAGATGAAGATGGTTCACCAAGGGCAGAAAAAGTAAAAGCGTTAGCAGGCGGAAATCTGAAAATCTTTTCTGGAGTTGTAACATTTGAATATGAATTATTTTTAGCAAGCGAGACAAACAGAAATCTTTTGCTGAAAATTTACAAGGAGTTCCATCCGAGGACAGAAATCACAATGAATAGTGACGCAAATGTTTATTCTAAAAATTTTGCTACCAAAGTAAAGGAACAAAAAGGTAAATCAGAACTTGCTTTGCGTTTAGCAACCTACTTAGAAAACGGTGCTGCATTACATAAAGCATTTCAAAAGGAAGTGGAATTATCAGAAGCGCAATTTTTGGAATCCCTTACTGAACCAAACCGAGATGCTTTTATTGCTTTCAAAGATTTCACAGTTCCATCTTACATTCAAAACGCAATCAAGTATGCCGTAAAAGGCGAAAGCAATGTTTGAAAGTTTATCACCAACACAACGGGAAATAGTTTTCAATAAGTTTGGCAAGTTTGTAGTCAGGGCTTGTCCGGGTAGTGGCAAAACATATTGTGTGAGTGCACGATTGGCAAGATTGGTAAGCCAATGGAAAGAAGGTTATTCAAGAATTGCTGCTGTATCTTTTACAAATGTAGCATGGAAAGAAATTGAAAAGAATTACAAAGAAGGATTCAGTTCAAACCAGTCAATTTCTTTTCCTCATTTTCTAGGAACTCTTGACAGCTTTATTAACCAATTCATTTTTCTTCCTTTTGGTCATTTGGTTATGAAATGCAATAAACGACACACACTTGTCGGCGAACCATACGGTTCTTGGACCTGGAGAAATTTTGACAGAGACCCAAATCAATATTTTGACAAGTGCAGTTTTGATGTTAATGGTAATCTAATCCCAAATGACCATGCACAAAATTTTCAATTCAGTTGGAAGAAAAATAAAAACGGTGATATAAATGGTCATGTAAAAAATTTGTTTGAAGCAAAAAATACCTTAGTTGCTTTGGGATATGCAAATCAATCTGATGCAAATTATTTTGCAATGCGAATCCTAGAACAATTCCCTTTGATAAGGCAAGCAATAGCTTTAAGGTTTCCAACATTGATTGTTGACGAAGCCCAGGACACTTCGGAGGTTCAAATGAGAATTGTTGATTTGCTTGCAAGTAGTGGGCTGAATGAAATCATGCTTGTTGGGGACCCAGACCAAGCAATTTTTGAATGGAACGGTGCAAAACCTGCTTTGTTGAAAAACAAAATTGTTGAATGGGAAAATGCAGTAGTGTTAAATGAGAATCGCAGAAGTTCACAGCGTATCTGCAATTGCACTTTCAATTTCTCTTCATTGGATAAACCCTCAACATCCGTAAATGATGATGTTGTAAATTGGAACTTTCAGCCAATGGTAGTTACTTACAACAACAACTTACCTGATATTGTTAATACCTTTATTAATGTTTGTACGGCAAACCGAATTGAAGTGTCAGACAAAACAGTCTCTGTCTTGTACCGTGGGAAAGGAATGATTAACGAAGTAGTTGGTATTAAAAAAATTCCTTTCGGTGTAAATCATTGGGATAGCCAAAATAAATTCACTAAAGATTTTGTCAAAGGAAAATATTATTATGACAAAGGCGATTTCAAAACAGGTTTCAAACTAATTGAAAAAGCAATAATCAAAATGAGATATGATGCTGCAGTCTGTTCAGAGGAAATGATTGAAAAGAGAATTGAAAAAGTTGGCTTCATTAAACACAGGACTGTAGTTTTCAATTTCATTAAACTTTTGCCCAATACAGACACTACACTTGGAAAATGGATTGAAATAGCAAATGCAGCATTTACATCAAAGAACATTCAATACGTTTTGCAAGTGAATCCCGAAAGTAACAACTTCTCATTCTCTCAAATATTTCTGAATGAGGATGAATTTGTAACTGAAAACAATTACAGGATTGGTACCGTCCATAGTGTTAAAGGAGAAACTTTTGATGCCACACTTTTAATACTTAAAGAAAAAGCGGCTCACAATGCAAAATACACAAACTTAATAGCGACTATTAACCCACCATCCGACCACGAAGAATTGCGGATTGCCTATGTAGGCATGACACGACCAAGAAAGGTTTTAATGTTAGCAGTTCCTGATGATGAAAGTAAAGCAGCATGGGAAAACAAGCTCAATACGTTAATTCCCTCCTAATTTTCTTAAAGATATTATATCCTTCAAACCATTCCCAGTAATCAATAGAAGATTTTTTTCGACTGCACTTATTCTATCTTCCAAAACTAATTTTTTATAAGCTGCATAAACAGATGCAGAAGAAGGTTCGCACAAAATCCCTGTTTGTGTTATAAATTCTTTTTGTGCAGATAAAATTTCTTCATCAGTTACTGCAATCGCAAAACCGTTACTTTCTTTAACAGCATTAGCAGCCATATAAAGATTACGCGGTGCACCGGCAGAAATGCTATCAGCAATTGTGTTGGCGGGTTTATATTCAAACTTAGCTGTCTTAAAATATCTAACTAAAGCATCGCTCCCAGTTGATTGAACAGCAATTAATTTTGGAAGTTTATCAATCCAACCAAGTGCGAGTAATTCCTTAAATCCCTTATAAATTCCTGATATGATTACTCCATCTCCAACCGGAACAAAAATAACATCAGGAATATTTCCTTGAGATGAAATAAAAATATCATACGCAGCAGATTTTTTTCCTTCAATAGTCAGGGGATTGTAAGCAGTGTTTCTATTGTACCATTTATTTTTTTTAGATTCTTCAAGGCAAACATCAAATGCTTTATCGTAATCACCGTCAACTACAATAAGCTTTGCACCGTAAGCTTCTATTTGTATTCGTTTAGCTTCGGGAATGTTCTTGGGTACATAGATTCTTGCGTTTAATCCAAGTCGTGCACAAATACCTGCAAGTGAGGAACCCGCATTACCGGTTGATGCAGCAGCTATTTCCGTTATTCCAAGTTGTAAAGCTTTAAGTGCAACTAACGATGAAGCTCTGTCTTTATAAGAAAGAGTTGGATTTCGTGTATCATCTAAAATCCAAAATTCTCTTTTGTTAATATTGTATTTTAAAAGTTGATCGGAAGGTAATGCAAGTTTGATTAATTGATCATCTCTAAACTTTTTAAAATTTACAGGCAATAAATCAGGATACAACCAGAATTTTCCTGGAGTTAACTTAAGAAAAATTTTTTTCAATAATTTCTTTTTTAGTTCAGTGTAATCGTATTCTACGGTAAGAACACCTTCGAGAGGTCTGTTCTTTTCAGCTTTGCCGCAAACCGGACAGAGATAAATGAAATTTGATTCAATCTCTTTTGCTCCAAATTCTTTTTGGCAACCAGAACATTTATAAATATAGTTTGTCATTAAAGTTCTTTAAACTCTCACATTGTAAGCGCCATAATGGCTTTAGCTGTATGCAGCCTGTTTTCTGCTTCATCAAACACGATGGAAATATTTTCATTATCTAATATCTCATCAGTTACCTCATGTCCTCTGTCGGCAGGAAGAGCATGCATCAACTTAACATTTTTATCTGCGAGTTTTATTTTTTGATCGTCGCAAATCCACGATTTATATTTTTCCAAATTAGACTTCATTTCTTTTTTACACTCGGCTTCATTGTTCAAATAATCCGGAACACTGTAAGTACCAAAGCCGCCCCAGTTTTTAGGAATGACAATGTGAGCACCTTCAAACGCTTCATCCATATTGTTTGTAAATTTAATACTTGCACCACTTGCTGCGGCATTTTGCTTAGCTTTATTGACAATGTTTTTACTTAGAGGAAATTCTTTGGGGTGTGCAACTGTGACATCAATTCCATAGCGAGGGAAAAGTAAAATTTGTGTCTGCGGAACAGAAAGCGGTTTTGAATGAGTGTCAGCATAAGCCCATGATATTGTTACTTTTAATCCTTTAGGATTTTTATCAAAGTGTTCAAAGATTGTCATAAGATCAGCCAAACCCTGAAAAGGATGATACACATCATCCTGCAAGGACATCACGGGTCGTTTGGAATATTTAGCCATCTCTTTAAGATAATCATTTCCAATTCCATAAAAACAATTTCGTGAAGCGATACCGTGTCCCATCCGTGATAGAATAATTGCAGTATCTTTTGCAGTTTCTCCGTGTGATAACTGCATCTTATCGGCTGTTAAATCGTGTGCGTGACCGCCAAGCTGTGTCATTCCTGCTTCCATCGAATTTCTGGTTCGTGTTGACTGTTCGAAGAAAATCATAAATAAAGTTTTATGCAGAAGATGCAGATGTGGTTCTTCATTAAGAAATTGTTTTTTTAGTTCAAATGATGTTTTGAAAACTATATCAAGTTCTTCCTTTGTCCAGTCTTCACAAGTTAGAAAATGTTTGCCTTTAAATTTTGATTCCATATTTTCTCCGAAATTTGTATAAATATTATTAGCAGCCCACAACTTCAGTTGTGGGTTTTTAAAAAGCATTTGCAAATAAAAACCGTTTTAACGGTTTATAATTTTTAGTCCATATTTCTTTATAAAAAGCTCAACCTCTTCTTCGTAAGTTATTTTTTTGTGATGAACTTTTTGGTTCATTATATAATGTTCAACATTTTTAACCATTGATTCACTTACTGAAAATGCACCATAACCTATTTGCCACGCAAATTTTGTATTTGCAAAATCTGATTGG
>Ga0105099_10001304_pt1 | contig 15773 bp, 17 predicted proteins | sample PPLLak3cmMay2015_2_FD_79138 | JGI IMG/M metagenome (GOLD analysis project Ga0105099, IMG submission 79138) | Freshwater sediment microbial communities from Prairie Pothole Lake near Jamestown, North Dakota, USA - PPLs Lake P8 Core (1) Depth... | ecosystem: Environmental > Aquatic > Freshwater >... | reverse complement strand
TGCTTTGGCGATTTTTTGCTTTTCCTCTTCCTTGGGCTTGATCCATCCCTCCAAATCGGTCTCGCCTTCGGCCAATAATTGCCCTTCTGCTATCCAAGCCAATCCGTCGGGCTCCTCCCCTTGGGAAATTTTCCAGGGCGTATGAGACAATGGGTGGCCCAGAGGACCGGGAATATCGGCCAATCGGATAATGAGTTCAACGGGCTCGGCGGCTCCTTCCGTAGGCTTTTTATCATTACCGCATCCGCAAATCGTTAATAAAAAAATTACCGCAAGGCACCGGATTTTAAAAGTCACTTTTCTCATCCTTTTTTTCTCTCGCCATTTCGGCCGTTTATCACCAGAATGACAGCACTTTCATTCGAATAGGATAACCCTAACCTTAGTTGGGCTTTTCATTGATTTTGCTACCTGCGAAATGCCTGCGGCCTATTTACCTGACCGCTCTACCCTTCCCGCATCGCCGTCAGCAACGGCTTGAACACCTCGCATTTCCGGCATATTTTCATCTTGCCGGTCCAGGTGGCCCGGGTCGCGCCCCTGCAGACCGTGCCGTTGATAAGCCAACAGAGCCGGCCGCATTGGAATTCCCAAGCCGGGCAATGTTCTTTTTTCTCCGGCGGGCATTGCTCCGTTTTCCAGCAAGGTGACTGATCAGATCCTCCAGATAGTTTCATGCTTAATAAAAAAAACATTTGTCTCTCAATATGAACCGGGATGGCGCGCCAGCCCTGTTCAAAGCTCTGCACGGCTTTTTGGGAGGTTCCCAACAATTGGGCCAGTTGCACTTGGGTTTTTTCCAATTGGTGCCGAATCAGGGAGAATTCTTTGGGGGTCATCTTAACGATCTTTCAAGTTAGAAAATCATGAAATAAAAAACTCTGGAAACAAGCGCAACGACTAAGAACAATACCGGTGTCAGCCAAAATGCCGCTTGGGTACTAAGCGAATAAACCGTAGATAAAGCGCTGTACACAATCAAAACCGTCAAACTCAGGCAAAACACGCCTATGGCCGTAATCGCTTGGTAAGGAAACCAAAAAAGTAAAAATAAAATGGCGATCGGCAATACGGTTACGCCGGTGGTAAAAACATAAACCTGCCAATGCGTATCCTTTTTTCCAAGGGCTTTATCAATCAACAAATAGCCTACAAATAATCCGACAATCGGAACCAAGCTGGATATAAGCAATTTTACATACCCGAAAAAACCTAAGCCCCCACCCCAAAACAAAAAAGACCTGAAGTAACCCAGGGAACCAATCAAGGCCGCAATCAAAAAAAACACACTAAACACAATGCCAACGCTAAAGGCGTTTGTTTCCCCCAATTCGGTTAAAGCCTTGGATTGTCCGTTCATGGGATCCGTAACGATTGTTTTGATCGCATGCACTGCCTGCCCCAATGCTTTTTTGGCTGATTCCAATGCTTTTTGCCCCGATTCCGCGCCCTTGTTCCCGGAACCTTCATTCGGATTGTTCGTGTCTGGCATGATGATTCTCCTTTCGTCCTTTCTCAATAGGTTTGTGCTTTTTTTTAAAATTTTTAAATTCGCCGATTCTCTTCTGAGATTTTTAGCATGCTTAGGAATTGTTTCATTAAGGAATTCAACGGTTTTCCCCTTTCCCCTTCTCAAGGAAGGGGAAAAATCTCCGTGCCCTCTGTGCCTCCGTGGTGAAAATTCTTAAATTCCTAAACACTCGCCATGACGCTTATTAAAGTTTATCGACGATTCCATGCTAAGGTGTCTTGATTTTAACCCTATCCCCTTTATTGAGCCCGCACTGCTTGGCCATGCCCGCGTTCACCTCCAGCACATATTGAGCCGGAAATTGCGAAGGAATATTGGTTTCATCCATGGGAATGGCGTTGGGGTGAATATGCACAATCCGCTTCTTCGTATCGATAAAAATCAAATCGAGCGCAATTAGAGTATTTTTCATCCAGAACGTACGAAACTTTTGATCCGGATAAACAAAAAGCATTCCGGCTTGCGGATCAAGGGCTTTTCGATACATGAGACCCCGGCTGCGTTCCGTTTCGGTTTGGGCGATTTCCACATTGAAAACATATTTCCGACCCGTTTTTTTGTTGAACAATTCGACAGAGCCAAGTTGCTGGGCATAAATTTGGACAGAAGTAAAAATAAACCCCAGCATGATAAAACTAAAAATAAACGGCTGTTTTTTTAACATGGATGTCGATTGCACCTGTTATGCATTTTTAAAACTGGATACATATAAAGAAACCTTACCGAAATTTTTGTATTCCGTTTCCCGATTATAAACAAATCCGATCCGTTCCGCGACCCGGATCGAAGAAAAGTTTTGGGGATTTATGAAAGCCACTACCCGTTCCATCTTAAATTGTTTTTCCGCGATCGTAAGAACGGCTCGCGCGGCCTCGGTCGCATAACCTTGGCCCCAATACCCCTGATCCAGCAGATAAGCGATCTCTATTACTGGCTTGCCCTCCACCTCAGCCTGAAGCAAACCGCTGCGGCCGATCAAACGATTGTCTTCTTTTAAAACCATGGCCCACAAACCGTAGCCATATTGGCGGTAATACTGTTCGCGATGACGGATGATTTTATTACGCGCTTCCTCAAGGCGGTCCGGAGGCGGGCCCATGAAACGCATCACCGTGGGGTTCCGATAAATCCGAAAGAGATGCTCGGCATCGGCTTCCCTGAATTCCCGCAAGAGCATTCGTTCGGTCTCGGCCCTGAATGCCATGACGCTCCTTTGGCCCCTTTTCCGGTTTGAGCATATAATCGATTGACTAAAGTATCTTTTTTATAAGGGACTGTCAATCCTTGTTGATCCCGGCATTGCATATTTTTCTGGCGTGGCACTGATCCGTCATCAACAGATAAGAGGGATGCTGCAATCCGGTCGGAGCATAATATTCATCATGAGTATATTGAAACCCCAATTTCTGAAGCAGATGACGTGAGGCGGTATTTTGGGGATTGTGTCCGGCAAACAGACCGGATGCTTTCAGTACTTTAAAAGCATATTCCATCACTCCCAGCGCCGCTTCCGAAGCCAGGCCCCGGCCCCAATAGGCGCTCCGGATATGAAACCCGATTTCATAAATTTTCCCGGCAAGATCATAAGGCCGCAACCCGCAGCACCCGACATGGGTCTGATCGGTTTTCAAAAAAACCGGCCAGTATTGTACGCCGTATTTCGTTTCATTCTCAATCTCCAGCTTTAGCCGGCCCCGGATCTCCACTTCTGAAAATACACCATTCGCCGAAATGAATTTCGTCACTTGTGGATCGCTCCACAAACCGCGAGCCAAATCCAGATCCGTTTCCATCCAGATGCGAAACATCAAGCGGCTGGTTTCAATAAAAGCGATTTTTTTTTGTTCTTTATCGATAATTTTTATCCTGTGAATCCTGTCCAAATGTTTTGATTTTCTTTGCGCTCTTTGCGCCTTTGCGGTGAATCATCTTCAATTTTTTTTCGATCCTTTTTGAACTTCTTGTCATGGACAAACCGCCCAGGGCCGTACAACGCAATTCAGCCGGCAGACTTTTGCCGATACGATCCATGGCGGCGATCACTTCATCCAAGGGGATCACCACGTCGTAGCCGGCCAAAGCCATGTTGGCGCAAGTCAAAGCATTGGCCGCGGCCAGCACGTTTTTTCCAAGACACGGCACTTCCACCCGTCCCGCGACCGGATCGCAAACCATACCCAGAATATTCTGCAAAGCCATGGCAGCCGCGTCAACGGCTTGCTTTGTCGTTCCCTTTGCCAAGGTCACCAGCGCCGCAGCCGCCATGCCCGATCCGGCGCCGCATTCGGCTTGACAACCCCCCACCTCCGCTGCGAACGTGGCCCGATTGGCAATAAACACCCCGATCAAACCGGCCGCAAGCATGGCCTTGGTCAGGTCTTCGAGAGGCAAGCCCAGGGCGTCGACTGCTCCCATACAAGCCCTGGGCAACGCGCCGCAAGCCCCGGCTGTCGGCGCCGCCACGATCACACCCATGGAACTTTTTACTTCCATCAAAGCGCTTACATAAAGAACCATCCGGTCCAACAAGCCCGCATTCAAAAGCTGCCGGTTTTCCAAGCGCTCTCGATAAAGTTGGGATTGATTTCCCAGGATCCGATCGCCGTATCTGGTGCCTTCGACTCCTTTAAGGATTCCTTTTTGCATGATGATAACGATCTTTTGCATTTCCTGGCAAACTTGTTCCGCCGACAGGTTGCCGCGCGCGCTCTCGTACAGAACCGCCAATTCCCATAAAACCAGGTTTTTGTCCCGGTTATAAGCCAGCATTTCCTCAGCGGTGCTGAAAGGCACCTTCATCTTTTTCCGGGAGAGCACCGGCAACACCGGCGCAATGTTCTTGATCTGTTTGATATTGAAACGCACCTTTAGTTTATCGAGGGTTTTCGCTTCAAGAAAACCCTGAGATTTGATCTCGATCATCTTGCTCTTTTTATGCTTGTGTACGATAACTTCATCCGCTGCTGCTCGCGCTTTCAAAAAACTAAGAATTTTGCTTTCCTCTTTATCGTAGTAAATAAGCGTCTCATAATAATCGCCGGCTATTGACAATCGAATGTCGTCCAATCCTATGACTTCGACAATACCTCCTCCGGTGGAAATGGCCTGTAAAGTGTGAATTTCAGAACTGTTCTTCAGGGTTATTTTATAAGTATTGGGATGTATCGCGCCGAACCGGGAAAGCTTCATTTTGACTTTGACTCCGGCTTTACGGATTGCCAAAGCCGATTCCGCCAAGCGCTCGTCCTGCGCCTCCCAACCCAACAGCCCTCCATAAAGCCCCATATCCGATCCCTGGCTCGCATGCGTCCCGGCCAGGGAACCTTCCGGGTCGTATTCCACCAGTACTTCTTCTATATTGCCGCCCATAAGATCCCGGGCCATCCGGCCGATCCGCAAGGCAGCGGCGCAGTGCGAACTGGACGGCCCCCGCATCACCGGACCGATCACGTCATTGAAAATGCTGGGGGGTGTTTTTTTACTTGAAATTTTTGTCTTTTCCATAATCTAACCGAGAACCGTGAACCGTGAACCGTGAACCGTGAACCGTGAACCGTGAACCGTGAACCGTGAACCGTGAACCGTGAAACGTGAAACGTGAAACGTGGTTTTAACTCCTATTCCAAACCACCAACCGATACCCGAAATCCATGCTCACTTTTTTCAAAAGGTCACGATACTTTTCATGCCACAAACCCGATTCCAAGTCGCCCTGCAGTTGTTGGAGTCCGGTTTGCACTTCACTTAAACAACTGAAAGTCGAAATGCTGTTGCGCACGCCCCCATCCAGATACGCATACGGCCGGCGCCAATAAGCGCACAGAAAGCCGTCCGTGCAATCATGCGGGATCGGAATGGGAATGACGCGTACCGGGCCCAAAATCTTTTCCAGTTCTTCGATCGGAGGATGCAAGTCCATAAGGATGGTTTCGATTTCCGGAAAATAATCCAACAGCCAGAAAGGTTCCTGAAGGTCAAACATGGTAAATATAAGAAACCGCTTCCGGATGACTCGCATGGCTTCTTCAAACCCCCGGCTGATATCGGCCCAATGATGGGTGGTTAAAATAGCAAGACCCGCGTCAAAAGTTCGATCCCTGAACGGCAGAGATTCGGCAAAGCCTTGTACGATAGAAGCGCCGTTGTTCGGCCGCTGCGCGATCATGATCTCTGAAGGTTCGACAGCCACCAAATAACGATCAACCGGTTCGTAAGAACCAGCGCCCGCGCCAATATTGACTATCCGTCCGGCTGGCCCGATTTCGCGGTTGATCGCCGCTGTAATGCGGGGATCGGGTTTGCGATAATCGTTGTAGCCTATTCCGATTTGATCGTACTTTTTCTCCAAATGCTCTCCGTAATCGGACAGATAGGTTCTTTTTGAATGTAGGGGCAGATTTCAAACCTGCCCCTACCCTACGTACAATAGAGATTAACCGCGCTCAAACATCTCTTTACCACTCAAGAATTCCTGCACTTCCATAAACGAAGACAGGACGGGGTGCCCCAGCGCCCTGATTTCCGCCGACGGTTCCTTTAAATCCGGTATTTGGATGACACTCATGCCGGCGCCGTGCGCGGCCATAACTCCATTATCCGAATCTTCCAAGGCCAAACATTGATGGGGTCGCACGCCCAACAGTTCCGCGGCTTTCAAATAGGTTTCCGGGTCCGGCTTCCCTTTCGCGACCTGATCGCCGCCCACAATCAGTTCGAAAAATGAAAGCAACCCCGTGCGCTCGAGCTTCTCCCGGGCGGTTTGATGGGCCGTGGAGGTCGCAATAGCCGTTCTTTTTTCCGCATGTTTGATAAATTCCAAAAATTCAGGGGCGCCGGCCTTGACCGGTATGGGTCGTTCGGTGATGGCTTTACGATAGTTCTCGCCCCAGACCGGGCTGATCTGGTCGAACGGGAAAGACGCGCCGTATCCTCGGGTCAGGATCATTTTGGTCCGGACCGGATTGGTGCCCACGGCCCTCAAATAAATATCGAGAGCGGGTTCAAAATTAAATTGACGGCACGCTTCCCGGAACGCTTGCAACGCGATCTGCTCTGTATCCAGCAAAAGCCCATCCATGTCGAAAATAATTGCCTGGTATTGTTCAATCTGTTTTGCGTTGCAGGGGATTATCATTATATGGTTTTTCCATTTTTGCTGAGGCATTTTTTTGGAATGCGGGGGCAAGGGCGGAAGCCCTCGCGTGGCAAGGGTAAAAACCCTCGCGTGGCAAGGGTAAAAACCCTCGCGTGGCAAGGGCGGGAACCCTCGCGTGGCAAGGCGCTGCTTTGTCAGAGCGCGACATGTCGCGCCCATTTAAAGCGCGGACTTGTCCACGCAATCCAAAAGAACACCAAAAAGTTTTTATATGTTTTTAGTCTTCGTGCCTTTGTGCCTTCGTGTGAAAATTCCTAAACAAACCCTACAGTCTAAACTCCTTCAGTCTATCAGCCTTATTTACAAAATATAATCCGTGGAAAGAAACTTGGATTTCCTGTCCCGCACGATTTGAGTAATGATCTTGCGGTTGCTCTCCGTCTCCTTGGCCGCCACCAGCGTCCGAATGGAAAAAACCCGCAAAGCATCGGAAACCGAGAGGGTCCCTTCGGCCGAGTCCTTGCGCCCGGTGAATGGAAAGCTGTCCGGCCCGCGCTGACATTGGCTGTTCACATTTACCCGGCAAACCTGATTGACCAAGGGATCGATCAGTCCGGCCAGGGCTTCCGGGTCTTTTCCGAAAATACTGACTTGCTGCCCGTAATTCGACTCGATCATGTAGCGCATCGGCTCCGCAATGTTCTCAAAGGAGCAAACCGGCACCACCGGACCGAACTGCTCTTCGTTGTATAGCCGCATCCGGGAGGTGATCGGATAGACCACGGCCGGATGCATAAACGTGCGGTCCACGGACCCGCCGCCGACATTGACGACCCGAGCGCCCAAGCGTTCGGCGTCTTTGATCAGCTCCGTGAGATAGCCGGTCTTGTTCGGTTCGGGCAAAGGCGTGATCTGCACGCCTTCTTCCCAGGGCAAGCCGCATTTCATCTTGGTAATCGCGTTGCCGAATTGATCGAGGAAGGCGGCCGCGATCTGTTTATGGACAAATAAAATTTTCAATGCCGTACAACGCTGGCCGTTGAAGGATAAGCTGCCCGCCAAACACTCCTTGACCGCCAAATCGAGGTCCGCGTCCGGAAGCACAATGGCCGGATTCTTGGCATCCAACCCCAGAACGCAACGCAATCGATGCGGCTTGGGATGTTGTTTTTTAAGAAGATCCGCCACGCGGTTGGTGCCGATAAAAGCCAGCACATCGATCTTTCCCGAAGCCATCAAAGGCCCGATTATTTTGGAGCCCTCGCCGTAGACCGTATTGATCACACCGGCCGGAAAAGCTTTTTGAAAGGCTTCCAGAAGCGGCCGCAGCAAAAGTACGCCCAGTTTGGCCGGCTTGAAAATCACCGTATTGCCTATAATCAAGGCCGGAATGAGCGTGGTGAAGGTTTCATTCAACGGATAATTGAACGGTCCCATGCAAAGCGCTACACCCAGGGGCGCCCGCCGGATTTGCCCCACCACACCCTGTTCAATGATAAAGCGCGAGGAAACCCGGTCGAGATCTTTCAAAGCCTGAATGGTATCGCGGATATAGTCGACGGTTCGGTCAAACTCCTTCTCGGCATCCGGCAGATTTTTCCCGATTTCCCACATCAAAAACTTAACGACTGCGCTCCGTTGCTCCTTCATCCGCAAAACAAATTCTTCGACATGCCGGATGCGTTCTTCAACCGCCAGGGTCGGCCAATGACCTCGGCCGTAATCGTAAGCCCGAACCGCGGCATCCAGCGCGGTGGTCGCCTCTTTTTCGGTCAGCAAAGGATAACTGCCGATTCTTTCCTGTCGGATGCCGGTTTCCGTTTGCAGGCACATTGGCGAATAAACATCCTGGACCGGGCCATCCCAAGAGAGGATTTGACCGTTGCAGAGATATTCCTTTTGCTCAATAGGGCTCTCCAATCGAAACGACTCCGGGATGTCGACTTTTTTCGGAAACAACGTTGCCGCTTTTTCGGGTTGACTCATGGCATGTTTCCTCCTTGAATGTTTTACTCTTGCCTTTAAAATGTCGATTATTCGTTGTTGATAATGGTAGTCGCAGGCTTTACAAGAATGTGACGATTCACCACATTCTTTAGCCTGCGTCGCGTCACTTGCGAACTCCTTCCCGATCTTCGCAGCCTAAAGGCTGCGGCTACCCCGGATTCATTCATTTGCATTCATATCCCGGCCCAAGGACCCCTACTTTGCCGCCGGTTTGTTCGGGTTGATATTTGGCTTCCTCAACTCCAGCAAAATAGAGCTTCCCCGGGGAGAGGCGACTTTTAAAGCTTTAGCATCTTCCTTTTCGTTCCAGAAAAGAATAGTTCGGCAATCGATCCCGCTGGTCAGGGAGAATTCCGCTAAAACCTTCTCCTTTTCTCCCAGAACCTGCACGGGTCCGCGGTCCTGTTTGGGCACATAAAAGTGGAGGGAACCGGGAGAACTCCAGGCCGCATAGTTGCTGTATGATTTGGTTTGAATAATAAGGAATAGGGCCAAATAACAGCCGCTCACCAGGCCTCTGAAAAGCCAAGTACGTTTGGGTTGGTCCCAAATACGGATGCGAATCGCGTAGACGGATAATGCCAAGGCCGATACCAGAATAGCCAAATATGTATAATAATAGTTGTTATCCCAGGCTCTGGCTAAAAACAAAAATCCCGCCAGATGGCAGACATTCAAGATGAAAGGATGCTCGCCATGATTCGGACCGCCCGATAAGCCGATCGCAAAAACCGCATAAAAACCGAGCAAGACAAAAAATAAAGAAAACCAAGGGTGACGCGTAAACCAAAAATTATTTTTATCCGTTTTCGGTATGGAAACAGACGGTTGGCCTCTCTCCAATACCAATAAGGATGTTCGATCCGGGCTAGGCGCTTCGATCTTTTGCCAATCCAATGGCAAGTTAAGAAGTTCCACATAATGTTCGGATACATCATGCCTTGAATCGCCGTAGTTTACCGCGACAGTTGCGATCGAAGCATTATGATCGCCGGCTTGAAAGACTTTTATTTCCTGGAATACATGACCGGCTCCGTACCAGGCCACTTGCCGCTCGCCGACCTCCGCCGTTAGAGGGGCATCCGCGCGGCACGGCCAAAGAATGAAAACCATGCCCAGAATCGCCAAAGTGATCTGCTTCATCACAGGCCTCCTAAAATCCGTCATTTGATGTATTCCTTTCAAAATCCGCGCTTCGCGGATTTTGTCATGAAGCCGCACCGTCCGCGGGATGGATTCATTGCCCGATCTCTATCATAACCCGGTTAACATTGAATTGATCGAAATCCGCTTCTTCGGTTTGCTTTTCATATAACTCGCGGGATTGGCCCAGATAGTCTTCGGCTGAGACGGCTTCCGATATGATGAAAACGACCCGGTCCCGGCGCGGTCTTTCTGCCCGCATATCCCGCTGGACTTCCATGAGGTTCCCGGACATGGTGATAAAATGGACATAATCGAACATGCGCATATAGGAAGTGGTTTCTTTCACCCCTTTTTCCTGCAACCAGGGCTTGGGCCGCCCTCCCAGGGGATAGAGCGCGATAATCCGGCCCTCTTGTTTCAGCTTTATTAACATCCGCAAAGCGGCCCGATTGATCCGGCGGGCCTCGGTTTCAATAAGCTCCCTTTGAACAGCCTGCTCCTCGGTTTCGGACTCGATTTTCAGCGGGATCTCCCGTTTGGGGACGATGATCAGACGGCTTATTATTTCCGCAAATGTCTTGACCACAACCGAATCTTCGTTTAATTTCCGGCCGGCAATGAAAACCAAACGGTTCAGGATATCCTGATACGGATCTCCCTCGCGCTTAAGCAACGAATACAAACAGATTGCATCGAAATTGCCTTGATGTTTCATTAAAAAAAGAAGCGATTTCTTTTGTTTTAGTAATTCCAGACTCGATAAAAGGTTTGCAGCTCCCTCGATACGGCTTCCCGGAAGCATCAATTGGTCCACCAACTCCAAAAACAGATTCAGATTCCGGTGGATACCCTCCTGGAACACGTTATCCGGTGTGATTTTAAGGTTATCCGCACTGTGGTAATTGGCTCTCATTTTCTGAATAGAGGCTTCCATCAAGGCAGCCGGATCATTCAGATCCATCTCGTTTTTGTTCTGCGATACCATGTAAAAAGCTTTCCTTTATCGTTTTTCTTTGACCTTCAATCCCGGGCTACCGGATATCTCAAAAATCAAAAATGAATCAATGGCGATCCCCAAAAGCCTGAAAAATAACCTTCTTCTTCGAAAAATAGCATTTTTGAGATACCCTCTATTATAACGGGATTATGGGCCATTGATAATGAATTTTCGCCAATGTTGTCAAGTTTATTATCAAGGGCAGGCATACGTATCAAGCCGGAATATCAATAAAAAGAGCTTAATCAATGTATTAAAATTTTACCTGTTTCCAGATAATAATTGATGGCTTTTTCCCAGTCTTTTAAATCATGAATAAACATTTCATTCAGCGCCTTTTCAATTAAGAAATTACCCGCTGCGTTCAATCCCGTAAAAGTATAAACAACCTCTGCTTGGGTCGTTCGGGCTCCCGGATTTTCGCGGCACTGAATGGCGACCCAATAGACCCGAACTGAAGTAAAAACCGTATACTCGATGTAGGCCTGCTCCGGCGCATATTTGGAAACCACCCAGGTTTTATTCGATTCTTCACCGGGATATTCTGTGGCGGTCTGAAAAACCATATGCTCTTCCAGTAATTGGGTTGTGGAATAAACCATACGGGGGTCCCAACCCTCAGCCCATTCCTTTTCGCGAATGGCTCCGAACAGGGGAAAAACCTTATCCAGCGGGCCGTTTAATTGAATAATACTGGTTCGTGAAATTCGTTTTGCTTTAAACAACGCTGTACTCATAATTGCCTCCTTATTGGGCTTCTTATTCTAAAATACCGACATGGGGATTTCAAAAAATAAGCCTTTTGGAATTTTACGATTCGATTCTCAAGGGCCGTTCCCGATAAAGTATTTTTAGAAATCCCGGGTTGTCGATAAATAAAAAAGTGAATAACCGACTGATTCACAATCATACGGTGATTCCGGCAATCTTTGCCGGAATACATGTTCCGGCTCAAACCATTGCCGGAATGACGTTTTTTTCGATCCCATGTTTTCCGGGATTGAAAAAACATTATTCTTCCACAAAACAATGACTGGCGCCGGCGTCATAATCCATTTTGTAAACCTCTTTGAGGGTTCCGATCAATTTCAAGGTTTCCGGACTGAAAGCGGTTTTGCCTTCAAAAGCATGCAACACAATGCCCTCCAATAAATCCCCCACCGTAAGGTCAAAATGTTCGGCCAATGCCTTCAGAACTTTCAACATGCGTTTCTCAATGCGCACCCCGGTTTGAACCCGTTCCACGCTAATGGTCGGTTTCTCCACAAGAGTCTCTTTTTTCATTTGTGCCATTGGTCCCTCTTAAAAATATATATTTATGTACCTTGGTACATAAATATATTGAAATAATTTTTGAATGCCAATGGAAATCACTGCATATTTATAAACATTTGGAATAATTATATAAAAAATAATTAATTGACACATATTCATTAATCGTTTATCGTAAATAAACGATTAATATTAAGGAAACTATGATCAAAAAATCGCTCACTTCCGCATCGGATAAAACACCGGAACAGGATCGGGAGACCTTCGCCTTGCTCTGCAAAGCTTTATGTCACCCGGCGCGCCTCAGGATCATCGAACACCTAAAGCAAGAGGACCAATGTGTTTGCGGTAAAATCGTGGAGGTTCTGCCCCTGGCCCAATCCACGGTCAGCCAACATTTGAAAATCTTGAAAGAGGCCGACCTGATTCGCGGCGAAGTGGACGGTCCCCGCATGTGTTACTGTCTGAACCGGGACGTATTCAATCAATTCAAAAAAATGGCCCTAGACCTCTAAGTTCGCGGCCGATGTCTGTTTACCCAAGGAGCACTCCATGTCCGATAACCCTTCAAACATGAAAAACTGCTGCAGTATTGAACCGCGGCCCATCCAAACCAATGGTCTGGCCATGTTCGCCCCGCAAAAAAATACAGAAGAAGTCTGCTGCGGCTCACCCGCCGGCCCCCCCAGCAGCCCTTTTGAAAGACCGGGATATAGCGTTTGCCCTTTTGTCGATCGCTTTAAAGCAACCACCCTCGGATCCGTCGCCGTTCTGAAAACACACCTCTCTTTTCAAGACCGCCTGGGCGCACTCATGGTCCGTCTCGATATCGGGCGCAATCAATACAAAGTCGCCCCGGGACTCTACGCCGTCGGCGATCCGGATGCAAACGCGCCGGTGTTGGTGACCGCCAATTATAAGCTGACCCTGGACAGCGTGCGCAAAGAACTCTCCGCTGTAAATGCCTGGATATTGGTTTTGGACACGCGCGGTATCAATGTCTGGTGCGCGGCCGGTAAAGGCACTTTCGGAACCGCGGAAGTCATCCGGCAGGTAAAAAATGTGCGCCTGGATCAGGTTGTCGGCCATAAAAAACTTATCTTGCCGCAACTGGGCGCCACCGGCGTTTCCGGCCTGCAAATCAAAAAAGAGTGCGGATTTGAAGTAATCTGGGGCCCGGTCCGCGCCCAAGATATTCCCGCCTTCCTGGCCAACCGGCAGAAAGCCTCTTCGGCCATGCGTCGGGTAACCTTCAATTTGCGGGAGCGCTGGGTATTGACCGGCGTGGAAATAACCCAAACTTTTAAAAACCTGGCCTGGATCATACCGGCCCTATTCATCTTATCCGGTTTCGGTCCCGGAATTTTCTCTCTTTTCCAGGTCTGGCATCGCGGATCGATCACGGTCGCAGCGGTTCTGGCCGGCATATGGAGCGGTGCTTTTTTGACTCCTCTGCTCCTGCCCTGGATCCCGGGGCGGGCGTTTGCCCTAAAAGGCGGCCTAATGGGTTTGTTGTTCGGTGTGGTTTTGACTTTATTGTTCCTAAAGCCTGTTTTTTCTTTGTCCGTACTCTCTCTTTTCCTTATGGGCTTGCCGGTCAGTTCCTATTTAGCCATGAATTTCACCGGCTGCACGCCCTACACGTCACCCTCCGGGGTTGAAAAAGAGATGCGCACAGCCATCCCTCTGCAATCTCTTTTAGTTTTGGCTGGATTGGTCTTATGGATTGTTTCCGGATTTTTGTAACATCAGATTATTAAACGGTAGGGGTTTAGGCTATAGGAAGAGAAACTGTACATAGGATATAAACAATCAACCCGTCATCATCGTACGGATTTATTCCGGCGATCTCGCTGGAACTTCTGTTCCGGCTTGCCGGAATTCATGTTTTTTCGATCCTACGCTTTTCAGGATCGAAAAAACGTCCAGGAGTTGTTATGAAAGGTTTTAGATATTTATCCGATGTGACCACCCTCAAACTGGATCCAACCGCCTGTATCGGCTGCGGCGCCTGTACCGAGGTCTGTCCGCATCAAGTGTTTGCTCTAAATGACCGTAAAGCCCGCATCGCGGATCTGAACGGCTGCATGGAATGCGGCGCCTGCATGCTGAATTGCCCCACTCAGGCCATTCGGCTGAAACCGGGGGTCGGTTGTGCTTCCTATATCATCAAGGCCTGGCTCAATGGCAAAAAAGTTTCTTTTGACAATAAAGCAAATTGTTGTTAGACAGGACAAATGACAACCTTTAAAACCATTCTAATTTTTCCCGCAATTTCAGGGGTGGGTTTTAATTCTTTCGGCAAAGGAATGGAAGAATCCTGGATTAGCCACGGCCTTTGCCTGATAAGCGCTTATGCCAAAAAAGCCGGGCACGATATCGGCCTTTTCGATTTGCGGAGGCTTAAAGGATGGGATCATTTTAAAACTGAGATGGAGAAGGCCAACCCGAATGTCGTCGGGATTACGATGATGAGCGTGGATTATAATCCGGTCGTGAAATGCATTGACATCATAAAGGAAATCGATTCTTCCATAAAAATTGTCGTGGGCGGCCCCCATCCTTCAATCGCCCCTCAAGAAATACTGAAAATTGAAAAAGTCGACTATGTGATAAAAGGCGAAGGAGAAATCAGCTTCGTAGAACTTCTGGAAAACCTCCGTAAAGGCAATCCCCCATCGGAACGGCTGATTGAAGGAAAAAAACCGATTCTGGACGACCTGCCTTTTGCCGACCGCACGCTCTTCGGCTCTCTTGAATATCCCCCGCCGGTGAAAGGGTTCCATCCCCCCTTTGTTTCCATCATCGCCGGCCGTGGCTGCCTCTTCAATTGCAGTTTCTGCCAACCGGCCGAACGCGCCATTTTCGGTGCAAAAGTCCGCCGAAGAAGCGTGGAGAATGTAATCGCCGAACTGCTTGAATTAAAGAATAAATTTGATTTCAAAAGCATGATGATTCACGACGACTGCCTCACGGAAGACCGGCAATGGGTTCATGAATTCTGCAAAAAATACCGAACCGAAATACAGGTTCCCTTCGCTTGTCAATCCCGAGCCGATATCATCTGCCGTGAAGAAACCATGCTCGAAGAGCTGTACGCCGCCGGACTGCGTCTGTTTTTTATCGGATTCGAAAGCGGAAACCAACGCATATTGAACTTTCTTCGTAAAGGGATCAAGGTCGAACAAAATTATCGAGCAGCCGAATTATGCCGGAAACATAAAATCAAGATTTGGGCCAATTATATGCTGGGGCTTCCCACGGAAACCAAAGACGAAATTATGGACACGGTAAAGATGATCCGAACCATCAAACCGGATCATTACAGCCCGGCCTTTTTTACTCCACACCCCGGAAGCGATCTTTTCAATTATTGCGAAGAGCACGGCCTCTCTTTAATAAAAAATCATGACAGTTATCGAAGAAACGCCACCGAATGTAAAATTAAAGGCGTGGATTATGAATTTCTTTTCTGGGCGCTGAATGAGTCCATGGGGTTGAACGTGCCTCTTCTAAACCCCCATATCGTATTGAAAATGAAGAATAACTTAAGACCGTTTTTTAAAAAATTTCCCGTTCTCAAAACCGTTGCGGCATCCTTATGGCGGAACATCAAACTTAAACGATCATAACAATGGATATGAAATGTTCATATATGGATTCAAAAAATGAAATGAATCCATTAAGAGCTTTAATAAAGAATGGCTCTACTCCTCTTTTCGCTA